>ENA-OWPI01003542-OWPI01003542.1-marine-metagenome-genome-assembly--contig:-NODE-3542-length-13182-cov-15.855093_pt1 | contig 13182 bp, 7 predicted proteins | sample MGYA00238138_ERZ651775 | MGnify/ENA primary metagenome ERZ651775 (study PRJEB26906, sample SAMN06265043) | marine metagenome | isolation source: Helgoland LTER site | place: Germany:Helgoland, sampling...
GGTTGCGCCCATCTTCGTTACACGCAGCGTGTGCGACCGCCACATTACAACGGATGCAATCGCACCGGCATGTCAGTGAAACCTTTGACAAAGGTTGAATAGGTTCGCGTGGGTTGCGCCATGACTTCCACAAAAGCGAACCGTTTTTGAATTTCTTCCCAGAGGATTCTCAGTTGCATCTCGGCCAGTCGGTTTCCCATGCACCGGTGAATGCCAAAGCCAAAGGATAGATGCTGGCGCGCCTTGTCCCGATCGATCAAAAACTCGGAGGCCCGGGCAATTGACCGTTCATCTCGATTACCCGAGACATACCACATGACCACTTTTTCGCCCTGAGGAATGGTGACGCCGTTCAATTCAACCGTTTCTGTGGTCGTGCGGCGCATGTGCGCGAGCGGGGTTTGCCACCGAATGATTTCCGAGACCATATTCGGAATCAATCCGGGCTCAGCCCGCAGCTTGGCATACTCAGCCGGATTCTCATTCAACGCCAGCACCCCGCCAGAGATTGAGTTTCGGGTCGTGTCATTGCCGCCCACAATCAAGAGCAGTAGATTGCCAAGGAACTCAAAGGGCACCATGTTCTTTGTTGCCTCACCATGCGCCAACATCGAAATTAAATCGCCTTTTTTTGGGGCTTTAACCCGCTCATTCCAGAGCGCGGTAAAGTAGGTCAAACATTCAACCAGTTCTTCTCGTCGTTGCGCTGCCGATTCCGTCACCCCAGTGCCAGGCGGATTGGTTGCCACGTCGCTCCAACGAGTGAGCTTCCGGCGATCTTCAAAGGGAAAATCAAAAAGCGTCGCCAACATCTGAGTGGTTAATTCAATCGAAACACGGTCGACCCAGTCAAAAGTCTCACCAAGGGGCAATGCATCAAGAATGGCGCCAGCACGCGTGCGGATGGTCGTCGCCATGACCGCCAGGTTCGGCGGTGCAACGACGCCCGTAACGGTTGCGCGCTGCAAATCATGTTTCGGCGGATCCATCGCGATGAACATGCCAAAACCATCAAACTGCTGCTGCACTTTTTGCTTTTCCGTGCCTTGTAGCTGTTGGTCTTTCGGCACCGGCGTGCCGCCCGCCCCACCAATGGTAATGCCTTGTGCCGAAGAAAAACGTCTCGGGTCGGTATCCACCTTAAAGATATCTTGATAACGCGTGACGGACCAATAGGGGCCAAAATCACTGTCTGCGCAATAGTGCACCGGGGCCTCGTTGCGCAGACGTTCGAAATATCGCCACTGACCGTCGGCCTGGAACAAGCCTGGTTGCGCAACGTTTAACGATTCAATCGGTAGATCATAAGGGTCGGCCCACTCTGTCTCGCTCGTCATCGTATTACTGCTCCTATTGCCGCTCTCTGAATTGCCGCTCTGAATTGCCGCGCTCTGTTCACGCGCTGACCACTCAGCACTTGCTGAAATTGCACCGCGGTCGCACCCAAATCATGCCTAAACCACCCCGGACGCGCGCAAATCTGCTATTTGCCCAGCCGCGTAACCCAGCTCGCTCAAGATTGCCGCCGCGTCTGCCCCCAAATCCGGCGCGGGCTGAACCTCGGCGCGTGGCAAGCCCTCTACGTTGACGGGATGATTGAGCAGCATCGCCATACCCGCCATGTCATCCGGCGCTGGCCGTATCATCTCATTCACTCGAACTTGGGGATCCGTTAGGGTTTCTTCGATCGTTTGAACTCGGTTCATCGGCACGCCTGCCGCTTCGCATTTTTTCATCCACACACTGGCGCTTTCATCCTTTAATCGCGCTGCAACCAGCTCGACCAGTTCAGCCCCGTGTGCAATGCGCAATTCCGGCGTCAAAAAGCGCGGGTCGGTTACGACCGACGTCAACTGGGTGACAGCCAGAAACTGCTCGAACTCCTCCTGGGTGCGAATCATGGTCAGTTGCACGAACCGGCCGTCTTGGCATTCATAGAGAAACCGACCGAACCCGGCCTCGGCCTTAAATGCTCGATAACGCTCATAGTCACCGCCAGCAAAGCCGGCTTGCGCAATGCACGCAGCGCTCCAAAGCCCATTGCCTAATAACGAGGTATGAACCATCGAGCCTTCACCCGTTCGCTCGCGGTGCAACAAGGCGGTGACGATGCTCGCGTAAAGCGAAACCGCCGTCGGATGATCGCCCATACCCGGCAATGCCATCGCAGGCTTTGCACTGGCATCGCGTACCAAGTCCATCAGACCCGATCGAGCCCAGTAGGCGACTAGATCAAACCCCTCACCATCGCGATCGGGACCCTTTTCACCATAGGCTGTGAGCGATGCGTAGATAATGGCCGGGTTTATGGCTTGGATATCCTCGTAATTCAACCCCAAGGCTCGACGCATCGGTAGCGGCTGATTGGTAATATAGACATCGCTGGCTTCAACCAATTGCCGCAGGATCGCAATGCCCTCGGCGCGTTTCAAATTTAACGTCAGGCTGCGTTTATTTCGAGCATCCATTTGCCAACAATAGTTGGCGTCGGCATCGGGCACACCCGGGGTTTCAGACAACAACCGGTACTGATCCCCCACACCCGGCATCTCAATTTTGATCACCTCAGCGCCATAATCGGCCATGATCGTTGCTGCCACCGGCCCGGCGATCCAAGAACCCACATCCAGCACCTTTAAACCCTGAAACACCGACTGCATTAGCACTCCCCCTGATCCTTAATCCTCGGCCTTGTTTTGAATGATTCGCTGTGGGCGCTCGGTTTTCACACGCGCCGTCCTCGGGTAGGATGACACAAATTGAGAAACCTAGCTCGATGTTACGCCTCATTCAATCCAATGATCTAGTACAGCTTGCCCAGCACTTCGGTGCGGTATCGGCTGCGGCGTCGCGAGACCCTCTGGCACCCGAGGTTGTCATCATACAGTCGGTTGGCACCGGCCAATGGCTCAAACTGCAAACCGCCGAGCACCTGGGCATTTCTGCGAACCTTGATTGCCAACTACCCGCTCAGTTCATTTGGCGGCTTTACCAAACCATTCTTGGTCTTGGAAGCCAAAAGCCGGTTGAAGCAAACGCCTTAACCTTCAAGTTGATGCAACGCCTGCCCACGTTTAAAGCGCCCGCAGTTCAACAATACTTGAATGCGGGACCTCGCCTGGATCTACGGTGCTTTCAGCTGGCAACCCGAATCAGCGCTGCCTTTGAAGGCTATCTTTTGTACCGTCCAGACTGGATTATGGCCTTCGAGCAGGGTCAGAATCCGATTAGTGCTGCACCCAACAGCGCCTGGCAAGCCGAATTGTGGCGGTCTCTGATTGCAGCAGACCCAGGTCTTCGAACGACGCACCGAGCCTACCTGCACCAACAGTTGTTGAAAGCGCTAAAGACCACTGATCACAGCACACAGTTGCCCACTCGGATCAGCCTCTTTGGGCTATCGAGCCTTGCCCCGTTACACCTCGAAACCTTCAACCATCTTGCGAATCAGTGCCCTGTGGATCTTTATTTTATGAACCCGAGCGAGACCTACTGGGGGGATATTACGACTGAAAAAAGCGCGCAACAATCAAGACTTGACGCTTTATCGCAAACAGCCCAGACGCCAAACGATGACTATGCGTTCCTCGGCAACCCGTTATTGGCCTCTCTGGGTCGCCAAGGCCAGGAGTTTCATGAACTCCTTACGGCTCAGGCGGATCTCATTGCTGAGGAAGACTTTGTTCCCCGACATCGAACGCATCGATTGGGAATTCTACAAGATGATATTTATTGGGCCCGAGAAACCGAGGATTCTGTGATCGATGGCCTGCTCCCGGAAACCCAGGATGCAAGCCTTGGGTTTCACAGCTGTCACTCACCCCTTCGTGAAATGGAGGTTTTACTCGATCGAATCTACCGAGCGCTGGCAGACCCAGCGATTCGAGTCACCGATATCCTGGTCATGGCCCCAGATATTCAAAAGTACATAGCGGTTATTCAAGCGGTCTTCGGCGACGCCCTCCCCTATGGCATCGCCGATCAAAACCAATACCAAAATTCTGATATTTTGCGCAGTTTCATCCAACTCCTGAATCTACCCAATAGCCGGCTGCCAGCCTCTGAACTGATTACCTACCTAGAAGTCCCAGCCATTGCGCGACGCTTTGGCATTGATGACGAGGGCGTCACGTTTATTAAGGCTTGGATCAAAGAAACGGGCATTCGTTGGGGCCGGGATGGCGCAAGTAAACAAAAATGGTCAGTGCCCGATGAGACGCACTTCACCTGGCAATTTGGACTCGACCAGCTGCTCATGGGCGTTTTGACTGACGAGCCGATCACGGACCTTTCTGTTTTGCCCTATGCACTTCCGCTGGATCACCTCCTGGTTCTGAACGCCTTCCTCGACTTTTGCCAGACGGTGTTTGAAACACAAACCCAACTTGAGACGGTCCGCTCGCCAGAACAATGGGCGAGTGCGATCAGCAGCCTGCTCGAGCGTTTGTTTGATCCTGTGGATCAAGAACGCCAGGATCTTATGAAGTTGCTGGACCTAAACGAAGCGTTTTTACAGCTCTCAGTTGACGCCAACTTTGATCGACGCGTTTCCTTGGATTTTGTGATCGCATGGTTTGATGGACAGTTGAACCGGCCCAATCCAGCAATGCGGTTTATTAATGGCGGCATTACCTTTAGCACGCTCACCCCTATGCGCAGTATTCCGTTCAAAATGGTGTGCTTGATCGGCATGAACGAAAGTGATTTTCCGCGACGAGATGCCGTTCACCCCTTTGATTTAATGACGGCTGCACCAGCTCGAATCGGGGATCGTTCCCGGCGCGATGATGACCGTTATTTATTTTTAGAAGCGCTTTTATCGGCCAGGGACCGATTACACATTTCTTATTGTGGCCGGGGTATCCGAGACAATGAACTCAAGCCCCCCAGTGTTTTGGTCAGCGAACTGCTGGATTATTGCAATGCGGTCTTTGGGCAGCAAACGGTCATCGATCACCCTTTGCAGCCATTTTCTCAACGCTACTTCCAAGACCCCTTGATCCAAAGCTTTGAAAATCACTGGCGCGTTAATCCCTCGCGTCAATCCAAAGATCTAACAAGACTGTCGGAAATCACGTCAAGCGAGCCCATACCGACGAGCCTAAGCATTGAAACCTTGTCCCGGTTCTTGCTGAACCCGGCTCGCTATTTTTTTGAGTCGCGGTTAAATATCAATCTAACCCTGCGCCATGAAGCCATTGAAGACCTAGAACCTTTTAGCTTAGATCCGTTAACCCGTTTTCACATTACAGACCTTGCCATCCAAGCCCAAGCAACCGGCACGCCAAAAAAACAATGGGTCGCCGACATTTTAAAACAGGGTCTCGTTCCAAACTTCAGTCTCGGCAAGCAGGCCCTGAATACTATTGCCGTTGCGGCTGAACTCTTGTTCAACGAAATTCAGGGCGTGTACCAACTCGGCCGGCCTAGCGTGACGCGAACGCAAAACGTTCATAGCTTCACCTTGCAAGGTCGGTTCGATCAACTCAGTGCAGAGCACTATCTCAGTTATCGAGCGGGTGACCTGACGGCTCGGCATCTCATGCAACCCTTTCTGGCGCATTTATTACTCGCCTCGTCTGGCGCTCCTATCAAAACCCTGACCTATGGCGTTCGAAAAGGACAGCTTGTATCGGGTCATTTTGAGCCGATGGACCAAGCCCGAGCCAAGGACTTGTTAGGCACTTATCTGCAAGCCTTTACGCAAGGCAATTCGGCTTTGCTGGTTTTCCCCTTTGAGACCTGTCGCGCGCTGCTGTCTCATCTCGACAAGGGACTTGCCCTGCCGGATGCGCTCGATCAGGTTGAGCAGACTTGGCGTGACCCAAAGGCCCTAACCGACGCTCAAGATCCCTATTGGTCGCGCTTGATCGAATCACCCTTGACGCTCAATCAACTTAATATCGATCTAGCCCGAGCGCTGCTTGACCCGCTCACCGAAGCTTGGGTCCAATCATGAGCTTTGATCACACCCTTTTATTACGCGAGCAACATCTCATTGAGGCCAGTGCCGGGACCGGTAAAACCCATCTCATCACGACCTTGTATCTCAGGCTGATTCTAGGTCGTGGCACGCCGGAGGGCATTGCGCACCGCGTCCAAAACATCTTGGTTGTCACGTTTACGATCGCCGCAACCCAAGAACTGAAGAACCGAATTAGAAGCAGGATCAAACTCGCTCACGACGCCTTTAAACAAGGCGCTAGCGAGGACGCCGAAATTTCAGGGCTGATTGCTGGCAGCGCACATCCTGAACAGGACCTTGAATATTTAAAACGGGCCCTTTTGTGGTTCGACGAAGCCAAGATTTTCACCATCCACGGATTTTGTGCCCGTGTGATTCAAGACACTAGCTTTGAAGCTGGCTTGTTGTTCGAGCAGCGCTTGGATGCGCACCCTCATGATGCCTTGACCCGAGCAGCGCAAGACGTCTTTCGCAACCTTATGTCAGGTCTTCCGCCCCTTGAAGAAGCCTTAGCATTGAGCCTCTGGCCAACACCCGATGTCCTGGCGAGCGCCATGGCCCCACTGATTAGAGTCCCTCAACTACACTTTTCACCAGCGCCCGCAACAACAGGCTTTCCGAGCAACCTGCCAGCACAAATGCGCGCGGCCAAGGAAGCTTGGATCGCGGAGGACATCACAGCCCTGCTGCGGCGCAGTGACATTCGCAAAAACAGCAAGGCCTGGCATCGTCTGGCGGAGATGGAGAAATTCTGCCAAAACGACATCCTTGCGCCCGATCAAGTGCTCTGGCACTTGTGGACCACCAGCGCTTTAAAGACTCAAATGAAAAAGGGCTTTGAGCCACCGATACATCCTTTGTTCGATGCGCTCGAGGTCATCCAGACGGCTTTAGCCCGGCAAGGGCAGGTCATCAGCTGGCTCTGGCAAACCAATTTAGAGGCCCTGCGCGCGCACCTTATCGCGCAACAAACTCAAGGCGCACTGACCCTGGACGATCTGTTAACGATCGTTATGCACGCCGTAATCGAGCAACCGCTGCTGGCTAAAACCTTGAGTCAAGACTATCCCGCGATCCTCGTTGATGAGTTTCAAGACACTGACCAGCAACAATATGCGATTTTTAAGGGCATTCACCAGGCCGCAAGCCCAGACCACTTACTGATGCTCATTGGAGACCCCAAGCAGGCGATTTACAGTTTTCGTGGCGCCGACATTCATACCTACCTCAAGGCCAAGGACGACAGCGAGCACCAGCATAGTCTTCAAACCAATTGGCGCTCCTCAGCTGAGCTGGTCGCGGCAACCAATCGGTTATTTGATCAACACCAGCTGTTCTCGATGGAGAATCGCATTGCTTTCTTGCCATCACTTGCCAATGCAAAACCGAATCCAGATGCGCTGACGCTGGCTGGTCGACCCGCACCGCCAATCTGGTTTTGCATCGACGATCCGGAATTCGCTCTGAGAACCCAGCCCCTGGATCGCGCCCGCTTGGCCGCAAAATGTGCCGACGAAATCGCGTCCTGGCTCAAACCGGACGCATCGCTTCGGGTTAATCACAGTCAAATTCGCGCCGAGCAGATCGCTTTATTAACCCGAAATCGCTTAGAAGCAGAGCTGCTCAAAGCAGCTTTGCAACAACGGGGTGTCGATAGCGTGTTTCTATCTCAGGATAAGGTGCTTGAGCAGGACGTAACGGTTGAATTGGCCCTCATTTTAAACGCCGTGTTAACGCCCAGGCATCGACCCGCCGTACTATCGGCGCTATCCACCCAATTGCTTCAAACACCGCTTCAAAAGCTACAAGCCCTCCTGCAGGATACGCAAGCGCTCAATCGGGCTTTCGAAACCTTTACCGACTATCAGAGGATTTGGCGGGGCCGAGGCATTGCGGCGCTCATCCTTCACCTAATTAAAGATCAAAACTTGGCGCAACGCTGGCTGAGCCAAGCGGGCGGACCCAGAGTCTTGACCAATCTAAGACACCTTGCAGAACTCTTGCAGCAGCAATCCCAGATAACCTCCAGCCGGGAGCAACTGATTGCTTGGCTCATTCAAGACCACCAGCAGGACACCCAAAGCGTTGAGGACACCCAACAATTACGTCTGGAAACGGATGCGGACCTTGTCAAGATCATGACGCTGCATGGCGCTAAAGGCTTAGAGTTCGATATTGTCTGCTTGCCCTTCGCGCACTTTGGCAAGCCGCCCGCAAACGCGGCCAACAAACCCCTAGTGTGCTACCAAGCCAATCAAGCGGGCACGATTGAGGCTTGGGTCAATCTCGATGGCCGAGACGATCTCAAGCAAGCAGCCGTCGTCGCGCAGCAAGAAGAAGACATGCGATTGCTTTATGTCGCCATGACCCGCGCGCGGTATCTGACCTTGCTCGGGCTCGGTGCCAGCAAGGGGTTTCAAGCCTCCCCAGCCGCACAGCTGTTAGGGTACCCATTGACCGATCCGCTTGCGGCTTTATCACAGCTGCCAGAGTCGCAGTTCAGACTGTGCTTGGACGACGCCCCATCAAACCATTCAGCTGAGCCGCACCTTGCCGCTGCTGAGAATTGGTTACCCGCCCTGACAAAACCCGTGGTTCATAACACTTGGCAACTACACAGCTATACCCGGATCGTTAAAACACAATTACAACCAGCGGCGCCCATTCCACCGCTTCCAACCAGCAACACAGATTATGTCAGGGGCTTCGATGATGACGAACCCGAGCCGGTTGAACAACTGACCCTGCCCGAGCGGGACAGCTTGGATGCCTATGTCACCCAGAGCTTTCCAAGGGGGCCTCATGTGGGCGTTCTGATGCATCAACTCCTCGAGAATATTGACTTTTCAGCGCCGGTTGCGGCCTTTGATCACGCGATTGACAGCCTACGGGCGCGCCTGAATTTGAAGGCTGGCGATATGCCGCTACTGCGGCGGTGGCTAACAGCTATTTTGCGCCAACGACTGACCCCAACCGGACTCACGCTGCAAGGCCTTACTTTCAGCGATCGCTCGGATGAACTCGAGTTTCACTTCCCCGTGCACGGCGCGCCCAAGCTGATCGAAACCGCAAAGCAATTCGGATACTTGACCGATCTAGAGACGGCGCCACTGCAGCTTGAAGGCATGATGACGGGTAGCATTGATCTTTTATGCCGTCATCAGGGGCGTTATTATGTGATTGATTATAAGACCAATCATCTTGGGAACGCGCCCTCGGACTATGCGGCCGAGGCCTTAACCGCGTCGATCCGCCATCATCAGTATGATTTGCAATACCTACTGTATTGCGTGGCCGTTAAAAAAATATTGGCTTTGCGCCAGCCTGAAGTCCCCTTTGAAGACCTCTTTGGCGGCGTGGTGTATCTTTTTTTAAGGGGTATGACCGGCAGCCCAGACGGCGGCGTGCACTTTGATCCGGTGCCAATAGCCCTTATCGAGGCCCTCGAAGCGGGTTTAAACTCATGAATAGCCTGAGATCCGATACCCGCGCGCTCAAACATCAAATGAGCCTGTTGATCCAAAGGATTATGCCGGCAACGCCGCCGGCAACGCTTGCTTTGGTTCATGCTTTGATCGATGCGCTAGACGCCCAGCACAGTCATATCCTACTGACGCCAGAACAAGTGCAATCCCTTGATACACCAGCCCACAAGGCGCTGATCGGCAGCCCGGGAGACCAGAGCCCCTTGGTGCAACTCGACAACCGATTGTATTTGCGGCGATTGTTTAATCTTGAAAAACGCGTGGCTCAGCAGCTTTTCGCTCGGAACCGCCAGGTTAACCCGGCGTCTGTTACGGCGCCAAAACACCAGGATGAGACAATCAGCGTTGATGCGTTGTCGGTTTCACAACAAGCCGCCGTCGCAACGGCCTTAAACCGGCAACTGACGATTATCAGTGGTGGCCCTGGCACCGGGAAAACCACGGTGATTCGCAGCATCGTGTCAGCACTGAAACAGCTAGACCCAAACCTTCGAATTGCGATCACCGCCCCCACTGGCAAAGCCACAGCAAGACTGGAAGACAGCTTTCGCCAGGACCTCCGCGCAGACCTTGGCCCCGAAATCAAAACCATCCACCGCTTACTGGGCTATGGCGCCGGTAACCGACCCAGGTTTAATCAGATGCGCAGGCTCCCGACCGATGTACTCATTGCCGATGAAGCCAGCATGATCGACCTAAGTTTGGCGGATGCCCTGTTCAGCGCTTTGCCGGACACCGCCCGATTAATTTTAGTGGGTGACCCAGATCAATTACCCTCGGTGAATCTAGGTCGCCTACTGACCGATATCACCCCACGCAACCCGACAGCCCGGCCGCTAATGCCGGTCTTGGCCTCGGCCCAATGCCGGTTAACGGAAAACTTTCGATTCACCGAAGGCGCCAGTATCCATGAACTGGCCGAGGCGCTGCTGGCGGGACAGGTGACCCTACCTGCTGCCGGTGACCGCATTAAAACCATCGCGCCCAAGGCCTTAACCGATGCGCTTTTAAGGTCAGCCTTTAGCGACTACTTCAGTGCGCTCGCCAAGTGCGCAAGCGTCCAGGACCTGCTTAAAGCATTTGAATCTGTCCGCCTGCTGGCCCCGCGTTATCAGGGGCCTTTGGGCGTGCATGACCTTAATGCAAAAATAGAGCAGCTGATGCAGAAACTGGGGCTCTTAAAACGTCTAAGGGGTGCGCATTATCACGGGCAACCGATCCTGATTTTAAAAAATGATTACCAACTGGGGTTATACAATGGCGACGTGGGTCTCTGCGTCGACACCCAGCAACTGAACCCGGCTGACCCAGATCGCGACGAAGACGCGCGTGGACTGATCGCTTTTTTTAACACCGGCTCCGACGCGCAACCGCGGCGCTTTGCTATGAACGCATTACCCGAGCATGAAACCTGTTTCGCGATGACGGTGCACAAGGCCCAGGGTTCCGAATTCGATCAGGTTCTCTTTGTACTAGCAGATGCTTTGGACGACGCAACCCAAAGAACCGGGTCTCGGGAATTGATTTATACTGGCATCACTCGAGCCAAGCGCCAACTTACCTTGGTTACAACACCAGAATCCTGGCACCGCGCAGCAAACAATGTCTTGAATCGGCGAAGCGGCTTAGCGCTGCAACTTCAACTGCTTGAGACCGCACTATGAGCCACCTAAAACGACTGCTTTTACAGGGTTTAAGCGTCCTATCGTGCATCTGGTTTTTCAGTAACCTGATGGTTTGGTTGACGGGCCTTGTCTTCATCACGCCATTGAAGCTCATTCCCCTGCCGCGGCTTCAGACCCAGGTCATCACCCCACTCGCACACGGCTTCTACCGAGCGGCTGTACGAATCAACAGCTTCTGGATGCAACGGGTCGTGGGCATTGAAATCACCTTAGAAGGCAGTATCAATCGCCACCCAAACCCCATCGTTGTCTGCAACCATCAATCTTGGTTTGATATCCCCTTAGTCCAGGAGGTCATCGCAGGCCAGGGTCCTATCGTTCAATTTCTCATTAAACGCGAGCTCGTTTGGGTGCCGATTATTGGCTGGATTTGCTTGGTCTTGAATTTCCCGAGGCTAAATCGCTCCGGCGCAGCCAGCGATCGCGCCCTGGACTTGGCGGCCATCGAATCCGCAGCACAAAAACTGGGCCGAGCGCCCGGCGCGCTGCTCGTTTTTGCAGAAGGCAGCCGTTTTAGCACTGAAAAATCAAAGCTTCAAAACTCGCCGTATCCCCACCTGCTAAAGCCGAAACTGGGCGGATTCAGCACGATGCTGAAATATGCGCGGCCCGACACGCCGGTGCTCGACCTCACGATCTCCTACGCCGCAGGCCACGCTCAATTTTGGCGCTGCTTGCATGGCGGCACGCCTCGCATTCGGATTCGGGTGGAGGAATTTCTAGCAGCCGATATTACTGATCCCGAAGCTTGGCTAAACAAACGCTGGCAGGCCAAATCGGCTTGGCTCACTCAGAACATCCAGGCCAACGAACCCTAGCTTAGAGGCCGCCGAAGTGATCCGCCGAAGGCTCATAAAGATACTGATCAAACGTTGGGGCTGCCATCACAGGCTCCGACACCTTTTCGCTACCCGAGGGACTCGCCCCGCTCAGCAAATCGCTCAGGACGTACACATCAACGCCAAGATCCGTATCTTGAAACAACGCGTAGGTCGTGCCATCCCCGTACAAATCAATGCCGGTTTGCACGGCCGTTTGATTGCGAATATCAACCCCGTTTAAAATAAGCGCATCCTCCGAATCACCATTAATCACCAACACCTTATGGTCATTGGCCGGCACATAAGCGTCCAGACTGTTATCCCCAACCAACTCAAACACATCGGCAAAGGTTAAGGTCAGGCTGTCTGCAGCAATCTTGTCAGCCATATCCAACTGGTTGACGTTTGTTAATTGATCGAGATTACTGAAATCGACGCTCTCAAGTGCAAGCTTTTTCTCAAATTCGATCGGCCGAAAATCTTCTTGAGCAAGCCTAAAAAGATCATCCGACTGGCGATTCTCATCCAGTTTAAATAAATCAATATAACCCACTGATCGGATAGCAACATCCGCCTCAGTGCTGATACCGAATGGCGCGTCTTCGTAAAAGCTCCCATCACTAAACGCTAACTGAAAATCGATATTCTTGGCGTCATAGAAACCGCCGCTACTTCCGTCAATTGAAGAAAACCCAGCCCCATTACCACCTAGGAACCCGGGCGCGCTATCCCCCATACCATAGCCCAGGAAATCTTCTGGACCAGTAAACCCGATCCCCCCCCTGGTGCCACAACATTAAGAGAGCTCGTGTAAGGGTCTGAGAAATTCTCCCCGTCATAGATGATCCAAGTAATCGTCCGAGTGCCCGCGGCCGAAGGACTTTCGGATGAGTTCGAGTAGGTAATGCTCTCAAGCGCCGCCTCGTACTGCGCCTTCGTCGCATTGCCCGACAAGGTTAGTACTCCATTTTCGCTATCCCACTCCCCCGTGATTTCAGACGTATTGGTGAAGTCCAGTTCATCCTCGCCGAGGACAAAACCACTACTAATCGAGATGGTCGCGCCCTCTATAACAACGTCATCAACATCACTAACAACTAGAGTGCTGTCGATTACTATGGCTGCATTAAACAGAGTATAACTACCCGTTAGACCGGCGCCTGCCAGGACCGGGGCATCATTAACAGCGGTCACACCGATTGTGCTCGTCATTGCCGATGAGTTCG
>ENA-OWPI01003554-OWPI01003554.1-marine-metagenome-genome-assembly--contig:-NODE-3554-length-13141-cov-3.152404_pt1 | contig 13141 bp, 9 predicted proteins | sample MGYA00238138_ERZ651775 | MGnify/ENA primary metagenome ERZ651775 (study PRJEB26906, sample SAMN06265043) | marine metagenome | isolation source: Helgoland LTER site | place: Germany:Helgoland, sampling...
CCTGGCAAGTCTTCAGCACGCGTGCCTACCTTAAAACTTGTTGAAGAAAAGAATACGAAGTCTACACGCTCTGAAGCACATTTGGGTGATGACAATGTGCTCAACAATGCCTCTTTAGGTGTTTACCCAAGTCCAACAAAGGAATACATTAACGTAGACCTCAGACAAATTGGTCAATCAACCATTAACATTCTTGATAATCAAGGCAAGGTTGTCCGTTCAGATGAATTGGATGGCACTGAGGTCAAATCTTTTAAAGTTGATGACTTAGGCCAGGGTGTTATTTTGTTAAGGTAATCGAACTATCTAGTGGTAATACGTTCGTCCAAAAGTTTATAAAACAATAGAATAACCATAGTAAATAGTACCAATAGAAGAGGGTGGCTACGGTCACCCTTTTTGTTTTGGCGTTTTTTTGTTTTGCCTTTTTGGGGGTATTTTTGCTCCTCTTTAAATTAATAAAATAAGATATTAAGAACTTTAATATTAAAAGTCTTTAATTAAATATTTTAATTTAATGCATCTTCTAATATAGTTAATTTGAATAAAGTTGTAAATTTAATCTCTACTTTAATAATTAAAAGTAACTTAGATTAGTATTATAAGTATATGAATTTAAAGGATAATATATGTTAAAAGGATCAATAGTTGCTATAGTTACACCTTTTAAGAACGGTAACATAGACGAAACTTCTCTTAGAAATCTTATAAATTGGCATATTGATGAAGGAACTCATGGAATTGTTCCAGTTGGCACTACTGGAGAAAGCCCTACATTAGACCATAAAGAACACAGAGATGTTGTAGAAATTGTCATTGATCAGGTTAATAATAGAGTTCCAGTTATAGCTGGGGCTGGATCTAATTCAACTTCAGAGGCAATTAGCTTACTTAAGCATGCTGAGGGTGCAGGGGCAGACGCAGCTTTAGTAGTTACCCCATACTACAATAAACCTACTCAAGAAGGTTTATTTGCTCATTTTAAGGCGATCAATAATGCTTCTCTAGGCATACCTGTGATGATTTATAATATTCCACCAAGATCCATAGTTGACATGTCGTTGGAAGTTATGGCTGAATTATCGAAACTTGAGAATATTATGGGCGTTAAAGATGCTACAAGCGATCTTTCAAGAGTAAAAAAGCAAAAAGAACAATGCAGCAAGGGTTTTCTTCAATTTTCTGGAGAAGATATTACTGCTTATGAGTTTATGCAAAATGGAGGAAATGGTTGCATTTCGGTTACCGCTAATGTTCTCCCAAGGCTTTGTTCGGAATTTCAAAATCTTTGTTTAGAGGGTAATTTTGATGAAGCATTAAAAATTCACAAAAAACTTGAACCTATGCATAATGCTTTGTTTGTAGAAACCAGTCCTGCTCCAGTAAAATATGTTCTATCAAAGATGGGCCTTATTGAAGATGAGTTGAGACTTCCTTTGGTAAACATAAGACAAGAAACAAAGGATGTATTAGATAAAGTAATTTCTGATCTGGATATGATCTAATGTCCTCTAAATCCGGCGGCTCTAAAAGAAATACCAAGGGAGAGAAAATAATAGCCGATAATAGAAAGGCTAACTACTTATTCTCAATTGAAGAAGTTTTTGAAGCAGGTATAGTTTTAAAGGGTTCGGAAGTTAAAAGCCTTAGAATGAATAGAGCAAATATCGCTGAGTCATATGCTTCGGAGGAGGGCGGAGAAATTTATTTGTTAAATTCAAATATACCATCTTATAAAAATGCTATATTTACAAACCACAAACCAAAAAGAAAAAGAAAATCCAGAAGATGTAAAGCGCCAGCTGGGCGACATCGATGTATTCTGTAATTGCTCCCGTGCCCATAGTAAAGCCTCCTTTGTTACCCGTTATACGGGGAAATCTGCCAAATCAAATGGTTGAGTGTGTTGAGGTTGCTGCCATGATTGACGAACAATCGGCCCTAAAGCGATCAGGGCAATAAATAACAATAAAATCTCTATATGGTAGACGGCTCCGTACGCCGACACCCCATCGGCGAGCAAAGGGTCAATAGCACCATGGCTAGCGAGCGAGGCGAAAAGATCGCGCAGCGCTCCACCCGCAAACACAGCAAGACCAGTGGCAGTAGCGTTGATAGCGCCCCACACCCCTAGTACTAAACCCGCGTCGCTAACGCTGCCCAGACTCATAGTGGCCGTTAACGTGCCCACTGCGAAAAAGCCACTGCCCAAGCCAATGCCAAAAACACCCACATAAAAAAGAAAAATGCTGTTAAGCGGACCCGCAAAGATCACCGTTGCAAAGGCTAGAATACCCATAACAGCGCCGAGCGCGGCCACACGTATGGGATCCCGCTGCTGACTGAGGAGTCGTGCAGTGACTAAAAAGGCAATGAGCATGCCCAGTGCCCAGATGGCCGTGAGCGAGGTGGTTTCACTAACACTCATATTAAGAATTTGTGCGCCATAGGGCTCCAACAGAATATCTTGCATGCTGAATCCCATGGTTCCAACACCCATACCCATCAGCAACCGGGTACTGCGCCGATTTTCAGTAAAGGTCCGCCACACCGTCGTAAATTTCGGCCTAATTTGGTCATGTCGCGTCATTTCCGGACGCCTAGGCTCTTGCTTCCACAAGGCAATGAGGTTCAAGGCTACTGTTACCATGGCTGCGCCTTGCAGCACCTTAATGAGTCGCAAGTAATCAAAGTCCGTCAACAGCCAGGCAAAACTCACGCTGGCACCGATCGTTCCTACCAGCAGCGCGGTGTACAGCAAAGCCACCACTTTTGAGCGGGTCTCAGGCGTGGCTAGATCGGTTGCCAGTGCCAGACCAGCCGTTTGGGTCGTGTGTAGACCCAAGCCAACTAGGATAAACGCCAGCATAGCGGCGGCTGGTCCAATAAAAGCGGGGCCATTATGGACCTCGGTCATGACGATAAGTGCAAATGGCATAATGGCAAGACCGCCAAACTGCAGCAGGGTACCGAACCAAAGATAAGGCACTCGACGCCATCCCAGATAAGAACGATGATGGTCTGAGCGATAACCGATGAGCGCGCGGATAGGCGCCAGTAGCAACGGTAGTGCGACCATCAACGATACTACCCAAGCGGGTTGGGCCAATTCGACCACCATAATTCGGTTTAACGTGCCGCTGAGCATGACGATACAAATGGCAACAGACACTTGGAATAGTGATAGGCGGAGCAAACGAGCCAACGACAAATCCGTACTCGCCGCATCAGCAAAAGGCAGCCAGCTCACACTCACTCCCTGAATCGAGGCAACAAAACGCTGTCGAGAAATGATCACTGGCGAACCAACTCCTGTGCCTGTGAAATATAAAATCCGCGATTGACCCGTGCACTGCGATGGAGACTCCAGCCTTTTAGCCTAGCTGAAGCCCCGATCTCCTCCTGTAATTTCCGTTCAGCAATCGGCACAATTGCGGGGGATCGATTGCTACGAGGAAAGCACTGACCCACTCCGTGCATAACGGCCAATAACGCCGTTCGTGGTGCAAAGGTGAAAATAATGCTGCTCGTCACTGACTCGGCCATTGACTCCAGCGTTTGCATGCCGTCAACAGGGTCGTAATGGATTAGCGAGTCCATCGCTACGATATGATCGAAGTTACCGAGTGCGTTTTGGCGCATATCGCCAACGATAAATTCGATGCTTCCGGAGCCGATCTGCTCTGACACCCGCTCCTTAGCGAGACGAATTAAGTTAGGCGATAGGTCAATAGCGATCACCTCGGCGCCACGTTGAGCCGCCTCAATGGATAACGCGCCAGTGCCACATCCAGCATCGAGGATACGTTTGCCGCTGAGGTTTTCTGGCAGCCAGCTCATCACTGTGGCGCGCATTTCATCGCGCCCTTCTCTCACCGTTTGGCGAATGCCACTGACAGGTTCATCTGATGTCAGCTTAGCCCACGTATCGGCCGCCGTACGGTCGAAGTAGTGTTCAATCTTTTCTCTACGGCGTTCGTAGTTCAACATATCCATCAATCAAACCCGAGGAAGTCAAATAAGTCGCGATCACGCATTGGCGTCACGGGCACTGCCTCCGTACCGTTCCAGAGATTTTGAGCGAGCTGCAGATATTCATCCCGAACAGCTTGCAGCCCCGGCGCATCATCCATTTCGAACAGTGTCGATTTACGTAGGCGGCTGCGGCGAATCACATCAAGATCACGGAAATGTGCCAGCCGACGCATACCCGTTGCCGCATTGAAGCGATCTATTTCGTCAGTGTCAGCGCTGCGATTAGCAATGACGCCACCAATCCGCACGCCGTAATTTTTCGCTTTAGCGTTAATGGCCGTAGCGATACGATTCATGGCGAAAATAGAATCAAAATCGTTGGCAGTCACCACCAAGGCTCGCTCCGCATGTTGGAGGGGTGAAGCGAAACCACCACACACCACGTCGCCCAATACATCAAAAATCACGACGTCGGCATCGTCTAACAAGTGGTGCTGCTTGAGTAATTTCACGGTTTGGCCGACGACATAGCCACCACAACCGGTGCCGGCAGGTGGACCACCCGCTTCGACACACATCACACCGTTGTAGCCTTCCACCACATAGTCCTCGGTGCCCAGTTCCTCAGCATGAAATTCCACTGACTCTAGGACATCGATCACTGTTGGTATTAGCGATTTAGTCAGAGTGAAGGTCGAATCATGTTTCGGATCGCAACCAATCTGAATAACCCGCTTGCCCAGCTTTGAAAAAGCGACCGACAAATTCGATGATGTTGTGCTCTTGCCGATCCCTCCTTTGCCGTAAACCGCAAAGACTTTCGCTTTATCAATTTGGACATCGGGTTCCAAATGAACCTGTACGCTGCCCTCGCCATCTAAACCGCTAGCGCTGTTACCCAGTTGTGTGAGTGGTATGTGCTGTCTGACGTTCATAGTGCTGCCTCAGTTGAAATACCCTCAACCCAATCTTCAAGATCGTCTCCTGCGCGCTGCAGTGCTTCAAGACACGCAGCGTCAGGTCGCCAATATTGACGTTCAGAAGCTTCAAGCAGTCTATTAGCGACCTTTGAAGCAGCCTTTGGGTTGAGCTTTGCAAGACGTTGCCGCATGGCATCGTCAAGGATGAATGTGTCTGAAAGTTGTTGGTAGATCCAGGGAGCCACCTTACCCGTCGTTGCCGACCAGCCCATGGTGTTAGTCACGTGGGACTCAATCGCTCTGACTCCCTCATAACCATGGTCGAGCATGGACTCGTACCATTTGGGGTTGAGTGTCCGTGTTCGGGTCTCTAGGGCGACTTGCTCGCTCAACGTACGCACCCGCTCAGCGCCACCCGTATGGTCAGCAATATAGACGGGAACGTCTTTATCGCCCTGACTTTGAATCGCACGACTAATACCGCCCAGCGTGTCAAAATAGTGATCAACCGTGGTCACGCCCATTTCTACGGAATCGAGGTTCTGATACGCCAAATCTACTCGCCCTAGTAACGAGGTCAGTAGTAACGGATTAGCAGTCACCGCCCCGTTCTTGCCGTAGGCATGGCCCTTTCGCTGGGTAAAGGTATGCGCTAACTCGTCTTCCTCTTGCCAGGCGCCGCTATCAATCAGCATGTTGACGTTAGATCCATAGGTGCCCTCGGCATTACTAAAGACTCTTAATGCTGCCGTTTCGACATCACAGCCGTCGGTCTCTTGGGTTTTCAGCACATTGGCACGGATGGGGTTCAGGTTCAGGGGTTCATCAGCGCAAGCGGCTAGGAAGGCAGCCTCTGCCAACAAACGAATCTGCAACGGCAGTAAATCTCTAAAGATGCCTGACAAGGTCATGATGACGTCGATTCGAGCGCGCCCGAGAGTCGCTAGATCGATGAGTTCAGCACCCGCTACTCGACCGTAGCTGTCGATTCGTGGCCGAGCACCGATTAATGCCAGCGCTTGGGCAATAGCCACGCCTTCACTTTTTAAGTTATCGGTTCCCCATAGCACCAAGGCGACGGAGCGTGGCTGCTCACCGGTATCTTGCACGTGACGGGCGATCAGTTGATCGGCTTGTCGCGCACCTTCGCTTAGAGCAAACTGGCTGGGCAAGCGAAATGGATCGAACCCGTGAATATTCCTTCCAGTGGGCAACATGTCGGGATTTTTGAGTAAATCGCCCCCGGCAACGGGCGGGATAAAGGCCCCATCAAGGGCATTTAACAAGCCTTTAATTTCATTACCCGCATCGAGAGCCGCGAGGGTGTGCTCAAACAGGATCGCCATCGCCTGTCGACGATCAGGCTCAATAGCCCGACATTCTTCTGCAGCGTGAATCGCGGCCGGTAAATCCTGTAGGTCACTGCCTGCGGTTATCTTAGCCAATAATTCTTCTGATAAATCTACATCGAACGTCGAGCGACCGAGAGTCCGTAGTAAATCCATTTTCCGGGCTGGGGGAACGTCTTCGCCGACAACATGCAAGCCATAGGGGACCAAGGATTCTTCAATTTCAAGCAGCCTGTTGCGCAAGCCGTCAATCTGAGTATCAGCATTGACAACGGCCCAGGAATCGGTCTCAGCCGTCAGTAGATCTGACGACTCAGCCAATGCTTTTATTAAGTCGAGTAGTCCTTGCTGTTGCTCGGCGCTCATATCATGATCACGGCGGCGCCAGCGATCGATCGCCTCTTTTAGATCCTGTAACTCTCGATACAGATCTGCATTCGCCACGCAAGGGGTGAGATAACTAACCAAAGTGGCCGCTGAGCGTCGCTTGGCGATCAAACCTTCCGAGGGATTATTGGCGGCATAGAGATAAAAGTTGGGCAGCGCACCAATAAGTCGGTCAGGCCAACAGTTACCCGACAAACCCACTTGCTTGCCAGGCATAAACTCTAGGGCGCCGTGCGTACCAAAATGTAACACTGCGTCAGCATTCCAATCTTCACGCAAATACCGATAGAACGCCGAAAAAGCGTGGGTGGGTGCATGGCCGCCTTCAAAAAGTAGCCGCATGGGGTCGCCTTCGTAACCCATCGATGGCTGTACCGTCACCAGCACGTTACCAAACTGTTTCCCAAGCACAAACAGCGCCTGCCCATTGGTCAGGTGCTTGCCCGGTGCAGCCCCCCATTGCTGCTCAATCTCGTCAAGCCATGGCTCTCTGGCCACATGATCATTGACTGCGATTTGTGCACACACATTGGCATCCATACCCAATTGGGACGCATTGCCCTCGAGCACTGCCTGGCGCAAGGCATCGACATTCGCGGGCAAATCGACCGTATAGCCATCGTCGGCCATCGCCGAGAGCGTATTAAACAGCGACTCAAAAACCGACAAATGTGCCGCTGTGCCGGTACTGCCGCCGTTAGGGGGGAAATTGAATAGCACAATGCCCACCTTGCGCTTAGCGCGCTTACTACGCTTTAAGGTCACCAATTTTTGAACGCGACTGGCTAGGGTTTCAATGCGCTCCGCATGGCCTTGCATCTCCTCGTGATCGGAGCCTTTTTCACCCTTGCGACCCCCGTACACCATAGCCCCCGTGGCGCCATCAAGTTCGGGTATCGATACCATCATAGTCGACTCGATGGGCGTTAAACCCAAGTGCGATTCCTGCCATTCAGCTAGGCTCTGGAACTCGAGAGCTTGGACCGCGACATAGGGCACATTGAGACGACTGAGTAATTCAGCGGCTGCTTCAGCGTCATTGTAGGCGGGGCCACCCACCAAAGAAAAACCTGTCAGCGATAGCACCGTGTCGACAATGGGTCTACCGTCCCGAATAAAGTAAGCCTCGACAGCAGGTCGGGCATCGAGGCCACTGGCAAAGGCCGGAATGACGCGCAGCCCCCGATTTTCTAAAGCGCTGATGACCGCATCGTAATGCGCACTGTTTTTAGCGAGGGCATAAGAGCGCATTAATAAGACACCTACCGTTCCAGCCTTACCCTTGGTCGACGGTAATCCGCCTAAGTCAGTGACTACGCGATCAGGTGCTTTGGGATGGTATAGGCCCACCTCTGGGTACTCGATCGGTGGCGGTGGCTCTGGCAACGCCTCTCGCAATGATTCCCGCTCACCCTGAGAATATTTCTGCACCAGTAAGCGCACCATATTCTCTAAATTAACATCGGATCCCGACAGCCAATATTGCAAGGTGAGGAAGTACACCCGCAGGTCCTGGGCGGTACCCGGGATAAAGCGCAAAATCCGGGGCAAGCGACGCAGAACCGACAGCTGCTGCGCGCCGGCACTTTTACTACTTTTTGGCTTGGGACGCAGACGCTTCAGCAGCGCCATTGCGCCCGTGGCCTCGCCACTCATAGAAAAACGACCCATGCGGGTTAGCTGCATAACCTCGGGAGCTGACATACAGCAGACCATCGCATCGCAGTGGTCTCGTCGAGCACTCAGTGCAGGTAGTACCGCGTTGATATGTGGCTCCATGAAGAGCATATTGGCGATAACGACGTCAGCGGCTTCAATGTCCTCAATACAGTGGCTCAGACGCTCTGGCTGAGTATCCCAATCAGAGGCTGCATGTACCGCCAAAGAGAGACTAGGCATCACTTTTTGCAATCTCGATCGAGCGCGATTAAAGGCGCCACCCACATGGCCATCTAGAGTGATCAACACCACGTTGACCACACTATTTAAGCCTTGGCTATCGACTAAAGTGTGCTTTGGCTTCATACAAAGTCTCCACTTCGATCCTATTTAAGCCATGCTCGATGGCAAATAATTCGGCATTCCGGCGAGCTTTACCGCGGACGAAGAAGGGTATTTTTTTGAGCTCGCTCTCGGCTGAATGGGCCCATGCGATTCCCTCAGGAGTATCAACCACGACTTCCTCGGGGCGCTTACCACCCCCCTCCTCTGCCAGATGCGAAGGGACAGCATCGTCATTAAACTCAAAATCGTCTCTAAACATGGTCAGAAGATGTTCTTCCAAACCCATTACCAATGGATGCACCCAGGTGTCAAACATGACGTTGGCACCCTCAAAACCCATCTGCGGTGAATAACGGGCGGGGTAGTCTTGCACGTGGGCGGGTGTCGATATAACGGCACAACCAATACCCAAGCGCTTCGCGATGTGGCGCTCCATTTGGGTGCCCAGTACCAACTCAGGACCCAGTCTTTCTACTTCGGCTTCTACCTCAAGATAATCGTTAGTAATCAGTGCCTTCAACCCCAATGCTTGAGCTGCCGTTCGCACATCGCGTGCTTGCTCTCGGGAATAGGTGCCAAGCCCCACCACCTCAAAACCGAGCTCCTTCGAAGCGACCCGAGCCGCAGCGACGGCGTGGGTCGCATCGCCGAAAATAAATACTCGCTTGCCGGTGAGGTAGGTGGAATCAATGGAACGCGAATACCACGGTAGGCGGCAATGATCGATAGCGTCGACATCAATGGGATGATTAAGTTGCTCGGCGAGGGCCGTCAAAAATTCACGGGTCGCACCGTAGCCCAGGGGTACGATATCGACATAAGGCATACCAAATTCGCGCTTGAGCCATTGACAACTCGATGCAGCGACTTCTGGATACAAGCAGACATTGAGATCAGCTGCTGGGATTTTTAGTAAGTCACTCGGTGAGGCGCCCAAAGGTGCCACAACATTAACGTCAATACCGACACCATTGAGCAGCGATTCAATTTCTAAGATGTCATCTCGGCAGCGAAATCCGAGTTTGGTGGGCCCCAACAAATTAACGCTAGGTCGGGTCGATGGTGATCGCTCCCCACGCTCGGGCTTGGGAGCCGCTCGCAACAGCCCCGCCACCAATTGGAAAAACGTTTCGCTCGCTCCCCAGTTCTCTTTACGAGAATACGCCGCCATTTCTAAGGGAATAACCGGCATGGAAAGACCCGCAGTCGATGCCAAAGAGCCGGGCTGATCCTGAATCAATTCGGCTGTGCAGGAGTCACCCACTAGCAAAACTTGTGGCTTAAATCGCTCGGCAGCCGCCCGTAAGGTATCGAGGAATCGATTGGCCGTGCTACCCCCCAAATCTCGCGCTTGAAACGTGGTGTAAGTCACCGGAGGGCGCTTGCCATCTCGCTCAATCATGGTAAACAACAGGTCGGCATAGGTATCCCCCTGCGGGGCATGTAATACCAAATGCACTCGCTCCATAGACGCAGCGACCCGAATGGCACCCACGTGAGGCGGGCCCTCATAGGTCCAGAGGGTTAGTTCCATGAACCCACCTCCAATCGCGCTTTACGGCGCAGTGGCCGCGCAAACAACTCCGCTAAATCACCGGCTTGATCAAAACCTTGAATGGGCGAGAACATCAACTCAATTGACCACTTGGTCCGTAAACCCTCTGCCTCTAGGGGATTGGCAATACCTAGTCCACAGACCGTTAAGTCGGGCCGCGAAAGCTTCACTCTATCGAGGGCGGCATCAAGATCTTGCCCTTCAAATAAGTCAATTCCATCGGGCAACAGCGGAGTTTCCTCCGCCATTGTCATGGCATCGTAAAACGGCGTTGACACCTCAGTAGGGATCATGCCGCACTCCCGAGCGAGGAAACGAGCAAGAGGAATCTCGAGTTGGGAATCTGGCAAAAAAGCGATTCGCCGATGTTCGAGCTCCCGCTTACATCCCTCAAGAGATCGCTGTGCTCGCTCATAGGGTGCACGCATGGTCTCGTCAAAAAGGCTGTCGGCAATATTGAAACTCTTAGCTGCAGCGCGAAACCATGCTAACGAGCCTTCTGCACCCAAAGGATACGGTGCTTTGAGTAAGGTAGCGCCCCTAGCGATCAGTGCTCGGGCAGTCTCACCTAAGTAGGGCTGCGCTAACAGTACGCGTGTGCCTGGCCCTATAGCAGCGAATGTTTCCGAGCGCCGACCCGGAAAAAATGCGACATTCTCAAGGCCCAACTCGGCAAACAGACGCATAAATTGATCTTCAACAATATCTGGCAGACTGCCCACAATTAGCAGCTGATTTTGCTCGTCGGTACCGGCCGGCATCTCGGGTACAAGATTTTGGAGACAGCTGTCTTCGCCCTGAGTAAATGTCGTCTCAATACCGCTACCCGAATAGGCAATAACGCGCAGCGATCCCTGACTCTTCTCTCGGTAACGGCGTGCGATATTTTCGAGGTCAATCTTTATCACTTCTGAGGGGCAGGAGGAGACCAAAAATAGCGTTTTTAAATTCGGTCGACGCGCTAAAACTTGGGCAATGACCCGCTCAACTTCCTCGGCGCAATCAGCCATTCCGGCCAGGTCCCGATCCTCGAGAACCGCGGTCGCAAAGCGTGGTTCAGAGAAAATCATGACCCCCGCAGCGGACTGCAGTAAGTGCGCGCAGGTGCGAGAGCCCACCACCAGAAAAAAGGCGTCTTGTATCTTTCGATGTAGCCAAACAATCGACGTCAATCCACAAAAAACGGCGCGCTGCCCACGTTCAACCGTAATGTCTAACTCGCTTGATCTAGCGCCAACGTCTGAAGCGAGAACAGATTCCATTAGCGCCCCGCTTCCATCGATAAATGATTGATAGTCACGCTGTGGCTAGCATCCGATCGGCCGATACTAAACTTTATTAAAAACTGAGCCGCATTGATGACGTAGGCAACGTAGGCGGCAATGGCAAGCCACAGGAGTGACTCAGGTGTCAGGCCACTGCCGATGAGTGCTATGACGTAGGCGGTATGCAGTGCAATCACCACCATACTAACGGCGTCTTCCCAAAAAAAGGCGGGGGCAAATAAGTAGCGACCAAAAACGACCTTCTCCCAAATGGCGCCAGTGACCATAATCGCGTAGAGGAAGCCGGTTTTAACGAGCACCGACACCGTTGCCACCCAGTAGCCGTCGCCGGTCGTGAAGTAATAAATAATGCACGCTAGCGACAGGGCAAAGGCAAGGAACTGCAAGGGAGCAAGGATGCCCTGTATCAGTGTCCACTTTGATTCATCGCGACGTTTTTTTTGCTCTGACGTATAAATCTCAGCCACCCCCAGCTTTGATTGCTATCCCATCGTGTTCATGGCTACTGCCCCTCTGGTCACACTCGACCCGAGTACATTGACTCAGATTACTGATCGCATGGGCACTATGTCAACTTTATATTACGTTTTTTTTGTCTTTTTATTATTACTAGGACCGGACTTTACTCGCTGGATTGCTCTAAGTGCCTGACAATGCTGACTATTACCATGTCATCACAGCTGGACGAATTACCTCATCTATGCCATGATTGGCGTCTTTTACCACGATCAATGACCGCTGCCGTACAGCCTACGGCGGCAGCATTAAAGGAAAGTCACGGCAATGGATTTAAGCTCCGTCACCGCGAATCAGGTGTTAAACGCTCTCGCAGACGTCACTCTCAAGCTTGATACGGACGGCCTCGTACTGGAAGCGCAAGTCAACCGCGTCGACGCCACGGATTTACGGCAGATTCAATGGCAGGGCAAACCACTAACCGCGTTAGTCTCGGCCAGCCAGAGGGACCGTGTCGCCAACGTGATCGATTGGTGTGTAGCGCATCCCAACGCCACCACGACCGTGACCCTATCTCATCCAAACCTCAGCAGCGATACCACGGCGACGCTGCGCTACGTATTTTTTTACAGCGCAGATGAGCAACGTCTTATTGCGGTGGGCGAGGACAAAGGTGAGCTCAGCAGCGCAAAACAGCAATTAGTCAATTCACAGCTCGCCATGGAGCGGGACTACTGGTCATTGCGACAAACCGAAACGCGCTATCGCCGCTTATTAGATATGTCGAGCGATGGCTTCATTATCGTTGATGACAGTAGTCAGCGCATCGTCGAGTGTAACCAAGCAGCGGGACCATTGCTGCAGATAGTCGATCAATCCATCGTCGGTCTAGCCTTCCCAAGCCATATCGACGATGCGTCCAAACATCAGCTAAGTAAAATGATCGATGACGCCCGAATCAAAGGGTCGGCGTCGGCTGCATTGAGCACCTTGGCCAATGGTCATGCCCTGTTCGTCTCTATTGACCACCTGAGCCAAACAACTGGGGCCATTTTACTTGTCCGACTAAGCCAAGCCGCTAACGCTACTCTGCCAGCTACCGAGCAACACTATTTTGAGCGCGTCCCAGATGCCTTGCTCCAGCTTGATCACAGCGGTCGAATAACGGCCGCCAATGGCGTCTTCCTGCAATGGATCCAGGAGCCTTCT
>ENA-OWPI01003558-OWPI01003558.1-marine-metagenome-genome-assembly--contig:-NODE-3558-length-13125-cov-2.551349_pt1 | contig 13125 bp, 4 predicted proteins | sample MGYA00238138_ERZ651775 | MGnify/ENA primary metagenome ERZ651775 (study PRJEB26906, sample SAMN06265043) | marine metagenome | isolation source: Helgoland LTER site | place: Germany:Helgoland, sampling...
ACCGGCCAGCGGCGAGATCCGCGTAAAAAACGACAAGCGGATGGTCGGAAGGTTGAAAGAGAAAGAGATGTTCATTAACGCTCTTTATAATCGTAACATCGTGGCCTTGCACTGTGAGGAGGGGCACGGCAAAAGCCAAATGCTCGGCTACTGTGCCAGCGTAGCTAGGCGGTTGGGGTTTGTCACCTACATGAGTGCCAGCAGCGAGGCGCACAACTCTCCCTACTATACCCTCCGGAGCATTGCCAAGAGCATTCTTCGAATCGAGACGGAAGGCTGGGACAAACTTGACGTTGTATCCCGTATAGCTCACATAAGTCAGCAGGTCGCCAGTGTTGTTGATACGTGCAGTGTGGAGAGGAGAGAGAGCAGAGACACCCGCTCCATGAAGGAGAACGAGAAGACTCGAATGAGCCAAAGGAGGAGGAGCAGTGTTGGTGATATCAGCTTCGCCGAGACGAGGACCCTCGACGCCGGTAAGGGTGAATTCAGTCATGACGACTTCGTCAGGCCTAGTGAGAAGATGAAGAGCAGCAGCGTTGTTCAATCCGGGGCGATTTTAGAGAGCAGCATTTTGAAACACGACAGTGGTGGTGGACATGGAACGTTTCACAAAAGTATGTTTAGCAACCCGCTAAATCGTAGTTCCGCTGTGCACCCTATCTGCGATGATGCGGAGAATGGTAGCGACAATATGAGCAACGATGGGGCGAGTAGCCTCACCGACGATGCGAGCAACGCGGGTAGCCAGACTGGTCCTCTAAAAGGCACTTTCCACAACCTCCAGGTCGAGGACGTCATCTGCATTATTCACAGCGTCATGGACCTTGGCATTACCGCCCCCTTAACCCCAGCGATCCTAAATATGAGCAACATAGTCCGAGCGCAGATCATCAGTAAGTTTATTTACCATCTGCTTAGTAGTCAGGAAAAGTGCGTCCTACTGCTGGACAAAGTAGAGTATTTGGATGCACAGAGCTGGACGATGATCGAGAAGCTGGCCCGACGATGCAGCCACATCACTATCGTTCTGGCCGGAAATACTCAGCGGCTACAGACTGTGACACCTTACAAGAAACTGGTAAAGATTACTCGGTGCACGGAGATTTGCCTGGGAAAGATTGACAAAGACACGGTCCACGAGCTTGCAAGCAGTCTCACCTGCGACATGGATTGGCCCGATCACATAGTAAGTCTCATATCTGAATCCACCGGTGGACATCCAGGCAAATGTGTGAAACTCATCCGCAACCTTTTGGATAGGAGAAAGGTTATCGTTGGCAGTGACCTCACAAGTATAAGCTTCAGCGATAACGAGGATATCAAGAGGGCGATTGAAGACCATGAACTTGGAGGCCAGACGGCAGTCTTGGAGATGTTCGACAGTTTGGATCCCATCTCGCAGCAATTGTTGAAAGCAGCCAGTGTTTACAAGTGTCACTTCAGTGTGGAGACATGCATCGAGGTACTGCCCTTTGCGATGACCAGGGAAGCTGATTTACCGAAGAAATTATTTGTCAAGCTCTGCGAGCAAGGTTGGTTCACGAACGACAACTACGAAGACACGGATATGTTGGACCTTGACAAGAAAGTGAATGACCTGAAACTGTCCTACGCTCAGTTATTTGAGAACAACGGTACAATGAAGACGTTTAGTTTCACCGACAGCAAGTCGCAGAAGATTATTTATGACTTGATCCCGGCGACAACAGTACGCAAGCAGATGCACCTGGAGGGAATGAGAGCCCTGAAAGATTTTTTCGACGACGACTTGCAGGCCATCTTCCCTCTCCTCGCCTGGCATGCCTTGATGGGCGGTGACGAGGAGAGCGAGATATACTATTTGCACAAAAGCTGCTTAGATGCTATCAGGCTTGGGCATCTGGAAGACGCCGTCACAAAGTTCGAGAGGGCGCTGGAGCTTGCCAAGGCGAGCAATTTCAAGAAGTTCGACAGGGTCGCCAGCAACTTCACCGTTGATAAGATGCTTGCCGAGTGGCACCTCAAGACAGGCGAATGTCAGTATGTTCTGGGTCGCATTAACGATAGCAAGGAGTCTCTCCTTCAGGTATGTGCTCGCGAGGGCGTCGCCACAGAGATCGACAAGTCTGTGGACATCAAGACACAGCTGAAAAATTTGGTCAAGGGTTTAGGCTACAGCATGTCGTCGCTCGGAGATCACGCTGGGCTCAAATTCGAAAGGAAAAACGACATCATGCTCTCGTTTAAATTCAGGTGCCTGGGGAGACTGATGCTAATCTCAGCGTTGGAACTTGACCGCGAGCGTTTTTGCGAGCTTGGGATAATAATTTTGCAGCAATTGATTGAGCCCAAAACTCTCCAAGGGAACATAGCGGCCTGTTTTGTGGCTCTCTTGTTCAAAGATCAAGTTGACTTTGGAGGAATCATGAGTCTAACGGGCAAGGCATACAGCGTGGTAGAAAAAGCTGCCGTCAACTCTTTCAAGGACAACGCTAAGCACTTCCCTCCTATAGTTTGGGGAGGGTTCAACGCGCTGCTGAGTATACACTATTTTGGGAAGGACGTGGAATTGTCTAGCAAGTACGCGAACGATGCCTATGAACGGTTTCAGGTACTCTCATCTTCAACAGGGCAGTTGGAATCGCTCATGTGTATCTGCTTCACAGAACAGGCGAGCGCACCTGTGACCAGTAACTCGGTGGAGCGCAATGCGAGCATCATTAACGCGTTTGCGGAGAATGTAGGGAACCCCCTGGCATCCATCATGGCCTCATCTTTCACAATCGTGGACGGTAAAATCAACAACAGCATTGCCGATGCTCAGGAGCTTAGCAAAATTAAGAAGTTTCTGTCGTTGCTCAGGAAACACAGCTTAACAACTTCATTCCCCGAGCCTGAAAAGACGAGGACCGAAAAGGATCTGGGGAGGCCGAAGGCTGTGCTCTTGGAAACATGGGCGACTGAGTGCGTGGGGTTGATAAAAATGGGCGAGGCCGGCAATAATGACGTAGCACTGGAGTGTGCTGTGGAGGGATTGAAGATTATACGAGAGGTAGAGCTGACAAGTTTTAGTGCTTTCATGAAAGAGGCTTACCTCGGCATTTGTGAAGCCCTATTATTTTTGTACAACAACAAGAAGGAAGCAGAGAGGAAGGATAGCTCGAGGCCTCCAGAAGAGACCGGGGGATGGAAACCAGGTTCTGGTGGGAAAACAATTGAGGAGATTGGGAAGTGGTGCGAGGATGCAGTGGAATGCTGCCTCAAGTTGGGGAAGAAGTTTTCAGCCGTTTCACCAAGGGCTAAGGGACTTCGTTGCCTCATGGACTTTTACAGCGGGAAAGAGAAAGCCAAGTCGGCTGTTAAGTGCTTTAAAAAGCTTGCTGGCGAGGCAGAAAAGGACAAGATCAGAAAAGATGTTGCCTGGCTGAATGGGTACATGAAAGAAATTGAAAGTGCCGGTGACGCCTGAGTAGGTCGATTTTCTAGGAAAGAAGCGCTTGGTGCTTTGTGATAGGCGGTTTCTATTCCCATCTGTTGAAGGGGTGTTTTGATATGTGGATTGATATATTGTGTTTTCAAGAAGTTGTGAAAAGCTTCTTTTTGTAATATGAGCCATTAATATCGTTTGTTTGCCGGGATAAACAGCCATTTCAGCATTCTCTTACAATACAAACATTTTTTCTCATTTTATCTTTATGTCTGTGTCAGTCGGAGCCTTAATGACCCGTGTTTGACCGGAACCAGGGTGTGACGCGGGAGAGAAGATGACCTCCAATTGTCAGCAAAATAAATAAAATCCGTCTAACAAAAACCTGCTGGAATGGCCACGACTGACCTCGAACCGAATCTCCAATCGCATTCACAATTTTCTTCCCGTGTGACAAGAATTCTCATGACAGGATCCCAGTGGCAGATCATTTTCTGCTTGGTGTTCTTCTATGGCATTCTGATTGGCGGTCTATTCGCATCCCTGAATGCGTACTACTTCTATAACACAAAGGAAACGAAGACCTACCAGTATATCCTGTCGACAATAACTGCAACACTAATTTCTGGCATCTACACTCTGTGCGTCCTCCTCTCTGGCATCCGGACACCACAGACATTTTACAGGCAGCTGCTTCTCATCATACCAGCGCCGTTAATTCGCGTCTTCTTAGTAAATGCAATGTCTCGTTGTTGAATACTGTTGTACAGAAGAATCTGCAGCTATTCATCCGAAAACTTACCCCTTGGCAACCATACCCCCCGAAACAGAGGGTCAAATGCAGCTCTGAAATCTGCCATGAGCAGCAGCAAAAAGAAAAGGACCCATCGGAGAAACCACCAAGGCAGTGACAGTTTTTTGGACATACAGATCAAGAAAGACGGCAAGACGGCAAAATTCATCCACACAATAACGAACTGGATCCCGTCTTCAAGCTCAAGTTCGAAGAATTTCAAAAATAAACAACTATCGAAGGACGGCTTGGCAAGGAGCAAGAGCGAGAGCCACCTGTTCGTGGATTCCTTATAAGTAAAGAAAAAGTAGACATTAAAAAGCCAGCAATTTCTTCGTGCTATTCCGTTTAGCAAGTTATTCTAACATATGCTACAGAAGCATTTTAATACAGTTTGTCGCCCTTTGGCGCTCACTCCGCACCTTCTTGCGGTCCGAACTTCAACGTTAGGTCCCGATCTATGACCGTTCCTCCTCGGACGTTCCGAATCCGCTCGTTGTTCACTGGCCAGCGGACTTTTTTGATGCCCTTCATGACCTCAACTTTGTAGTCACTCCACTCCTTTGCCTGGACCATGCTGTCTACCAATTTCGCATCTGCGGGATAGATAGGCGCTTTTCGCACCACAGCGTCGAGGAAATCTTCCCCGCCACACGCGTCAAATTGCTGCATAACGCTCTTGTGGACCATCAACACCTCGCAGTTCGTGTCACACTCAATGCTCCCCATACCGAGAGGAGAGTGGGGAGAGATAATACAGGCTTCTCCGAAGATATCCCCAGGAATCAGGCTCGTCAACTTTAACCGGCGGTTTTCGTTCTCTCCACTCACTACTATTTTTTTTAATTTGAGCTTGAGCATGGATATTTCCTGGTGGATTTCCTCGATTCGCTCTTCACTGTGAGTTTTGAAGGGAGATCTGACACTCTCAATTACTGGGACATCGTCGTTGATGTTCCTGTTTCTCATGCTGTGGTGAAAACTATATCGCGTATTATATCTTCTCAGCTCCTTGTTCAAGTTTTTAATGCTTCTCTCAATCTGGGCCTTCCCATCGGCAAATTTTAAAACATTGCACACTCCTTTCGTCAAGATACAGAAATAATCAACAGGTTCAGCCTGGGTAACAAGTTGAGTCCCTTTCTGTAATCTCTTAATCGAAGAGCCACACGCGATCTGATGCACGTCACTCTTACTCCACGTCTGAAAGATGCCAGTGTTGGCAAGGATCTTCCCTTTGTTTTTTAAGGCACTGAAACAACTCGTCTTAAGATACATTTCGAAATGCTCCTCCAAAATCACCAGCAGTTGGCATGGTTCTGTTGTGACATAATGGCAGTGGGACGGCTTGTAACGTTGCGGTCCCATCAACAACCAACTGTCCCCAAAATGCTCGCCCTCTCGAATGGCCCCAATTATTTGGGTGGAGCCGCTTGTGTTCTCTATTTTGACGGAAACGGCACCAGTTAGCACAACGACACAACAGTCAACAGGTTCGCCCTGTTGAAATATCGTGATGCCAGCAGGGACCGCTCTATATTCAACATTTTGGCAGATTCCCTTTTGTTGGTCTTCGGAAAGGTCACGGCAGAGCTCCATATTTTTCATAGTGTCGAATATCTCATCTATTTGATTCTTTTTTCGGTCGTCAGGGGCAGTCAGTAACGCCCACTGTAGATCAGACGGTTTATGGAAAATTTCTTCGTGAATGCCCCCCTTCCCTGCACCTATTATTCCTTTGAACATGTTCAAATCAATTCTCTGGTCGGACGAAAAACTAGGCTTTCGTGTTGTGCTTTTTCTCGTGCGAGATACGCTTTTGTCGCCGCCGGCTTTCTCCTCCTCTCTGTCCAGCTTATCATCCTGTTCTGCCCTCTCCGATGTTGAAGACTTCGTTTGCGCATCTTTTTCTTTCTCCGCAGGAAAAGTCAGCGCGTAGAAGAGCTTGGTCAACTCGCGAGTGTCCATGGCATGAACAGGTTTCTGCTCGGGCACCTCGTTCTCCAGCATTTCCTGACGAGTCATAGATAGATGTGAGGACTTCTTTTGTCCGCTTCTCGTTGCTGTTGCGCTAGGCAGTTGTGCAACTTCAGGCATGTGAACTCTTGTCGGCTCGTCCCTGTCAATTGACACCCCCTCCTCGTGCTCATTGGCAAGAGTGCCATCGACACTGAATATAGAAGCCTCCATGTCCACCATGGTCGCCTCATTTATCATCTTGGCATGTTTATCAACAGTATTGCTATGATGATGGGTAACTGATGACATCATAGACACAGTCTTGTTCGGGTTCCCACCAATAACTCGGGTTGAGTTGCTCAAACTCTGCCTACCCCCACTCGGTTGCAACAAAAGCGTCCCCCCGTTCACTTCTTCCAAGCTCCCCCCTGCCGGCACGACGCCCGTCAATGGTCGCTGCAAGTTGGGGGTGCTGTGTCCCCTCGTCAAGCTCAAAACCCTGCTAATATTTTCAGTGCTGGCTTGTCTACTCTTGCCCGAAAAACTGCTCATCGTCTGTGGACGCTGGGCCTCCGGGTGCGGACAAGTAGTGACATTGTTTACATTTCTCTCCATCCAAAGTTTTACGTAATCGTCGCGCGCCTCGCTGTATTTCCCCATTCGGCGCGACACTAGAGCGCGGTTATGACGGAAGATTATACTGCCAGCGTCACGCTTCAAGGCCGACGAAAAATCAGCGAGGGCACACGCATCGTTGCCCACGTGCGTATACACGATGCCGCGATTGAAGTAGATTGCAGCAAGTTCCAAAGGCTCTTCTCGTTCATCTTTGTTCTCCCTATATAAGCCATCTCCCGCCTCTTCCTTGTCAAGTCTCGTCCTAATCTTTATGCTGTTCGTGAAGTCCGTGATCCCCCGGATGAACTGACCAACCTTGTCAAATGCTATCCCTCGCCAGAAGTGCGCCAGCCAATTATTTCCATTGGTTTCGATTGCACGTGTAAATATATTCACCGATGACCAATAGTTACCCATCTGATATTCATGATAGCCATTGCTTACAAAGTGGCTGCTTCTGCTGCTCTTGTTGTACGGGGGCTCAATCTCAAGCATTTTGTACTGGCTGAAGTCTTTGCTTCCAGGATTGTTCTTGATGAAGTTAAGAAATGCCCTGTTATTCTGGGTGTAAGCTTGAATTGCCTTTTTGGAGATAGTATGTCGCAGAGGCGCGTCCATAGAACACTTCCGGTTGACATTGATACTTTTTTTTTGCTCATTGTCGTCTGTCAGAGACCCCCCGGAATCACGGCTATCATAGGAGTTATTATGAGAACGAGGCAACACGTTATCAAGGCTCAACATATTTCGCCTATCAACTTTCTTAGCCACAACAATGCTCTTTCCGTAAATGTCTTTCCCCGGGTTCTTCTTTCTTTTTTGGCCCGTTTTTGACTGCAACTTGGCAAGCACCAGCGCTTTGTCGACTCGAGACCGAGACAGGCCACACACGGAGCGGGGTGAGGAGACTATAGGTGGTGCCTTGATGATGTGTTCGCGGAGCTCGACGCTATAATTCAACTTTGGGTTCGGGTTAACACTAGAGACGGACTGAGGAACTGTCATCGTTCCTGTTCCTCCCGCAGCTGTCTTTGCATCCGTCGCTGCCGTTGTCGTGGTCGTACTCTTCAAGTCAGCATCACTCTTTGAGTCATCAACACTCTTCTTCTTGGGCCTGTAAAGGTTGGGGCGCCGGCTGAGATCGCTTATTGGCAGTGTATCGGCAAGAGACAACTCAACTTCATGTGGAATTTCGTTGCGAAGGCCTGGGACGAACTTTTGAATCTTGGCAAGTTCGAACTTCGGGTAGTTCTTCACGTCGTTGAGACCCACACCGTCTCTCTGCATTGATCTATAAAGTTTATGGATCATGCTGAATTGTTTCATGATCATACCGACAGTTAAGACCAGCTGACCCATGTGTACCGGCTCATTCAGATAGCCAACAGCACCGATTGTCAGGCAGCGCTTCAGCACTTCCTCATGGGTTGAGTCGTCGCTCTTATAGGTCAAAATAATTGGAATGAGCGGGGCACGATCTGTCTGGAAAGATTCCTTTGCGCACTCCCGTACAATTTCGCACAGATGTGTGGTAACGTCCCGGTTCACTTCGGCCACAATTAAATCAATCCTTTCCCCTTCCTTGACACCCATGGAATTCTTGTTGAAATTCTTGTTCCCGCCGTTGTCGAATCCGCCCATCGCAGACTTGAAGCTTTCAATCGAATCGCAATCGAGGACCTGCTTGCAGCAAGGTATCAAGGGCCTCATGGTTGTGTACCTTTCCCTGTTTCCTCTCTTATAAACGAGGACCCTCTTATCCTTCATCTCTGGCAGCACTTTCTGTATCTCCGTGTCCATCTTCGCCTGCTCGAACAACTTTTCCTCCTCGGGCGAAAGGAGTAAAGAAGGCTCGAACAAACGTGAGTTCCTCCTCAATAACGAGGCCGTACTTCGTGAGCGAGGCAACCCCGCCCCGGAGACGGAAGAAAGCATAGACGAGGCACGCCGACGGGACGGTGAATCCGGTACGGACATTTTTCCAAAACTCGGAATCCCCCTATCACAGTTTTTAATAAATAAAAAATCACAATGAAGGATATATTGTGTGTTGGGAAGTTGCACGGAGTTGGCAAAGTTGTGATGGGGCTTCCCACAAATAAATAAGCAATTATCCACCAAAACTGATTATTCATCCCGCTCCTTCCCCGCACTTCATCACTAACTGACACAAGAGCCTCCTGTACGACCGCTAACTTACAATTTGAGCCCTTCATTCAGTTGATCGGGCCGTGAAATCCTTGAGCAGTTTCGGAGTTAGGTTTCATCGTGAGCGTGCTATCCCCTTCTCCAAACGAACTCAAAGATCCACGGACCTTTACGCAGACTCTCTATTCCACTTTCTCCACCTTTAACTTTGATTGAGCCGATTTCTCCATTGAGTCTACCCCCAATCCTAATCCTAAATCTAGATCTGAATCCTATCCCTTTAAAGAGAACTGAGAGAAGAACAGCAAAAGAGAAAGCTGTAAAATGTGCGACCCTCTTCAAGAGTCCCGCAAGGCCGTCCTCCAGCTGTCCCCTCGCGTCTCCCAATCCTCCTCCACCACCATCGCAACCCCAAAGCTCTACTCGATTGGAACGAACCACTCTAGGACGGTAGCTTCTGACGTCTCCCACGGTCGTCAGAAAGGATTCACTCTGCATGACTCCGTCCCCCTGGATCCCTACAGCGGCAGTGTTTCGAACCGCAATTCCCTCCGTCCTACAGTGAGCCCGCGCGACGGTCTGGGAATGCTACCCCGTGAGGGAAATCCTCAAGTCTCTACTCGTCAATGGCTTGAGAAGGCTGGCAAAGTGTGCCGATACTTTGCCTACTTCACCGAGGAGGCTCTCTTCTCCCCTGGCGAGCCCAGCAATGCCCGCACCCGCACCGTTCAGATAATGTTCTACCTCACCGACGGCTCCATTGAGCTAACGGAGACCAAGGTGAGCAACTCCGGCATCCAGGGCGGCTCGTTCCTATCGAGGGCTCACGTTCCCAACGAATCCAGGGGGGGAGCCACCTTCATCCTGTCGGATTTCGCTGTGGGCAAGGTGGTGAAAATCTTCGGCCGCTCCTTCACGGTATACGACGCGGACGGGTTCACGCGATCGCTCACGGGGGATGACGCGCCGAAGCTCGCCGTCCCAGGCGACGACTTCCTGACCACTAGGAAGTTAAACGATCCCAACGGCAACACCCCTAAGAAACCAAAGGATGGGGCCAATAGGACTGCTGGGGGAACTCCCAGGAAGAACAAGTGGCTGCGAGAGACGAGGAATATCACCGAGGAGCGAATGGCTGCTACTTCCTCTCCCCGCGCGAAGCGCGAAGCGAGGATGCGAGGAGAGGTTGCCGAAGAGCTGCCAGAGGAGAAGGAGAGGACCTCGATCCTTCGTTTCTTCTGCGAGATGATTGAGGTTGAAGATCAAGATGGCGGAGACGGCGGTGGGGACGGCGATGGGGACGGCAAGAGCAACGGGGATGGACAAAAGGAGAAGAGTAGGGGATCGAGTCACGTACGAGGTCCCGGTGACTCTGAAGCTGCACTGTACAAGATCCACTTCTACCTTGAGGACGGCACTCTCGAGGTGCTCGTGAGTAATGCCAAGTCTCTTTGTTACGCCATCTACCCGGTGCTTCTGAACCGCTGTCTTTGCCCTCGGTCTTTGACGGCTGACGTGACTCGCATCGGTTTCGACTCCAACGACGACCAATACGTCGACGAGGAGGATCTTCGCGTCGGAAGTATCGTCAACATCGCCAACAGGAAGATGAGAATCTACAAGGCAGACGAGAGGACCTACAAGTGGATGGAGGAGAACAAGGGGGTTGACATGAGGCCAGACGAGACTGAGCCGACTCCCCCGCCCGAAGAGAGCTGGAAAAAGCCCAGCGAGCCGCAAGTCGACGAGGATGGCAACGAGATTCAGGACCTGGGTTACTTTGACGATCTCGCCCCTCACTCTGACCAAAACCAGAAAAAGTCGGACAACATTTCCGCCAAGGAGCAGTTCTTCAAGCAGGCGCACCTATCAGGAAAGATACTTAGGTTCCGAGCGTTTGTACCACTCGACAAGAGGCACCCTGCAGACGTCGATCAGGTAAGGTTCGACGTTCGCGTTCGCTTCTTTTCTTTTCTTTTCTTTTCTTTTCTTTTCTTTTCTTTTCTTTTCTTTTTCTTTTCTTTCTGTTAGTCAGCACCAACAGCGTCCTGTCATAATCACATCACACTTTACTAACACGAATCACGAATCACAAACCACGAACCACGAATCACGAATAAAAAATCACTAAATTTGAAAAAATGAAACTAACCCCCCCCGCCACACCTCACGACATTCTAGGTGTTTGTCGTGAGCTACTACCTGGCTGACGACACCATCAGCGTATTCGTCCGCAGTCCCCCAAATAGTGGCCTCACGAGCGGTCAGTACCTCCGTCGCGGCCGTCACAAGAACTTGAATACCGGCCATCCCTTCACTCCCGACGATCTCTATCAGGGGGCCCGACTCATCTTCAGGAGTCTGACCCTCGAGATTGATGCTGTTGATGACTACAGCAAGAACTACACCCACATGACAACTGAAGAGATACTCGGACTCGTCAGGCAGAAGCCCACGAGCGCGCAGCTCGGGCACGAGCGTCGGCAAATCGGTCAGTCCGAGGAAGAGATCCACTTCGGGGATCTCTTGCGAAAGCTCGTCTCCGTGGCGCTGGACCAGACAACCGACCGCGACCACCGCGCGCAGGTCTCCGTCCTCCTTCAGGGAGCAGGCTTCCAGGATCGTCTCGATGGACTGTTCCTTGGCGGACTGGATGAAGCCGCACGTGTTCACGATCACGACCTCGGCGTCATCGACCTGATGCTGGAAGTCGACGGCGGCCAATGGAAAGTCGCGGGTTTCGAAACCTCAACCCGCCCGATCTCCAAACGCAACGAAGACCGCTCAATCACCGCGTTGGTGGAAAGCCAGCCTGAGGTCCTCGCCGCCGTCCAGCAGGAACACGACGAAACCCTCGCCTACGTCCGCCGCGCCGTCGGCAAAACCGCCGCCCCGCTCCACAGCTATTTCGCGCTGGTGGCCGATGACCCCTCAGTCCAGATCGTCTCGATCGCGCAGAAATGGTACATCGAACAGATGATGCAGGGGACCGAGCACGAAGGCCTCCCCATCCTCTCCGCCGCCGCACCGTTCAAGGCGGGCGGCCGAGGCGGCCCCGAATACTACACCGATGTCCCCGCCGGAGACGTCGCGATCAAAAACGTCGCCGACCTCTACCTCTACCCCAACACCGCGCGTGCGGTGCGGGTCACCGGAGCGGACGTGCGCAACTGGCTGGAACGCAGCGCCGGCATGTTCAACCAGATCACCCCCGGCGAGGCCGATCAGGTCCTGCTGAATCCCGAATTCCCGTCCTACAACTTCGACGTGATCGACGGCGTGACCTATCAGATCGACCTGTCCCAACCCTCAAAATTCACCCCGAAGGGAGAGCCCCTGAACCCCGACGCCCACCGCATCACCAACCTGAAATTCAATGGCGAACCCGTGGCCGACGACATGGAGTTTATCATCGCCACCAACAACTACCGCGCCTCCGGCGGCGGGTCGTTCCCCGGAGCCATGGGCGACACCATCATTTTCGAAGCGCCGGACACCAACCGCGACGTCATCGTCCGCTACATCGTCGAGGAAGGCACGATCGAACCCAGCGCCGACGCCAACTGGAGCTTCGCCCCGATGCCCGGCACCAGCGTGCTGTTCGACACGGGGCCGAAAGCGGCGGACTACGCGGATGAGGTGCCGGGGGTGACGATAGCGCCTGCAGGCGAGGGGCCGGACGGGTTTGCAAGGTTCCGGATTGAGTTGTGAGGGCGGTGAGGGGGTAGGGCGGGCTTTAGCCCGCTACACGCGGTGGCCAGAAACGTGGCAAAACTAAAATGGTTTTGCCTAGGGTTATTGGCAGCCTTAAGTCACTGATAGGTCGTTGGCTGCTTGTGATGGTCAAAATCGACCGTTTTCGACCATCATTATCAATAGGCACACTCGCACAGCAAACACCGATCCCAACAGATCGGCCATCGAAACGTCTCTCATCATCAACATGCTGCTTAACAACTGATCTGCCAGATGGGAGATAGTTGTCCGAACGTCGGTTTCATAATAACATTAGCGTGGAAATTTTTCGTTGATATCGGGAACATCGAACCTATACTGCAAACGTGTTTGAATAAATTTTTAGGAGACGACCATGGCTACTGGCGCAGAAGTTGCCGCTTATCTAGCACTTAAAGCAGCTGAAAGTTTTGCGGCTCGCGTTGGTGAAAACGTCGCCGATGAATTTACCGATTGGCTGTTC
>ENA-OWPI01003563-OWPI01003563.1-marine-metagenome-genome-assembly--contig:-NODE-3563-length-13118-cov-52.796718_pt1 | contig 13118 bp, 16 predicted proteins | sample MGYA00238138_ERZ651775 | MGnify/ENA primary metagenome ERZ651775 (study PRJEB26906, sample SAMN06265043) | marine metagenome | isolation source: Helgoland LTER site | place: Germany:Helgoland, sampling...
ACTATTGTTATGAAATATATGCAGACGTATGGCTTTAAAGTTATTCCAGTAAGTCCAAGTACAAAAGGACAAAAGATATTAGGAGAAGAAGTTTATGAAAAACTTGAAGATATCAATATACCAATAGATATTGTGGATGTGTTTAGACCTTCGGCAGAAGCATTTAAGTTTGCGGAGGGTAGTATTAAAATTGGTGCTAAAGTTCTTTGGCTACAACTAGGAATAAGAAGTGTAGAAGCTAAAGAGTTAGTAGAAAGTAAAAATATTGAATATATAGAAAATAGATGCACTAAAATGGAATATCAAAAGCTTTTTTTAAATATAAATCCAGCTTTTCCTGTCTTACAAAATTAAATGAATATAATAAATTTTACTCCTGTGCCTGCGTTTCTAGGGGGTACATTAATTGGATTGGCTGTAGTTCTATTCTTTGTCTTTAACGGTCGATTAATTGGAATAAGTGGAATTGCTAGTAATTTTTTAACTTCTAAAAATAATAGATTTGATAATTTTTTATTTATAGTGGGGTTAATAATTGGCCCTATTTTATATAAATTTTTTACATCTCAAGAAATTAATATTTCAATTTCAAATTCATTTTTTTTATTATCAGTAGCAGGTTTGTTGGTTGGTGTTGGCACGAGAATTGGTGGGGGGTGTACTAGTGGTCATGGAATTAGTGGAATGGGCAGATTTTCTTTAAGGTCGATTATTGCAACAATAACCTTCATGGTTGTTGGAATTTTAACTGTTTTGGTAAAAAACTTAGTATGAGTAAAATTATATCTTTAGTTTGTGGGATAATATTTGGAATTGGTCTTACTGTTTCAGAAATGATTGATCCTGCTAAAGTTTTAGGTTTCTTAAATATTTTTGGAGATTGGGACCCATCTTTAGCATTTGTGATGATTGGAGCCCTAATTATATCTTCTCCATTTTTTTACTTATTTAAAAATAATAAAAAGCCTATTTTTGCTAAAAGCTTTAATTACACAACTAATAAAGAGATAAATAAAAAGTTAATTATTGGCTCTTCACTTTTTGGAGCAGGATGGGGTTTAGCAGGTTTATGTCCTGGACCAGCAATTGCATCTTTAGCTTTATTAAATATTAATTCAGCTATCTTTGTAGTTACAATGTTTATTGGTTTTTATTTAGTTAAATTGTCAGAACCGACTACCCAAGCACGATGATAAAAATCATCTATATTTTTTTGAATTAACCCTTGGGCAATATGATTAGCTTCTTGTTCTTCAAAAGGGCCATGTTTTTTTTCAGTATCCTTTAGTATTGTTTCAATCTCGTTAGGGTTGGTATGCTCACCTTCAATTACATAAAAATTTTTCATGGCTTTCTTATAGAACTAGTTTAAAAATACACAAATGAAAAAAATATTTCTTTTATATGGTCACTATAACGAAAAATCCTTTAACGCTGCGATTAGAGATACGTTTATAGAAACAGCTGAGGCAAAAGGTCATTCAGTTGATTGTGTAGATTTATATAAAGAAAAATTTAATCCTGTTTTTGCTGGTGAGCAAGCCGGTGAAGATGTTCTAGATCATCGTAAACGAATTGAAAAATGTGATACAATTGTATTAATTGCACCTATTTGGAACTTTAGAATGCCAGCAATTGTAGAGGGATGGATAGATAAAGTTTTATCACCACCATGGGCCTATACATTTAAAAAATTAGTTGGAAACTACGGTTATCCAATGGGAAATTTAAAAGACAAAAAAGCTATAATTTTTTGTACCTATGGATCACCAAGACTGGCTGTTACAACTTTCTTTTTAAACCTGCCTATAAGAAGATTAAAAAGAGGGGTCTTTCACATGTGTGGCATTTATAATATTGTTTACAGAAGATATTTTGCTGTACCGTTTGTTAGTGATAAAAAAAGAGAACTATTTTTGGAAGACGTCAGAACAACTGCTCAAAATATATAAAGTAATTTTAATTACTTTATTTTTTACATCTCCATCATTTGCTGAATTGGTAAAACCTAATAATGGGATTGAACCTTATCAAGTTGTCAAAATCCAATTAAGAAGCTTAAAACAGAACGATAATCCAAAAAAGGATAATGGAATTGAGCAGACTTGGGAATTTGCACACCCAAATAATCAAAAAAATACAGGCCCCTTAGATAGGTTTAAAACAATGATTAAAGGAAAATCTTATGTGATGCTACTTAATCACTTGGATCATAAGGTTGTGGAGATAAAATCTGATGATTTAACTGCTCTTTTTGAGGTAACAGTTCTTGATAGAGATAAGGTCTATTATAAATTTAAGTGGGCAGTTGAAAAATATATAAAAGAGGGTCCTCTCAAGGACTGCTGGCTTACCACAATGGTGTCTTCGCCAATGCCTCTTGGATCTTCAATTTAAGCTAATAACTAAACGAATTTTGTTTCGTTAATAATAAAAAAATAGTAGGAATCGGATTAATGAAATCTAAAGCTAAAGTTGTTGTAGTTGGTGGCGGTGTAGTAGGAGTTAGCGCCCTTTATCACCTTGCAAAAAAAGGTTGGTCTGATGTTGTTTTAATTGAGAGAAAAGAGTTAACATCTGGTTCGACTTGGCATGCTGCTGGATTACTGCCTTTGTTTAATATGAGCTATTCAGTTGGTCAACTTCACAAATATGCAGTTAATCTTTATAAAAAATTAGAAGAAGAAACTGGAAAAAATGTAGGTTTCAGTGTTGTATCAAATATTCGTTTAGCAAGTACTAAAGATAGAATGGATGAGTATCATCAGTATGCAGGTGTTGCTCAAACAATTGGTGTTGATGTAAAATTTTTAACACCCGATCAGGTAAAAGAAATTTGGCCTTTGTGTAATACAGAAGATTTAATTGGTGCAATCCAACACCCAGAAGATGGATACATTCAGCCAGCTGATTTAACACAAGCAATGGCAACAGGTGCTAGAAATCTAGGTGCAGAAATTTATAGAAACACAGCTGTTGTAGGAATGAAACAAACTAAAGATGGCTGGATTGTTGAAACAGATAAAGGTGCAATAGAGTGTGAACATGTAATTTCTTGCTCTGGAAATTTTGCAAGACAAACTGGAAAAATGGTTGGTTTAGATATTCCAGTAATACCAGTTGAACATCAATATATCGTAACAGAACCTCATCCAGATATTGTAAAAAGAAAAAAAGATGGTTTACCTGAAATGGGAGTTTTAAGAGATAGTGATAGTAGATGGTATATGAGAGAGGAAGCAGGTGGATTAATATTAGGTCCATATGAAGATGGAGCACCCGCATGCTATGTAGATGGTCCATCAAAAGATTCTGAATATGAATTATTTCAAGAAGACTTAGATAGATTAGCACCACATATTGAAGGAGCTATTCACCGAGTACCTGCTTTTGGAGAAGTAGGAGTTAAGAAAGTTTATAATGGTGCAATTTGTTATACACCTGATGGAAACCCGATTGTTGGACCCGCATGGGGATTAAAGAATTTTTGGATTAACGAAGGACATAGTTTTGGAATAACGGCAGCAGGCGGAGCTGGATGGCAACTTGCAGAATGGATAGTTGATGGTGAACCAACAATAGATATGCTTGGTGTCGAACCAAGAAGATTTGGTGATTATGTTTCAAAATCATATTTAAAAGAAAAAAATGAAGAAGCATACAATCATGTATTTAAAGTTCATTATCCTGACGAAGAAAGAGAGGCTGCTAGGGAATTAAGAACATCACCTTGTTATGATAGAATGAAAGCCCTTGGTGCAGTTTTTGGTCAAAAATTTGGATGGGAAAGACCCAATTTCTTTGCAGTTGATGGGATGGAACAAAAAGATGACTGGTCTTTTAGAAGATCTAAATGGTTTAAGGCGATAGAAAAAGAATGTAAAAATGTAAAAGAAAATGTTGGTCTTTTAGATATGACTGCATTTGCAAAATGTAGAATTAAAGGATCTGGTGCTGAAGAGTTTTTAGATTATTTAGTTGCAAATAAACTTCCAAAAAAAATTGGCAGAATTGGATTATGTCATGCTCTTAATACTAAGGGTGGAGTGCATTCTGAATTTACAATCATGAAAGAAGCAGAGGGAAGTTATTATTTAGTTTCTGCGGGAGCAAATCAAAGATTAGACCATGACTGGATTCAAAAATGGATGCCAACCGATGGTAGTGTTCAATTTGAAAACTTAACAAATAGCATTGGTGTTCTAGTTGTCTCTGGTCCTAAAGCTAGAGAGTTAATGACTAGAGTATCAAGAGATGATTTTTCAAATGAAAACTTTAAATGGTTAAGTGCAAAAACTGTTGATGTTGGAAATGCACAAGTTAATGCTATGAGAGTAAACTTTGTAGGGGAACTAGGTTGGGAACTTCATCACCCAATTGAATACCAAAATCATATTTTTGATAAATTAATAGAAGCTGGAAAAGATTTAGGTCTTAAGCCTTATGGAATTAGAGCTATGAATAGTTTAAGACTTGAAAAATCTTATAAACTTGTTGGTACAGAATTATCAATCGAATACTCACCTTATGAATCTGGGTTAGATAGATTTATTCACCCAAATAAAGGAAAATTTATTGGATTAGAGGCTTTGAATAAATGGAGAGAAAAAGGATTTTCAAATCAATTGGTTACCTTAGAAGTTCACAACATAGAAGATGCAGATGTTTTAGGAAATAATCCAATTTATGATAATGGAAAAGTAATTGGACGTGCAACTGGTGGAGATTTTGGTTTTAGACTAGGTAAATCAATAGCATTAGGAATGGTTAAGCCAGAGATTGCGACACCAGGGCAAAAATTGAAAATTGATATTCTTGGTAAAATGTATGATTGTACAATTTTAGAGGAAAGTCCTTATGACCCAGAAAACAATTTACTAAGAGCATAATGAAAATATTAGTCGCCGTAAAAAGAGTTATTGATTACAACGTCCAAATAAGAGTTAAGGAGGATGGCACTGGTGTCGTCACAGACAACGTTAAAATGTCAACAAATCCACCTGATGATAATGCAATAGAAGAAGCTGTAAAAATTAAAGAAGCTGGTAAAGCCACGGAAATAGTAGCAGTAACTATTGGTGAAGAAAAGGCACAAGAAACAGTTCGTAAAGCATTAGCAGTTGGTGCAGACAGAGGAATTCATGTTAAAATAGATGGAATTGTTGAGCCTTTAGCAGTCGCTAAATTATTGCAAAAAATTGTAGATAAAGAAAAACCAGATTTAGTATTTATGGGAAAACAAGCAATTGATGACGATTGTAATCAAACTGGGCAAATGCTTAGTGCATTATTAAACTGGCCTCAGGCAACTTTTGCATCAAAGATAGACATTAAAGATAATAAATTAGAAATCATAAGAGAAATTGATGAAGGTTTGGAGACAATTGAAGTTAATGTTCCAGCAGTGGTTACTTGTGATTTAAGATTAAATGAACCTCGATATGCTTCATTACCAAATATTATGAAAGCTAAAAAAAAACCAATCGATGAACTATCAGCAGCAGATTTAGGTGTTGATGCAGCACCAAGAGTTCAACAAATTAAAGTTGAAGAGCCACCAAAAAGAAAAGCTGGAATAAAAGTGTCAAGTGTAGCTGAATTAGTACAAAAACTTAAAAATGAAGCGAAGGTTATATAATGTCTATTTTATTAATTGCTGAACATAATAATAAAGAATTAAGACCATTTACTCTTAATGCAATTACTGCAGCATCACAAATTGATAGTGATGTTCATGCATTATTAATAGGAAATAATTGCTCTGAAGTTGCAAAAGCTTTATCAGAAATACCTTTGGTTAAAAAAGTAATACAAGCTGAAGCTTCTCATTATGAAAATTTTTTGCCTGAAAATTTTGCACCATTAGTCGTTAAGGCTTCTGAAAATTATTCACATGTAGTTAGCTCTGCAAATACATTTGGTAAAAATTTAATGCCAAGAATAGCAGCGTTGCTAGACACTTCACAAGTAAGCGATATAATAAAAGTGATTTCTCCAGATACATTTATAAGACCTATTTATGCGGGCAATGCATTTGCAACTGTTAAAAGCAATGATACAAAAAAATGCATAACTATAAGACCAACCTCATTTGAACCATGTGAAACGTCAGGAGGATCTGCAACAGTTGAAAAAATGGATGCTGCAGATGAAGTTACTGTATCAAAATTTATTAAAAGAGAAGAAGTTAAATCAGACAGACCAGAGCTTGGAACTGCAAGAGTTGTGATTTCAGGTGGAAGAGGTATGCAAAGTGGAGATAATTTTAAATTGATTACAGATATAGCTGATAAATTAAATGCAGCAATAGGAGCCTCACGTGCAGCAGTGGATGCTGGGTATATAAGCAATGAACATCAAGTTGGTCAAACAGGTAAAGTTGTTGTACCAGATTTATATATTGCGGTTGGAATCTCTGGTGCAATTCAACATTTGGCTGGCATGAAAGAAAGTAAAATTATTGTTGCAATAAATAAAGATGGGGAAGCACCTATTTTTAGTGTTGCAGATTACGGTTTAGAAGCTGACTTGTTTGAAGCTCTTCCACAATTTCTAGAAGAATTGAATAAATTAAACACTATACAAAAATAACAAATAATATAAAAAAATACCATATGCCTAGAGAAGCAATGGAATATGATGTGGTGATTGTTGGAGGTGGTCCCTCAGGATTATCAACTGCAATTAAATTAAAACAAATAAATCCAGAATTAAATGTTTGTCTATTAGAAAAAGCATCTGAGATCGGTGCTCATATTTTAAGTGGTAATGTTTTTGAAACCAGGGCCTTAGATGAGTTATTGCCAAATTGGAAAGAACTAAATTCACCTATTAAAACCAAGGTTTCTAAGGAAAAATTTTTATTTTTAGGAAAATCCAAATCAATAAGTTGGCCTACTTGGTTGTTACCATCAGTTCAACAAAATCATAACAATTACATAATTAGTTTAGCTAATTTATGTAGATGGTTAGCAGAACAAGCAGAAGGTTTAGGAGTTGAAATATTTCCAGGCTTTCCAGCAAGTGAAATTTTATATAATGAAGATGGATCAGTCAAAGGAGTTGCAACTCAAGATATGGGAGTTGATAAAGAAGGAAACAAAAAAGATAGTTTTGAACCTGGTATAGAACTTTTAGGAAAAGTTACTGTTTTTGCTGAAGGATGTAGAGGACATCTTGGAAAACAATTAATTGAAAAATTTAATTTATCTGAAGGTAAAGACCCTCAACAATATGGAATTGGATTTAAAGAAATTTGGGAAATAACTGAAAAAAATCATCAAGAGGGAATGGTCATGCATACTGCAGGTTGGCCACTAGATAACAATACTTATGGTGGAAGCTTTATGTATCATGCAGAAAATAAACAAGTTTTTTTAGGTTATGTAATTGGTCTTGATTATAAAAACCCATATCTTTCCCCGTTTGATGAATTTCAAAGATTTAAAACTCATCCTGCAATTAAAAAAATAATTGAAGGTGGAAAACGTATTTCTTATGGTGCTCGTGCTTTAATTGAGGGTGGACTACAAAGTTTACCAAAAATGTTTATGCCGGGAGCTTTGCTTATTGGTTGTGATGCGGGAACTTTAAATATGCCAAAAATTAAAGGGTCACATACCGCAATGAAGAGTGGAATGATTGCAGCTGAAACTATCAATGAGCATTTAAAAGAAAATAAAAGTTTATCCATATATGAAGATAAGTTCAAAAAAAGCTGGGTCTATCAAGAATTACATGCGGCTCGAAATGTTAAACCAAGTTTTAGCTGGGGCTTAATTCTTGGAATAATATTCACTGGAATCGATCAAATATTGTTTAGAGGAAAATTACCTTTTACCTTAAAGCATAAACATGCTGACCACGAAACATTAAAGCCAGCAAATGAAATGCCAAAAATTGATTATCCAAAACCAGACAATGTAATTACCTTTGACAAAACAAGTTCTGTTTATTTAACAGGAACTAATCATGCTGACAATCAACCAGTGCACTTACAATTAAAAGATCCTAATTTACCAATAAATTATACTTTAGAAAAATTTGATGAACCTGCACAACGATATTGTCCAGCAGGTGTTTATGAAGTTCAAAATGAAAATGGGATAAATAAATTTGTGATAAATTCACAAAATTGTATTCATTGTAAAACCTGTGATATCAAAGAGCCTTCCCAAAATATTACTTGGGTGACGCCTGAAGGAAGTGGTGGTCCAAAGTATGGAAATATGTAATTAGAAAGATAAAATTAACCCAACAACAAAAACTAAACTAAGTCCAAGTCCAGCTAATACTAAGTTAGTTCTTGTTTCTTTTTCTTGAACTTTTCTTGCTCTATTTAAAAGTACATTTATATCAACTCGCTTCGATGAAACTTCCTCATTTTGAATAGGGGTCGTAAAATAAGGAAGTTCACTTTCCCCAGAGCTAATTTTTTTTTCAGAACTCATAACTATAATAAATCATAGTTGGTAAATCTTAACAATTTTGCATTTGTTCATTTTGGGTTGACTCTAGTCTTAATTATGTTCATTTTGGGTTAAAATATAATTTATGTCTAAATTTTTACCTGAACTATCAAAACAAATCCATAGTGATGTCATTCGAGAAGTAATAGAAAAAAACTATGCTTCGATTATTCCTGTTTGGACACCATTACAATTAACATGGGTTAATAGTGTTTATAGGACTTTTCATGATTATGAAAAATATATGATCGTCATGTATTTATTGAAGACCACATTTGAAACTTACGCCAAAAATCTTACGACGTTAAATTATGATGAGTATTTTAATCAATTTGAGTTTGAAATAGAAAAAATTAATGTAATTGAAATATCTAAATCCCTAAATATAGCAAAAGAAACAACTAGAAGAAAAATTAATGAATTAGAAAAAATGGGTGTAATAAAAAAAATTAATAAAAAGATTATAATTGACAGAAATACTTGGCCAAATATTAAACCTGATGATACGATAAAAAGAATAACAAGATTTTTATCCACTCTTTCAAAAATATGTGTTACTGAAAGGAAAATATCTGAACCGTTCAGCAATGAAATTTTAACAAAAATATGTAAGGAATATTTTTCATTTGTTTGGATACTTTATTATGAAATGCAATTCCCTATGTTATTAGGTTTTAAAAAAGTTTTTGGTGACTTGGAAAGTTTTCATGTTAATGGCGTTTGTATAATCAATCAAGCTTTACACTCAAAAAAACATGATAATAGTGAAATGAGTAAAGAATTTTACTTAGAAAAGTATATGTGGGGTGACCAAAGAAGTGAAACAGGTGTTAACGCAATGTCTATTTCAGATATAACAGGGATACCAAGAGCTACAGTTATTAGAAAATTAAATAAACTACTAAAAGAAAAATTTTTAAAAGTTGATAACAAAAAACATTATAGTTCAACTGGTCATCATGCACAAAAATTATTAGAGGTACAAAAAATAACCTTAGATCATTTATCTAAATTTACTGCACGTGTTTATAATTTATGCTTAACGAAAAATGATTAAATTTTAGCTGCTCTTTTTTACAATATAGACAAAAAACAAAGAAGTTGCCATCATCACTAATGCGTAAGCTGCTGTAGGTACGATATAAACCATCTCATCAAATAATTGGGTTGAAACAAATACAGCCAATGTTCCATTTTGTAAACCACACTCTAGAGATATACATCTTTGTTGCGCAACACCTGATGTAAAAAATTTTGCAACATAAAAACCTACAATCATCATTACAATATTAAGTATTAATGCAATCAAACCAGCCTGCTTTATAAAGCTTGCAATATTATCCCATTCTTCAATATAGATCGCGATAAATACCAAGACAAATAAAGCTATTGAAATTCTCTGAATTAATAAAACATTATTTAAAATTAAATTCTCAGCAAAATGACGAATAATCATTCCTATTAAAACTGGGACAGTAACAACAAAAAACATTTTTAAGGAAATACCAACCATAGAAAATTCTTTTGTAATATAATTGATATTTAATAAATCAATTGAAAGAAAAATAATAAAAGGAACAGATATAATACTAACTAAGCTAATAATTGCTGTTAGCGTTATTGATAAAGCGACGTCTCCATCTGCAAATTTAGTGAGTACATTTGATGTTACACCCCCAGGAGCAGCTGCAATTATCATTACTCCCAAAGCAAGTTCAAGCGGAGTGTTTAATAATTTAATAAGAGCGAATGCAATAATTGGAAGAACAAGCATCTGACAAATTAAACCAACTAAAAAATCTTTTGGAAACTTAACTACTCTTGTAAAATCCTTAATTGTTAGACTCATTCCAAGTCCCAACATTATTATAGCTAAACCTAACGGAGCAATTTTTGTGACAATTTCCATCTTTAAAACTTATTAGTTCAAAATGGGTTTAGCAAGTAAATGATTATAAATTTAAAATTTATTAAGATAAATCAATAGCATTCTTCTTTAAAGCTTCCATAGAAACAAGCTTTAAAGTTTTTTCATGTGTTCTTTTTAAATATACAGGACAACTTTTTCCAGCATCAACAGCTCTTGCATACCAACTGGCACAAACACACCAACCATCTCCATCTTTAAGTCCTGGAAAACCAAATTCAGGATGTGGTGTTATTAAATCATTACCAGCTTCTTTGCACCATTCTAAAAATTCAGTTGTAACTTTTGCACAAACAGTATGAACACCATGATCATTTTCATCAGTATTGCAGCAACCATCTCTATACCATCCTGTTAATGGGTTGTTAGAACATTCCTCTAGATCTTCACCTAGAACATTTTTTTGTTTGTCAGCCATTTAAATTTTTGTAGGGTTAGGTTGACCTTTATAGACAATCTCAGGGTCAAAAGATTTTTCTTTTTCTTCAAACTTCATCTCAATTTCTCTACCATTGTCGATCGGACCTAGTGGAATTGATCTATAAAAACATGATCTATAACCAACATGACAACTAGCACCATCACCAATATCAACTGTAATCCAAACTGAGTCTTGATCATCATCAATTCTGATTTCTGTTATTTTTTGGGTATACCCACTAGTTTTGCCTTTGTGCCAAATTTGCTGTCTTGATCTACTAAAATAATGAGCTTCTTTTGTTTCTATAGTCTTCTTTAAAGCTTCAACATTCATATATCCATGCATTAAGATATCTCTAGTTTTTGAACACATTGTAATAACTGGTATTAATCCATCATTATCGAACTTGGGAGATAGATATTTGCCTTCTTCAATTTCCAGGATATTTTCTCTTTTTTTAAACATAATTAGGTTATTATGTAGCATATTGCTCAATATATTAAATATTTTAAAAACAATGATTTACTGTATAAACTTGCGTTGTGAAATTAGTTGAAGACATAAATAATAAAGTTTTAGATACCAAGAAAGTTTCTGATAAGGAAGCTGAAGAAGCTTTTAAAACTATTTTAACTTGGATGGGTGAAGATCCTTCTAGAGAAGGTTTACTTGAAACACCAAAAAGAGTTGTTAAAGCATACAAAGAATATTTTGGTGGGTATGCAGAAGATCCTAATAAAATTTTAAATAAAACTTTTGGAGACGTTGAGGGTTACAATGATATGGTTGTAGTAAAAAATGTTTCTGTGCAAAGCCACTGCGAACACCATATGGCTCCAATTATTGGTACAGCACAAGTTGCATATATTCCAAATGAGAGAGTTGTTGGTTTAAGTAAACTTGCAAGGGTTGTCGAAATTTTTTCAAAAAGATTACAGACGCAAGAAAGACTAACGATGCAAATTGCTAAAGCAATAATGGAGTCTTTAGATGCAAAAGGTGTGGCTGTTACAATAGACTCAACTCATCAATGTATGACGATGAGAGGTATTAAGAAAGAAAATGCAACAACAGTTACAAATTATTACTTAGGACAATTTAAAGAAGATTTAAGCACTCAGAATAGATATTTAAAATTTATTAGCAAATAACTTCCCTAAGGAGGAGATACCATGTCAGATAATTTTAAAGCACTAGTTATTAGTCAAGAAGGTGAAAATTTTACACGAGAAGTAAAATCAATTGATAAATCATTTTTAAAACATGGTGATGTACTTGTTAAAGTAGATTATTCAGACTTAAATTATAAAGATGGAATGATTTTGAAAGATGGTGGTCGTCTTGTTAAAGAATTTCCACACATTCCAGGCATAGATTTTTCAGGCACTGTTCTTGAAAGTGAAAATCAAAAATTTAAAACTGGTGATGAAATAATTTTAACTGGATGGAGAGTTGGAGAAGCTTTTTTTGGTGGTTACTCTCAGATAACAAAAGTAAATGCAGATTTTTTAGTTAAGAGACCTTCAAATCTAACTAGCAAACAAGCTATGATGTTAGGAACAGCTGGCTTTACATCTTTAATGAGTGCTTTTGCTATTCAAGCTAGAGAGGAAATTTTATTAGGTGAAAAAGTAAATGATGTATTGGTTACTGGAGCCACTGGTGGAGTAGGCAGTGTAGCGGTTATGGCTCTTACTAAATTAGGATACAATGTAACAGCTGTCACAGGAAAAGATTCTAAAACAGATTATTTAAAATCGTTAGGAGCTAAAAATGTTGTTAATAGATCTGATTTTGACAAAGATCCAAGACCTATTGATAAAGGATTGTGGGACGGTGTTGTTGATACAGTAGGAGGAAAAATTTTAGCTAACGCAATAGCTCAAACTAGACCAAATGGAATTATAGCTGTTTGTGGTAATGCAAATAGTAATGAATTAAATACAAATTTATTACCATTTATGCTAAGAGGAATTAAAGTTTGGGGAATGGACTCAGCAAATTGTAGTATTAAAAGAAGAGAATTTATTTGGGCAGAAGCAGCAAAGCTTGTTGATTTTGAAGTTCTAGAAAAATCAATCATCACTGTAAGTTTAGATGAATTATTAGAAACATATCCAAAAATTTTAAAGGGTGAAATTTCAGGAAGAGTTTTGGTAGATTTAAATAAATAGATGGATTGGGATAAATTAAAAATATTCCATGCAGTTGCAGAAGCAGGCAGTTTTACTAACGCAACAATAAACTTAAACCTTAGTCAGTCTGCAATAAGTAGACAAATTCAATCTTTAGAACAGGATCT
>ENA-OWPI01003565-OWPI01003565.1-marine-metagenome-genome-assembly--contig:-NODE-3565-length-13114-cov-2.595996_pt1 | contig 13114 bp, 12 predicted proteins | sample MGYA00238138_ERZ651775 | MGnify/ENA primary metagenome ERZ651775 (study PRJEB26906, sample SAMN06265043) | marine metagenome | isolation source: Helgoland LTER site | place: Germany:Helgoland, sampling...
CAACGCCACCATCACCTCTACCAAGGTAAAGGCGCGATCACTGCTTGGACGAGACGAGCGGTTACTCCTCAATGAGTGGCTCTCCCTTGGGCAGAGTGGTCATACGGCCCAGTAAATCCCATTCGAGACGATACGCGAGTTCACCCGTGAGCTCATCGATCCAGTCGAGTGATCCCGGTGTCATTTCACCTCCTGCCCACATGACGATTTGTGGTGCAGGATTGAGCGTCGGATCATACATTGGAATCTCAACACTAGGCTGCCCCTCCAGCGTTAACAGCAGCTCAGTGCCTGCCATAAAAATAAAGGGCACAAAAACATCGGTACTGGCGCGCGGCGACGCCCAGCCTTGATCAAAGCGCCTCAACCAAATGCCTTGATATCGTGTGCCCTGAGCGGTTGAGTCGGCGGCTATCAACAGGCCGTGATCGGCAGCAGATAGTCCTGCCTCAGCACCAGAAAACGATAATAGATTTGCGAGATAGCGGACCTCGCCCTCCAATTGCAACTCTGCACCACCGCGCCCCACATTCAGACTGACCACTCCGGTCAGCAGTACGATGACCAATATCGCCACCAGCAATTCGATAAAGCTAAATCCGCGTGGCGTAGAAGAGGACATCCCCAAAACAGGCATTACGGCGACGTTGCTAACCCTCCCCCTCTTTCCAGTTACCGATATCGGCGTTTTGACTCTCACCGCCAGGCAATCCATCAGCGCCCAAAGAGTAGATATCCGTCTCACGATATTCCCCCGGAGAGAGGTATAAGTAAGGGCGGCCCCAAGGATCTAGTGGTAATTCTGACAAGTAACCCCCTCGCTTGAAGTTGCGCGGCTCTGGGTCGAGCGTACTGGGACTCACCAATGCCTCAAGGCCTTGTTCCGTAGTCGGGTATACAAAATTATCTAGTCGATAAATCTTCAGTGCCGTTTCGATCGATTTAAAGTCAGCTTGGGCTTTTTGAATCCTAGCGTCGTCGGCACTATTGAGTACCGTTGGTGCGACCACACTGATGAGAAGCCCCATAATGACCAGCACTACCAGAATCTCAATCAGCGAAAAGCCCTTAGCGTTACTCACTGTTTATCACCTCACCATCGTATTCAGATCAAAAATAGGCAGCAGGATGGCTAATACTATGGTCAACACCAACCCCCCCATCAACACCACCATTGCCGGCTCTAATAGCCCCATGATGGCGCCCAACGTCATTTCTAACTCGCGCTCTTGGTTGGTCGCTGAACGCTCCAACATTTTTTCTAGATCCCCGCTGGCCTCACCCGAAGCCACCATATGCACCATCATAGGCGGAAAAAACACTTCTTGTGCCAATGCTCGACTCAGGCTCGACCCTTCTTGCACTTTGACAGACACCGTCCCGCTCGCCTGCCGCATCACCAAATTGGTCATGACCGACCCCGCGATCCGCAGGGCATGAATCAGTGGTACGCCCGACGCCATCAAAATACTCAGAGTCGAAGCAAAGCGCGCGCTATCCAGTGCGACAAACACACCCCGTAGCCCGGGGATACGTAATAAAAATTGATGCCATTGTCTGCGCCGTTGAGTGTCTTGAAGGGCTCGCCGAAAAAGCCAGATCGCACCCACTATCAGGACCAGACAATACACCGCGTAGTCTCGTAAAAAATCACTGACCCAAATCAACCCCACGGTCAGTGGCGGCAGCGCTTTTTTGCTGTGGGCAAAAATGCCGATCAACTCAGGCACAACAAAAATCATCAGTGCGGCAACCACTGCAATGGCGACTACAATCAAGACGATGGGGTAAATGAGTGCCATCTGGAGCTTTTGTGCCGTGTGTTGTCGCGTCTCGGTATAATGTGCCAACTGCTCTAACACCGGGGCAAGCTGCCCCGCCTCCTCTCCCGCATTCACCATCGCGCGATACATTTCTCCAAAAGCGTGCGGAAATTGATTCAGCGAGTGTGCCAGCGTATGGCCCTCGGCCACTTTAGATCGGATCTGTAACATCATCGATTTCACAGCAGACCGGCGACTCTGCTCCGCTACCGCATTTAAGCACTCATCCAGCGGAAGCGCCGAGGCGACCAAAGTAGACAGTTGGCGCGTTATTAAAGCCAGCTCACCCGCGCTAAGACGGCGATTACGGAATCGAAAACGACCGTGATCTCGGGTGCCGGTAGCACTCATCGCCACGGCTATCTCGACAGGGCGTAGCTGCTTTTGTCGCAGCACACTGCGCACCTGACGGTCTGAGTCGCCCTCTAACACGCCTTTAACCAGCTTGCCGTCAGCGTTCAGCGCTTTATAACGAAACGCCGCCATACACTAATTGACCGCCGTCACGCGAAGGACTTCTTCCAAGCTCGTGTCACCATTGAGAATACGCTGACGACCGTCGGCTTGGATGCCCGGACTGTGTTCGCGGGCAATACGGAGCAATGCCTGTTCGCCATCCCCTCGGTGAATCGCGTCCCGCAGCGCCTCCCCGATGACAATGGCCTCGTAAATCCCCATCCGTCCGCGATAACCGGTCATTTTGCAGTGCTCACAACCCCCAGGGCGGTAAAGCACGGCCGATTCATCAGAGATAGCCAAACGCTCCCGTTCGATTTCATTAGGCTCATAGGGCTGCCGGCAGGCGGTACACAGGAGCCGCACTAAACGCTGAGCCATGACACAGATTAAGCTTGAAGATAGCAAGAAAGGCTCTACCCCCATATCGCGGAGACGCGTGACGGCACCAATCGCCGTGTTGGTATGCAATGTCGATAGGACAAGATGTCCAGTGAGTGACGCTTGCACGGCAATCTCCGCCGTTTCAAGATCGCGAATTTCGCCCACCATGACAATGTCAGGATCTTGCCTGAGGATGGCGCGCAATCCGCGCGCAAAGGTCATATCGACCTTGGTATTGACCTGAGTTTGTCCCACCCCTGGCAACATATATTCGACGGGATCCTCAATCGTCAGAATATTGCGTGACGTTTCGTTAATACTCGATAGACCGGCATACAGCGTTGTCGTCTTTCCCGATCCCGTGGGTCCCGTCACCAAAATAATGCCATGGGGGCTAGACAGCGCAGTGCGGTAGGTCTGATCGACCTGTTCATTCATGCGCAATTCACTGAGGTTCAACTGTCCGGCCTGTTTATCCAGCAGCCGTAACACCACTCTTTCACCAAAGGCAGAGGGGATCGTAGACATGCGGATATCGATACCATGACCCGCTATTCGCACGGATATTCTGCCGTCTTGTGGCACACGTTTTTCCGCAATGTCCAGTTTAGCCATCACTTTCAAGCGTGATACGAGCAGCGGAGCCAGCATCCTTTTGGGCGAGAGTATCTCCGTCAACACACCGTCGACTCGATAACGCACACTCAGGCGTTCCTCAAAGGTTTCAATATGGATATCGGACGCTTGCTCTTTGACCGCCTGAGATAAAATGGCGTTAATTAATCGGATGATCGGTGCATCATCCTCCGCATCCATGAGATCTCCCACGTCGGGCAGTTCATCCACCAAACGCGAAAGATCAATATCGGAAGACAGATCATCCGCCATCTGTGCCGCTTCGTTTTGCGTACGCTGATAAGCAACGGTCAATCTCTGACGAAAAGCGCTGTCATCCAGCGCCTCAAGAGAAAACACCTCGCCCGCATAGCGCCGAACTTCCAGCAGCACCTCAGGCGTCATCGGCGCGACATAGTACAAAACCAGGGCACCCGCTGAGCGCTCCAGCAGCACATTGCGGCTTTGCGCAAAGGTAAAGGGTATGCCTGACGCTTGCCCCAGTGGCGGGGTATCAGAGACGGCTTGTGTCGCGACGATTGATTCAGTCATGTGAGGTCACTCGCCCTCTGCGGCATCCAACGGCACTTCAGGCAGCTGCTGTATCTGCTCTTCCCAACTGGGCAGAACAGGCAAACTCCCATCGTCCAGAAACATCAGACCTCTCTCTCGTCGCTCCAGCTGCTGGTCACGAATGAAACGATATTTTTCAGCCGTCGCACCTGCTAAATCTTGGTCATCTCGGATAATCGTCGGACGAATAAACACCAGCAAGTTAGACTTGGTTACCGACACAACGTCATTGCGGAAAAGCCGACCCAGCAGGGGGATATCTGACAATAGCGGTACTCCCTGCGTTGAATCCTGAACGTCTTCTTTGACTAATCCACCCAGTACTAAAATATCGCTATCGTTTGCTAGTACTTTGGTTTCAATTTTACGCTCGTTAGTAATCACATCAGAGGCCGCCAGAATTTGTGCCGAGATACTCGATACCTCTTGAACAATATCCAAGACGACTGAATCGCCTTCATTAATTTGCGGTGTCACTTTCAACGTAATACCGACACTCTGACGTTCGATCGTTTGAAACGGATTGGATGCACCATTCGCCGAGCCGGTATTGGAGTAGGAGCCCGTGACGAAGGGCACCTCTTGCCCCACGGTAATAAAGGCCTCTTCGTTATCGAGTGTCAGTAGACTCGGCGTCGATAAGATATTCGCATTCCCTTGGGTTTCCAGCGCATTCAGGATGACCGTCATAGTGAGGGATTCATCCACCATCCCCCACCCTAGCGTCGCGCCAGGCGTGCTTGCTAATGCGCCCGCTACGCTCCGGGTGTCGATAATCTCCGAGCCGTTATCCGGCAACAGCGCGCCGGCTAACTCCGCATTACGCCTCTGCTGCGCAGTGCTGTTGCTGATATTGCCGCCATAAAGACCACTGTCGTTAGCAAACAACCACTGCAAGCCAAGCTCCTGGCCCTCAGTCATTTCCATTTCGACAATAATGGCCTCAATCAGGACCTGCGCGCGGCGTATATCGAGCCTCGCGATAACGGATTCTATGGCTGCCATTTCATCGGTGTCGGCCGTGATGATGAGGCTATTGGTGCCGGCATCCGCTTCAATCGTTGATTCACCGCCGCCGCGCTTGGTCCCTCCGTCCTCTAGCCGAGCGATGTTCTGCATCACGCGCGTTAACACCTCTGACGTTTCCGTGGCGTCGGCGTATTCCAAATAGACCACGCGAACATTGCCAGACTGCTCCAGCGGCGAGTCGAAATAAGCGACCAATTTTCGAATCCGCTCCACGGACATTTCGTCAGCGGTAGCCACCACACTATTAGTGCGTTTATCTGCAACTAGGACCACTTCTTTATTCGCCTCAGCTCCGTCACCCTGACGCGATTTCTCTAACGTATTAAGCATGCTGACGACATCTTCCGCCACGCCATACTTGAGTCGAATAATCTCTGTTGTTTGAATCGCGGATCGATCCATCCGCTCAATGATCTCGACAATACGGCTAATGTTGGAGCGAATATCCGAGATAATGATGGCGTTGCTCGGCGCATAGGCCGCCATGTGCGCCTGCTGCGGCACTAAGGGCCTCAATACAGGAATCAACTTCGCCGCTGATATATTATCGAGCCGAATCACTTGGGTCACATATTCGTCATTGCCCAACACATCTTGATTTTCCATCAGCGGCACGGGCGAAGAGCGCGCATCTTTGCTGGGGACAATCCTCACCACCTGGCCACTTCTCACCGCCGTATACCCTTGCACATCGAGGATAGAGAGGAATAGATCATACAGCTCTGATTGCGTGACAGGCTTGGAGGAAATGACCCGCACTTTCCCCTTCACATTCGGATCCACCACCATGGTAGTGCCCGTGACATCGGCGACAAATTTAATGAACTCCTGAATATCCGTATCTTTCAGATTGACGGTATATTCTTGCGCCGCGACGCCGGGCGTTACCGCCAACAACACGGCCGCTGCTAGGCTGCGTAATGTGCGTAAGGAAAACACTGCAAAACGATTGTTTTTCACGGGCATCCTGTCAGGGGTTGGCTAAATCAATACTGATCGTCACGTTGCCACCCTCTCTCGCAATGTCAAATGTCGCTTCAGTCGCGTCTTTCATCAACGTATATAATTTCATGGTATTGGTCGTGTCACTCAGTGCAAGGCCGTTGACCGCTGTCACCGTATCCCCGGTTTTAAAGCCCAGTGCATCAAAGGCATCACGGTCTTTACTGGGACTAATGCGATACCCGATGATCGTGCCATCGGCTTGGACCGGCGAGACCGTTAGCAAGTTGGCTAGCGCCTCGGGATTCTCGTAAAGCGTCCGCCGGTAGCGTCGGGCTGTTTCGCTGCGTTCAGCCTCAGTGGCGACAGCTGCACGCGTCTCAGACTGCGGTGCAGCGATTGTGCGCTCAGACGGCGTTGCGCGCGCTTCTCGCGATGGCGTGGTGGGCACGACCAGACCCGAGCCTTCATATAACGTTAACAACTCATAGGTCCCGTTGTTATCGATGACAATGGTTTGTGGCATGACTTTTGCCAAAGTGACTTGACCAGAAGCTGGCAACCCATCCCCCACTGCATAGACCTGTTCAGCGCCATTCGCTTTGATCACTGCGCTCCCTAAGCCGTCCTCTGTCGAGGCAACAATCCCCGTTAAGGCCAGTGCTAAACGGGTTTCTTCGGCATTACGCTCTATGCCATCACGGTTATTCGAACGCTCATTGGCCTCTGGGACGGCGTCCAGTTCGTCTGGAATGCCTCCAAATACACCCGAACCGATGACCCCACTGGTATCGATAGCCACCAAACCGAATTGATTGGATGGCTGCGGTGGATTCAATGCCAAAGCCGGTGCCGACTCAATGGCACTGGCCCGCCAGGGTATCCACAGTAATTGGCTCACACTCAAGAGCGACCAGAGGACTAGCAACACAATCAGCGCGTCCTGAACTCGCTTTAAGGCAGTGGGATCTCGCGCAAGCCGCTGCCAAATGCCCTGCAAACGCCCCTCGGCCAAGGCCACTGCTTCTTGATATTGCGCTTTCCATTTACGCTGCTCAACACTCTTCACAATCTTGCGCTACGTCCGGCAACTCCCTGCCGTTCATCATACGCTTTGGACATCAGAAATACCCGCATTACACCCGTCACAAAACCGTTACAAATATAAGGTAAAGACCCCAAGCAGACTGTCGCTGACGACATCTGACCCTAGCGATTCGACCTGACTGTGCTAAAATAGCGTCACCTGCGGGGCGGCACACGCCTGAGATGCCTAATCGGCAAACCCGTTGAACCTGATCCGGATTATACCGGCGGAGGGAACAGGTGGCTGGACCTTCTTGTCCCATGACCCTGCACTCGTCTCCGCTCAGCTCTGAGGAGAGAGAGTGTTGCTTACCATCCTGTCGTTTTTTGTCACGCCCACCCACTGCCGCCTCAATCACTGTGGCTTCAATAACTGTGGGGTCAATAATAGCCTAACTAGTGGCTTAGATAGCAGTGCGGTAACAGCCTGTCCAGCGTCACACCGAACCCACAGAGAGAGTACCCCGCGTCAAATTTATGCGTATCTTCTTGGCTCCCTTGCGCTATTGGGCGGGGCTGTCGCCGAGGGGTCGAATAACGCCTTAGAGGAGGTAACTGTCACCGCGACCCTCTTGACCGAGGCCTCACCCGCCCTCAGCGCGACGGTGTTCGCTGAGCAATCCATGCAACAGCGCGGCGCGGTCCACCTTGAGAACATGATCTCTCTGGCGCCCAATATCGCCAGCTCATCCGGTGCGTCTCGCAACCGCTTCTTTCAAATTCGAGGCATCGGTGAACGCAGCCAGTTTGTTGAGCCCATCAACCCATCGGTAGGCGTTTTGCTCGACGGCATCGATCTCAGTGGCTCGGGAGGCGCACTGACGCTCTACGATCTCCAACAAGTCGAAATCCTGAGAGGACCGCAGGGCACTCTGATGGGCGCGAATGCATTAGCAGGACTTATCGCATTACGCAGCACGGCAACGGATAGCGCGACGCGCGAGATCACAGTAGGAGTAGAAAACAACGGGGGTAGTAAGGTGGGCGCTCGATTGGGTGGCACACTCGGCAACGGCTTTAGCGGGCGAATGGCCTTTCAGCAGTTTCAAAGTGATGGCTTCGTCGATAACCAGTGGCTAGCGCGAGACGATACCAATCACCGAGATGAACTGACCGGTCGAGCAGCATTGCGTTGGCAAGCCGCAGAACACTCTCTAGAAGTCGCCGCTTATTACACTGATATTGACAACGGCTACGACGCGTTTTCATTAGACAACACCCGCTCAACACTCTCCGATGAGCCGGGGGAAGACGATCTCACCTTAAAAGCCGCTCGACTGAACTGGGACTACCGCAGTGGCGCTTATGAGAGCCTGCTACAAATCAGTCATGCCGAAACCCTCAGCACTTATAGCTATGACGAAGATTGGAGTTATGTGGGCATTGCTCCCGGTTGGGAATACAGCTCCTTTGACCAGTACCGCCGCGATCGATCCATGAGCAGTGCCGAATGGCGGCTGCAATCTGACACCCAAACGTCGACTCGTTGGGCTCTGGGCTTATATGCGCGTAACGAAAGTGAAGCACTTCGTCGCGATTACACCTACCTTGCTTCGCCCTTTCACAGCGACATCGACACCCTCACAACAGCGCTATTTGGGGAAATTAACCATGATTTCCATGATCAGTTAGCGGGCTTCGTCGGTGCCAGAGTGGAGCAACGCGATAGTGATTACCTCGATAGTCTCGGCGTTGATCGCTCATTTGATCTTTCGTACTGGACCGGTCGAACCGGTCTGATCTGGCAATACCAAGCGGATCAACAACTCTATGTGACTGTGTCTCGTGGCGCGCGCGCTGGGGGACCCAATGCACGACTCCTGGCAAGCATTGATGGACTCCCAGCGGCAAACCAAGGCGCGCTTGCCACGCTTGGGACCTATGACGAAGAGACCCTCCTCAGTGTGGAGTTGGGCTGGGTGACATTCTGGCCTGAGTATCAACTTCGCTCACAGCTCACCCTGTTTTCAATGGATCGACAGGATCAGCAAGCAAAGGCGTCGCTGGTCATTCCAAGAAGCGATGGCAGCACTGCCTTTATTGATTACACGGATAACGCAGCTGCTGGCATAAACCGTGGGCTTGAGTGGGAAGCGAGTTGGCGGCCAACTGAATCGCTGAGCTGGAACGCCTCCATCGGCCTTCTCGATGCTTATTTCGATGACTACATCAGCGCAACCGGCGAGGATTTGTCGGGTCGATCACAACCACAAGCCCCCGAATGGCAATATTCTGTGGGTGCGACTTGGGCACTGCATCCGGGTTTCTCACTGCACGTAGAAGCAGTCGGCAGTGACGACTATTTCTTTTCAGATCGGCATACTGTTCAGGCGCCAACAAGTCACCAGCTTAATGCCAGTCTATCGGGCGAGTTTCGCTCATGGCAGTGGACACTCTGGGCGAGGAATTTGACCGATAGGACCACGTTTACAAGAGGATTTGGTACGTTTGGGAATGACCCGCGTAAAGAATACCGCCTCGAAGCCTACCGACAATATGGAGAACCCCGTGTCGTGGGTTTCACACTACACTACCGCTTTATGGAGCAGCCGAAATGAAACTGACAGCCGAACTGAGCGTGTACCCTCTCCGAGAAGAGTATAAAACCGTGGTCGAGGCGTTTATCGCCGAACTACTCAAATACGAAGACATTGTCGCCGCCACGAATTCAATGAGCACTCAGATCAGCGGCGACGATACGGCTGTTTTCGCCGCCATCCAAAAGGCACTCCGCACCAGCTACGAGCACTTTGGACGTCAAGTACTCGTCGCAAAATTCATTCCCGAACATTTCGCCGATATCGGTCCCGCGGTCTAACGTGAATGCAGTGGAAGTCTGCGCCGTTTTGCTGGCGCTGGCTTACGTCATATTGGCAATACAGCAAAGGCGAATTTGTTGGATCGCCGCCATTGCCAGTGCAATGCTGTATAGCCATATTTTTTGGCAAGTCTCGCTGTATTTAGAAACGGTCTTACAGATTTTTTACATCGCCATGGCGGTGTATGGCTGGTCGGTATGGGGACGTCAGCAACAAGGTCACGACAGCCAGATTCAGATTTGGACCGGAAGACAACATCTCTTCGCCTGCACCGCGGTGTTGAGCCTGAGCCTAACGTTGGGATGGGCGATGCAAGAATGGACCGACGCAGCGTTACCTTTTTTTGATGCGGCAACGACGGTTTGCGCACTGCTCGCCACCTGGATGGTGACACAGAGACTGCTCGAAAATTGGCTTTATTGGATCGCGATCAACACCGTTTCTATCGGTTTATATTTATCTCGCGATTTATCACTGACTGCTGCCTTGTTTGCAGGCTATGTCATCCTCGCGATCGTCGGTTATCGCACTTGGCGAAGACAATGGCTTCGGCAGCACAACGCTTAGGCGACTCGCTGCGCAACTGGGCAGACTGGGACTTGTTAGCGCCCATCAGGACACCACCACGCCTGGGCCCGGTGCTCTCAGAGGGCAGCGGCCATATCCTCTTTGAACTCCTCGACGAGCCCTCGCTGCTCGCCCGTATTCGCCGCAGACCCACTAGTGAGGTCGAAGGCGCCTTCAGCGGTGAAATCGAGATCTGGTCAGCCGCGATGGCAGCGGGTGTCACACCCGCCCTTGTTTATGTCGATCGCCAGCAGCAAGCCGTCATCTGCGAACGCGCTGGGGAGCCATCAAACGCCATCACAGGGGACGCACTGGGTGAGTTAATGTGCGCTATCCATGACCTGCCAAAAGTCAATCGCCACCTCACGCTGCGTGCTGATGCCGCCTCCTACCTCGCCGCAGTGCCCGCCGAACAGCGAAGCGCTTGGCACGCCGTCATCCAGCGCGCTGAGATCAATCAAGCCTTCTCATTACTGGAGCAAGATATCGATTACTTGTGTCACAACGACCTGACTGCCGGTAATCTGCTAGTCAAAGACGATAATCTTGTCGCCATCGACTGGGAGTACGCTGCTATGGGCAGCCGGTATTTTGACCTTGCCATTGCGATGGCGGATCTGCCGATCGTTGAGCAATCTTGTTTAGCGAAGCGCGTATTGGGACAGTCTTTGTCTCCTCCATTACTGGCTGCGGGACACCGTATTGCCGCGCTGATGACCGCGCTCTGGCAGCACCGATTTGACCCTAGCCACGCGCCTGATCCACGCAATGGCTTGTCATGGCTACCCAGTCGGTGAGTTCGACATGGCATGTATTAGGAGCCGGCGCGATTGGTGGATGGCTAGCCTGTGAATTACAGGCATCTGACTGTCCGGTAACGTTACTGCATTACCGTGATACCGAGCCAACGCGTCGACTCACGCTGAGCAAAGCAGCGAGCACAACGTCACAACAAGCACAAACCTCGTTTACCTTTGAGCAAGAGTCCGTCACTCAGGCGTCAGCGATTACCGCCTTACTGGTGTGCACCAAAGCCTGGGCCACGGAAGATGCCGTGCGATCCGTTGCCCATCGGCTGTCTGACAATACGCAGGTGGTATTGCTCGGCAACGGAATGGGCCTCGCTGAGCGCGTTCTCCCACTGATCGGAGACGCTGCCTTAGTGCTGGGATCTACCACCGCCGGTTGTCTCAGAAGCGACCGCAATACACTGCATTTGTCGAGCTCAGGCACCACCTACCTCGGCCCTTACCAAGACGATTCAACGCCACCCAAGTGGCTGCCGCTGTGGCAGCGCAGCCTAACGCAGTGTCATTGGCAAGCCGACATCCGCTCAATATTATTGGCAAAAACCGCCGTCAATGCGGTGATCAATCCCCTCACAGCGATTCATCAGGTGAAAAACGGCGCTTTGCTCCAATCCGAACTACTGAGTAGCACGGAGGCAACCATCACTGAGGTACAAAGCCTACTGACTGCCGCGGGTGAAACGGCGATTGCCAAGGCGTTACCGAGTCGAGTCAAGGATATTTGTCTGGCCACCGCACAAAATGATTCCTCGATGAAAGTGGACCTAGCACGCGGAAATCCCACAGAAGTTGAGTGGATACTAGGTTGGCTATTGAAGCATTTGCTCTCTAAGCCACCCGCCACTCCCGTATTGCAGGCCCTCTACGAGGAGATTCAGAGCACAGAAAAAGTGAGGCGCTCGGCTTCGTAGCCAAAAAGGCGCCCGTGTTGACGCTCAGGCACAGGCGAGCGCGCCCATTCCACATGCAGTCTCAACAAACCGTTGACCCCTCAGAGGAGCGCGAACACAGAAATAGCGATAATCCACACGGCGGTGGCTCGACTGATGGCTTTCTGCGCGGTCTCCGCCACGCCAACCACGTCAGAGGGCGTCTCTGCAGTACTGAGATCAAGATGCCAGGCGCGGGCAATGCCAAGCGCGAGTAACGACTGATTGGAGCATGTTTTATCTAACGCTTCGTTTGTCAAAAGACTGCGGCTTTTCTCAAAGTCACCCAGCAGCGAAAAAGTCAGTAACACCACGCGAGCGGGCAACCATTCTAACAACACTACCGTCGATTGATATTGACCCTGTGACCGCTCATTCATGAGATCAATCAGTCGATAACCAACCGCGGCAAAGGGCCCTAACAGCCAAAAATAGAATACGGTCGGAAACCAGCGCGCAAACCCGCGGTAACCGAACGCCTGTAGCGCCGCATCAGGCAGCGCAATGCGCTGCTCAGCAGAGGCGCTTGGGTCGGTGACAAGCATTTCTGCACCGTGAAGATCTCCCACACGAGCACGAGCCAAAAAGCGCTGTAGATCCGTGGGGTAATCATCGCGTCCAAACGCGAAGTACAGCAAAGCAACAGACAGCAACGCCTCGCCCAGCTCACCCAGAAGAACGCCCAGCAATCCAAAAAGGCACAGAAAAATGAATAAAGGCACCGCTACCCGCAGTGTCAGCGACAGGGGGGGCTCCAATGCGAGTGCATCGATCCTGCGCATCATTGGCTCAAACCAAGCATCGCGATGCAGGGGACCGCCGCCGCCAAATAGAGCGAACAGTCCCACCGCCACAATGAATACCAAGTACGACACTACCCCTGCTCTCCCTTTAGTGCGCCTAACAACTGCTTCAACTGCAACCAATCGAAAGCAGGACCTGGATCTGTTTTACGCGTCGGCGCGATATCTGAGTGCCCCACAATAGCATCGTGCCCAATAGCCGGATATTGATTTCGTATCCCGCGAATCAACTGCGCCACTGCACTGTACTGTGGCATCGCGTAGCGCTCCTCATCACAG
>ENA-OWPI01003567-OWPI01003567.1-marine-metagenome-genome-assembly--contig:-NODE-3567-length-13106-cov-6.984189_pt1 | contig 13106 bp, 10 predicted proteins | sample MGYA00238138_ERZ651775 | MGnify/ENA primary metagenome ERZ651775 (study PRJEB26906, sample SAMN06265043) | marine metagenome | isolation source: Helgoland LTER site | place: Germany:Helgoland, sampling...
TAAAAGTAATATAGCTGAGTGTTTACATCATCTTTATCAGATGTGTATTTAGTAATAGTCATTGAAGCTGCATAAAACAAAGCACTTAGAACTGGTAGTAAATTTCTATATTCAAAGTTTGAAAAATTAGGATTTAAAACAATTAGTACCCCCATAAAACCAAAGGCGATGGCAGACCATCTTCTAATTCCAATAAACTCTTTTAAGAAAAATTTGGCAAATATAGAGACAAAGAAAGGACATGAGAAAAATAAAGCATTAGCAGTTGCTAGTTGCATATAAGTAAAAGAAATAAAAAAAGTTGAAAACGCAAAAAAATGTAATAGTACCCTTATAAAAGTTAATAGTGGATAATGAGTTTTTAAAGATACCTTTTGTCCTTTAAAACTTAGATAAAAAAATAAGATAATTGCTGCAACTAAATATCTCCCAAAGAAAATTTCATAAAGAGCTGATTGCTCAAAAATAAATTTAATCAATGCATCTTGTATTGAAAATAAACTCATTGCGATTAGGATCAATACAATTCCTTTTGAATTATTATTTGTGCTCATTTAATTTAAAATATTAATAATACTTTTTTTAATAGTTTCACTTACTTTTATGGTCCCCTCTTTATTTGGATGAATTCCATCTTTTTGATTTAAACTTGGATTAAGTGCTACACCTTCAAGAAGAAATGGGATTAAGGTTAAATTATATTTTTTTGATAATTTAGGATAAATATCATCAAACTCTTTTTTATATTTTTTTCCATGAGTGCTTGGTGCAACCATCCCAGCTAAAATAATTCTAATTTTTTTATTGTTGGCAATATTTATTATTTTTTCTAAATTTCTTTTTGTTTCGCCCGGTTGAATTCCCCTGAGCATATCATTGGCTCCTAATCCTAAAATGATTAAATCTATTCCTGGTTCGGATAAACTCCAATCAATTCTATTCAATCCACCTGATGTCGTGCTTCCAGAAACACTTCCATTAATAACTTTAATATTTAAACCAGCTTCTTTAAGATTGTTTTCTAAAACTATTGATAAATGATGTTCTTTAGCCAGTCCATATCCAGCCATCAAACTATCACCGAATAAAACTACCTTTTCTATTGCACTTGCGTTTATGTGTACTAGAAAGATTATCAAAATTTTTATAAATATAGTTTTATTCATGAGTACTCTTCTTAAATTAAAAAAAATAAATCTCAAATACCAAACTGGTAAAGATAATATCAATGTTTTAAAGAATATTAATTTAAATATTAAGAAAAAAGAAACCGTTTCTATTGTTGGAGAAAGCGGCTCAGGAAAAACAAGTTTAATCATGTTAATTGGGGGGTTGGAGAAACCTAGCTCAGGTAAAATAATTTTCCAAGATCAAGAAATTACAGGCCTAAGTGAAGATGAGGTATCTGAGATAAGAAAGAAAAATATTGGAATAATTTTTCAGTCGTTTTATTTAATTCCTAATTATACAGCAGTTGAAAATGTTGCGCTTACACTTGAGCTCAATAATTTTAAAAGTCCAGAAAAAGAGGCAAAAATTTTATTAGATCGTTTTGGTTTGAAACATCGTTTTAATAATCTACCAAGTCAATTATCAGGTGGTGAACAACAAAGGGTTGCTATCGCTAGAGCAATTGCAATGAAACCAGAATTAATTTTAGCTGATGAGCCAACTGGAAACTTGGATACTGAAAATTCTATCTTGATTACAAATATTCTATTTAAGTATGTAAAAGAAGAAGGTTCTTCTTTAATCATGGTAACTCATGACACTAAACTTGCTGACAAAGCTAAAAGAAAAATAAAAATTAAAGATGGAAAAATTAAATAATCGTTCAGAATTTAGTTTGATTTTAAAATATGCTTTAAAAGACTTAAGCAGAAATTATCATAAAATATCTAGTATCATTGTTACACTATTTATAAGTCTTTTTATCTTAAGTGCTATTTTCACAATTGAAGATAGTCTTAAAAAAGAACTAAATGATAATGCCAAAGCACTTTTGGGTGGAGATTTAGAGATTGATTACAATCGTAATCCAGGAAATTTAGATTTAGTTAATCAAGTAAAAAAATTTGCAATTGTTTCTCAAATGATTGAATTCAGTACTATGCTTTCAACAACAGGGAGAGAAAAAAATAAATCATTATTTACAAGAATTAAAACTGTAGATGAAAAATATCCTTTATATGGGAATGTTTTTTATGAGCCAATTGGTGCTTATGAAAGAATGCAAAAAGAACCTTACTCTATCCTTATCAATGAGAGTTTATCAAAAACCCTTAATATAAAAATTAATGAAAAAGTAAAAGTTCAAGATCAAAACTTTACAGTAATTGGAATTATTAAATCAGTACCAGATGTTAGTGGATTTGTTGCATTTGGAGATTGGGCTTTAGCAGGAAAACAAACTTTAGAAATTTTAAAACTAAATGGAATTGGAAGCTTTTTAAACTATGAATACAAAGTAAAATTTAACGAAAAAGATAGTTCAGAAGAAATAGAACAACGAATTAAAGAAATTTTTAAAAACGATCAAAAAGTAAAGCTTAGATATCCTGAAAATTCTGCTAGTGGAATAAAGAGAATTATTAATAATTTTTCTCAATTTTTATCTCTTGTATCAATCAGTGCAATGTTAATTGCAGGCATTGGAATCGCAAATACTCTGCTTTCTTTTATCAATCAAAACAACATGTCTATTGCTGTAAGAAAGGCGGTTGGCTTTTATTCAGGCAATATTAAAACATTATATTACCTTCAGTTATTTATACTTTTATTCATCATCACTGTGTTTGCTTATGGATCAAGTTTTTTAATTGTACCAATAGTAGATAAATATCTATCTAATGGATTGGGATTGAATGTTTATCCAGTGTTTTCATTACTTAATTTTTTAAAAATATTTTTAGTGGGTTTGCTAATTCTTATAATTTTTTCTATTCCAACAATTAGTTCTATAGATCAAGTAAAAGCCTCTAATTTATTTAGAAACGTATTTCAAAACCTTCAATTTTATTATTCTAAAAAATCAGTTGTTCTAAGCTTTGTTTTATTATCTATCTTAATTTTATTATTCACGATTGGATCTGAACAACCTTCTTATAGCTTGGGTTACTTTGCTGCTTTTTTTGTTTGTTTAATTGTATTTTTCTTACTTTCAAAATTAATCATTTTTTTTCTTAAAAAATTCAAATCAAGTCCAATAATTTCTTTAAAAGTTTCAATTAAAAATATTACTCAGACAAAAAGTATAACTCCTATTACAGTTATGTCTCTTGGCTTAGGGGTTACTTTGTTATTAACTTTAGCTTTAGTTGGTACAAATTTTCAAAGAGAAATTGCTAAATCTATTCCTGATATTGCACCTGATTATTTCTTTGTCGGTATTCAAAAAGGAGAAAGAGAGAAATTTGAACAAGGTATTTTAAATATGGATCCAAATGCATCTATTGAAATTGTACCAATGGTTTCATCTGGTATTGTAAAAATTAATGGTATTGATCCTAATACTTATATTAAACCAGATAATGACAGTTACTGGGTTATTGGTAGTGAACGAAGATCCTCGTGGGTAGAAAATGTGCCTGAAGATAACTCAATTTTAGAAGGCGAATGGTGGGATTTATTAAATCCAGATCAACTTCAAATATCTTTAGATGCAAAAGTTGCTAAGGATTTTAACATCCTGTTAGGTGATATCTTTACTTTAAATGTTTATGGACGTGAAATTGAAGGGAAAGTAGTAAATTTTAGAGAAGTTGATTATCGAGATTTAAGCATCAACTTTGCAATGTTATTTAACCCTCAATTTGCAAAAAATATTCCACATGAGTATTTGGCTACAGCAAAATTTAATTCTAATAAATTTGATGAAACTGAAATGCTTGAAATCATGCCAAGTTTATCAATGATAAAAATTGCAGATTATTTATCAAAAGTTACAGCTGTTTTAAATAAAGTATTTATTGCGGTTACATTAATTTCAGCGATTACCATTGTTATAGGCTTAATCGTAATTTCAAGTGCAATTATGGTTCAGGGAAAAGTAAAAGAATATCAAAATTTGGTTTTCAAAATTTTAGGTTTTTCAAAAAAACAAATTATTTTTTCATCTTTAATTGAATTCATCATTGTCTTTAAATCTGTAATTTTAATTGCAGTATTCTTTGCTGTAATTGGTTCAAAATTTATTATGGAAAATATTTTTGAATTAGTGTGGATGTTTGACTTTAAGATTTTAATTTATTTAGGACTTACAATTGGTTTTATTACCTTGGTTTTGATATTATTAACTAACTTAAAATATCTAAATCCTAAAGTTTATCCTCTAATAAGAAATCAATAATAAAAATTTTTAAATTTATAGATTAAACTACCACACCGACAAGAAACCGACAGATTAGTCACAAATGGTCTACAACAAGCTACGAAGTTACAAATAAGAGAATTATATTTTAACAACCAAAACTTTTAAGTGTTGATTTAATTGACTTTTCACATTAAAAACTTACTTGATACGAATGCCCTTGTAGCTCAGCTGGTAGAGCAATTGATTTGTAATCAAACGACTTCATCTTCAACGCATTTAACATCAAGTAAACACTAACATATTTAACATTAAAAAGATTCTTTTTTTTTAATACCTATTAGGAACCGATAGATTGTTATTTCTGAATCAAAAAAAAAGGTTTTTTTTAATTAAAATTTATTTTTACTAAAAAGTTTTTAGTATCAAAATTCCTGGGTTTTTTTCTATAAACATTTCTGTTTCTTGAAGATTATTTAAAGGTTTAGACACAGTTTTTATTCCTTCAAATTTAAATCCTACTTCTAAAACTACATCTTTAAAATCCTTTTCAGTAATTTCTCCATTTGTAGGGACACTAACAACAGCTAAACCCTTCTCCCATGATACAGTTACAGTTGCTTCAGCACCAAATTTTTCACTAAAAGCTTTAGTCAATTTTTCTTGGCACGCCAAACAAAACATTCCATCTACTCCTGCAACAATAGATTCTGCAGCTTTAACAGTATTTTGAGTTAAAATTATAAAACTTAAAAATATAAAAAAAAATTTTTTCACAATTGTTAATATATTAAAAATAAAGCAATATTTTTTTCAAAGACCCCCATTTTGGGGGATAGGCATATTTATTTAGTAAGTTTTCATAATACATTTTAGTTTTGTTAACAAAGAAGAACTTAAAGGAGAAAAATGAAAACATTAAGAAAAAGCAAAGGTTTTTCACTAATTGAATTACTTGTTGTAATTGCAATTATTGGAGTACTTTCTGCAGTAGGTATTACAGCTTACACTGGATACACTGCAAGTGCTAAAGAGCAGGCTTCAAGAACTCAGTTCGCTCAAGTGGTAAGCTTGTTGAATGCTGAGTCTGCTAAATGTGGATTGGGATCAGGAACATATGCTTGGGGCGATGCGTGTACTGTAACGACTGTTACCGTTGCAGATATTGTAGACCATTTGCACGATGATTTAGGGATGAAAAATCCATACAATAATTCACAAGCAAAAGCTGATTTTATTGGAACTTCAGGTACACCAGATGCTAACGGTGAAATGACTATTGTTGTCAACGGTACTGAAATTACCGTTACTACTCAAGTCAAAGATGCAACTGATCTTGCACAAACTGTAGATAAGGCTAGTTAATTTATATCTTACTTGGCGCATTTAATGCGCCAAGTTTTAATCCAAAAAAATTATTAAATATGTTTAAGAAATATGAAAATAATTTTTTTATTTTTATTTTTTTTTTCACTTCAATATTAGTTTTTTTTTCTAGATATTTACAAATTATATTTGTTAGAAAAAATAAAGAACAGTTTTATCTTTTTGAAGATCCAATTTTTATTAACCCTGATGCGTATTACTATTTAGGTACAATAAAAAATAAAATTTTAGACAATACATCTTTTTTTGAAAAGTTATTGAGTGATAACTTTTTATCTTCTTTATTTTTAATTTTACATGGAGTTTTTAACAATTCTAATATTCTTGAAATAATAATGTTATCTCAACCATATTTAGTTGTGATTACGTTTCTAAGTATTTTTTTATTTTTCTCTTCTTTATCAAATAAGTTTATAGCTTTATTAAGCAGCTTTATTTACACTTTATCAGATTTATTTATAGCAAGGTCTTCTGTTTTATTTTTTGACACTGATACATTTAATATTTTTTATTTTTTTTCAATTTTATATGTAATTAGCCTTTATTTTAAGGAAGATCTTTCTAGAAAGAATTTTTATTTATTTTCATTAATTGTCTTAATTCTATTTTTCTTATTTTCTTTTCATTATTCAAAGTCAGTCTTCTCAATTTTATTTTTTTTTATTTTATCATTTTCTTTTTTTTTTATTAAGCAGAGAAAAGTAGATCTTTTTGTCGTATTATTTTTATTTATTTTAATTTCATTATTTTTTTATGGAAATGGATTAATTGAAAGTACATTGACAATTAATGAAGTTTATTCATCAGGTCAAGCTATAGAAGATAATAGGTTAGTTTCTATTTCTTCGACCGTGAGTGAATTAAAATTACTTTCTGTGTTAGAAATTGAAAAACTCCTGTTCTATAAAAGTTTTAATGGTCTTTTTTTATTTTTAAGTGTTGGTGGAATTGTTTTATTTATTAAAAATAATCTAAAAAAATTTATTTTTTTAATTCCTTTTTTCATATTTGGTTATCTTTCCCTCACTAAAGGTATGAGGTTTTTAATTTATACAGCTCCTTATATTTATTTTGGAATATTTTATTTGTTAAATTTTATATCTTACAAATTCAAAGCAATATTTGGTTATAGAACAAGTAAAAAAATTATTTATGTTTTTTTATTTGTTTTAATTTGGCAAAATTCATTTGCATCTTGCAAAAATTATTTCAAAGGTCAATGTAGTCAAACATCAAATATAAAACCTTATTTTAATAAAAATATAGTTAAAGGTATTATCAGGATTAAAAATTTTTCAGACAGTTTTAATATAATATCAGCTTGGGATTATGGATATTTAATTGATTTTTATTCAAATAGTAAATTTGAACTGAATCCAGGCATGGCTTTTACAAAGAATAAATTTGATATTTTTTATTCCAATAAAGATCTTAATAGAAAAAAAATTCAATCCGAATTTAATTTTAAAAATCAGGCAGATAATTATATTTTTTTAACAAATGATTTTATAAAATGGTGGCCTACTATAGTGAAACTTAATTCAAATGAAGATGAAAAAACTCCACAAATAATACAGTTTTCATGTAAAGAAAATGAAAAGAGAATTTTGAAATGTAATTCTAAAACAGGAATTAAAACTGAAGTAAACCTTAAATTTGGAACGATAGATGAAAAAAAAATATTGTATAAATTAATTACTCATTCAAAAAATAGATATTCTGAAAAACTTTTTAATTCTGAAGGTTCAGTAATACTAATTTACACTCCAAGTTTGAGACACACAAATTTAACGGCAATTTTCCCAAAAGAATTTGAAGATTTATTTTTCATAAAATATTTTTTCTTTAATAATTATAACGAAAATATTAAGTTAGTTGATGATAGCTGGCCAAATTATAGAACTTATAAAGTAAATTAGTTTTTTATATTTTTAATTAGTGTTAAGTGATTAACCCACTTGTCAGATTTTTTCCATTTTACCTCATCCATAATATTATTTATAAAATAAGAACCTAAACCACCAGGCTTGATATCTTCGAGATTTCTATGTTTGATTTTATCTTGATTTACTGGAACAGCATTATCAAATAAGTGAACGAATAGCTTTTTTTTTACAATTTCTAGCTTAATTTCAATTTTATTATTTTTATCTTCTATTTTGTAGCCATGTTTTATAATATTTGATGCAGCTTCGTCCACTGCTAGCTCTATTTCTTTAGCTGTTCTGTTCTCAATTTGATGATCTTTAAGAAAGTTAATCAAAAATAGCCTGATATTTTTAAGATTATCCAGTGCGGCAGGAAAAGATTTTTGCATAAACTTAAATTACTTAAGTTTTTTATTATATTAAAGTTAATTAAAGTCAAAGCTCACCCATAATGGGGGGTAGTATTCAAATTTTTTAGATATTTAGATTTATGATCCTAACAATTAAATTTTAAAAAATGAATTACAAAAAGATATATTTACTAATATTATTTTTTTTTTTGGATTTTTCAAATGTAAACGCTTTAGTTGAATTGGAGCAAATTTTGAAAAAACCAAATGATTTAAAATTAAATTTAAAATATGCAAAGCAACAAGAAGATTTAGGTAATTATAAATCTGTAATTTCAACTCTTGAAAGATTAACTAGTTTATATCCAGAAAATATTGATCTTAAGATGTATTATCTTTCTATTTCATTGAGAATTGACTCAGTTGAAAGAACAATCCAAATAATTGATGAAATAAAAAAAAGTGAACAATTATCCTCTGAAATTAATGCTGAGGTAGATATAATTTTACAAAATTTGAATAATACTGCACAGCCAGATGATAAAAATAAATGGAATGGTTATATAGATATATCCTTTAACCACACTTATCACACCAATATTAATAATTTATCAAATTCAGGAACTTTTTATGTAAGTGACTCAATAAGTAATTATGCAACTAACGAAATTGAAAATGATACATTGCAAATACAAAGTACAAGAATGGGTGCGTATAAAAGACTTGATGATAACTCTAGTATAAATTTTAATGTCGGGTTTTCTGACACTTATCAAAATAAAGACAAATCTGAAGAAAAAGATCTAAATTCATTTTTTTTAAATTATAATTACTTTGAAAATAAAAATGCAGTTAGCACTGTTATCAACTACAATAAATCAAATTATAGAAATCAGGCTGATATTCATAGTTTATCATTAAGTTTAAATGACAGATATTCAATTGATAAAAATCATTTAATATTTATAGGACTAAACTCAACGCGAAATACGTATGATCAGAATAATACTTTTTCAACGACAAGAGAAAAAAATAATTACTCAATAGGCGCTAATACTGGCTATGAATTTAATTTATCTAACAATAAATTAGCATTTAATTATGGATTAAACGAAGTGGAAGCTATTGCAGATCAGTATAGCTATGATCAGCAAAAGTATTCAATGAACTATTCAAAAAATATGAAATTTGGAAGCTTTACAGTAAGTAAATCTTACACAGAAAATGAATATACTAAAGCTGACACATTTGTTCTTTCCAACACCATTAGAGATGATGAAATAGAAAATACATCAGCGAGTTTAAGAGGAGAATTATCTAATTTATATTTTTTAAATAAATTTAATCTTTTTAAAGATATTTATTACAACTTATCTTTTTCAAAAATAAAAAGTGACTCAAATATCTTAAATTATGACTATGAAAAAGAAATACATAATGTGGGACTAACAAAAAGGATTAACTTTTGAAAAAACTATTCATACTAATTTTTATATTAATTTTACCTAATAATTTGTTTGCTCAAAATCAGGTTATAGGAACTGTAACCTTGGCAATTGGTGAAATTAAAACCTTGGATAATAGGGTTTTAAATGCTGGAGATTCAATTTATTTCAATGAAACAGTTATTGCAGGAGATAATTCAAAGTCTCAAATTATTTTATTAGATGAGACAGTAATGATGATAGGAGCAGGAACTGAATTAACTATAGATGAATTTATTTACAATCCTGATAATTTAAAAGGAAAAATTATCACAAGTATAAAACAAGGAAGTATTAAAGTTCTTTCAGGAAAGATCAGTGAGACTAATCCCGAAGATCTAATTATTAAAACACCTGCGGGCACAATAGGAACAAGAGGAACAGAGTTTCAAGCTCTTGTAGATGAAGAAGAAGGTGATAGTAAAATTTTACTTATTGGACCTGGCCCAAATAACACATTAGGTTTAAGACCAGGAGAAGTTGAGGTATTTAATCAATTAGGTAGTGTTATTTTAGATCAACCATTTCTATTTACTCAATTTTCTCAAGATCAAGCCCCACAAGAACCTATTGTTATATCTGAACAAGACTTTAATGATTTTGTAAGAATACTTGAGGCAAGGAATGAAATCTCTGAAGATGAAAAAATTCAAGAAGCTGTGAAAGAAGGACTTCTGATATCTGGAAAAGAGAGTGGCAGTGAATTAGTTGCTGAAGTAATTGATATAGTTTTAAAGAAGGAAGATGGTGGCGCAACTGCAGAAACTTTATCTGCAGCTTTAGGAGTAAGTGTTGAGGAATTATTTGGTGATGAATATAAAGAGGAATTTGAAAAAGAGAGTGAAGCAAATAAGGTCGTAATTGCTAATGGTGAATTTGGTGATGCTGTTGCTATGATCACTAGATACGGTGGAACAGACCAAGGTTATTCAACTTATGCAGACCTTGCAGGTATAGCATCAGGAACTTATACTTATCAAGCAACAGGTATTAATGGAGCAGCAGCTACAGGTGCAGGAAGTGGAAAAATAGATGCTTCAGTTGTTATAGATTTTTCTGCAAAAACAATAATACAAAGTGTTTCTGGTACTGTCGCTTTAGGTAGTAACGCAACTCGTACATTTGATAGTATTTCAAAAGCACACTCTTATTCGACTTCCTCAAATTCTGAAATTGCAAATTATCAAAATGTAACTATTGCCAGTAACGGTAAAGCAAGTCTCGACAATACTGATTTTGGTAGCAATTCCCCACAAGCTGGATTGTCAGATAATGCAGCTGGCTATGATAATACTGGAGATAATGATTATTTTTTGAGTAATGATTTCAGAGCAAGCAATATTCAATTAGGTTCGGGAATAAATAATGAACCAATAGCATTTGCAGGTCATATAAATATAGTTGTAGAGGATCTTGATAAAAATGGAGATATGGAAAATCAATTAAGTTTCTCGAGAACTGGAATTACTCCAAAAAAAGATTAGTCAGACCCCCCCCATTTTAGGGAGCACAATTAAAAACACCATAATTTTAATTGTAATATTGGTCATGTTTAAAAATTTTAGCAGAAGAGATTTTTGCAAGTGTTGTGGATCGATAGCGTTATCAACTTTCTTTATTAATTTTGCAAAAGCAAATTCTGATAAAAATCAATTAATTTATGGGGATATTATCATTAATAGTAAAAAATTTGATAAAAATTCAGAAATTAATTTTGATGATTTAAGTGAATTAGAGACAAAAAGTGAATTAGCATTGATACAAAATAATCAAAATGGTTTTTTAATTAGACCTAATTCAAAAATAAAATTTTTCAAAAATAAAATTCAAGAACTTGTAAAAGGTAGTTTCCATGGAGTGTTTGGTAAACAATCATCAGAGTTACAAATTAAAACTCCAAGAGGCACCATTGGTATTAGAGGTACAGTTACTTATGTTGAATATGAAGAAAATTATGACAGAACTTATGTTTGTAACTGTTATGGGAATACAGTGATTTATAATTCAAAAATGGAAGAATTAAAAAACCTTCAAACTAAATATCATTCACCAGTGGTAATAGATAAAAATCAAACAATAAAAGATTCACCTTATAATGTTCCATTAAATCATTATGATGATAATATTAAATCTATCGAAAATAAATTAGGAAGAGAACCAAGATGGAAATTGCCGGAAGGTAAAATGATATTTTTTGCACCTATTAATGAAAAAGTAAAAGTTTAGGTGAGTAAAAAACTTCTTAGTTTAATAGTAATCTGCTTTTTAATTATAATTTATAATTTTGAAACTAATTTAAAAAAAAGAATTAGTTTTTTGAATTATGATCTTTATCAAAATATATTTGAAGAAGATTTTTCAACTAATAAAGTTGTAATTGTAGATATAGATGAAAAAAGTATAGAAAAAATTGGACAATTTCCATGGAGAAGAGATGTCTATTCAATAATTTTAGAAAATCTAAATACTGCAGAAGTTTCTGCTATTGCATTTGATGTTTTTTTTAGTGAGGAAGATACACAAAATCCTGTAAAAATTTTTAAAGAATTTAATCTTAATATTAATAGTGAAAATATACTTAATAGTGATGAATTATTCTTAGGTTCTATAAAAAAAAGTAATGTTATTTTGCCCCTAGTTGGAGCCACGAAAGAGGTTAAAAAAAACAACTTTTCTCCTAAAGCCAATATTATCACAAAAGGCGAAGACCCTTTAAATTATTTGTATAATTATCAAGGATATATTTCTTCTTTGGATAAATTTAATAATGCAGCAAAAGGTCTAGGATCAATCTCAATTATAGATAGTGAGGATGGAATACTAAGATTTGTGCCTTTAATTTTAAACATTGATAACGAAATAATTCCTAATCAGCAGAAAGGTCTTTACGATACGGCTCCTGTTCCTGCTCCAGTACAAGACCCTCCTGTTCCTGCTCCTGCTCCTGCTGCTGCACCAACACCTGCTGCAGCACAAGACCCACCTGCTTTTGCAGCAGGTGGTCATCTTCTGCTGAGCCATCTAACTAAGGGGAGGACCCCAGACGAAGGGATTATATTGCCGGGAGACGAAGACGACGAAGAGACAGAAAGTGAGCAGGAGGACGACGACGAATACATGGTGGATCCACAGCCACCACAACCTGGGTGGTATTTTGTAAATCCCAATATCAACAGAGAGGAACGTTACGACACAGAAGAGGACGCAAAACAAGCTTGGCGGGTGTGGTTGTCCGAACTGCGAAAGCAAAAAAAAACACCGCGATATGAAGCCTACGTGACATACTATAATGGGGCGGGTTCAGCCCGTTCTGCTGCAGGGCCAGCCCGTTCTGCTGCAGGGCCAGCCCATTCTGCTCGCTTCAGCTCTCCTTTGCCGTATTCCGGGCTCAAAGGGACACCCATTGGGCGCGGGCGCAACGACAGCTCAGTGGGTGGCTCGACTCGTAGGCCCCCCCGCAAAAGTGGTCAAAGACGACCTACTATGGATTTTGAATTTCAAGGCGACGGGCATTACGATCTTCAGAACGGAAAATACACCGCAGACACACCGCAGGAGGAGGAGGAGGAGGCGGGGTCTGGGCCCCATCCCCGTAGCAGCATAATTGGAGGAGGTCCCCCTGACCAAGGGATTCCATTGCCGGCAGGAG
>ENA-OWPI01003577-OWPI01003577.1-marine-metagenome-genome-assembly--contig:-NODE-3577-length-13082-cov-3.084352_pt1 | contig 13082 bp, 16 predicted proteins | sample MGYA00238138_ERZ651775 | MGnify/ENA primary metagenome ERZ651775 (study PRJEB26906, sample SAMN06265043) | marine metagenome | isolation source: Helgoland LTER site | place: Germany:Helgoland, sampling...
AAAGTTCATATGGGCAAACAGTTAGAGAACAAAAAAATAACTCACTCGAGGGCATCCGCGTCGACGTTGACGCTGAGTTTGATTGGTTCATACGTGGGCGTGGGCGAATCGTGCTGAACCCCGCTGTCCGACGTGAGTATCCGCCCCGCGTTCGTGACTGCCTCGACGGCCCTAGCTCGCCCCGGCGTGTTCTCGATGACTTCATTTGATGAGTTCAATTGAGACTTGGCTTTGAGACTCAACGACTTGGCCAAAAGCTCAGCCTCGCACCGCTCTAACCGAACCGTCAGTGTGTCCACCTCGTCCTGTAGCTTACGCGCGCTCAGCCGGTAGTCCACCTCTTGTTTCACCTTGAGCGAGTTGGTCACTTTCAACGCCCGCGATCCGAATGTCAGCGCGGCGAGCGTCTCGGAAAGGTGCTCTGAGGAGAACAAATAAAACACACGGCGTCAGTTTAATTGCCCACCGTTAATAATACGGAAATGGTGTAAGAAACGTACCAGCTCCCGGCGCGACGGTGACGATGAGCGACGTCATCGCGGTTCCTCCCAGTGAATCTTTCAGAAGTCTCGTCAGTTTCGATTCACGGTACGGGACGTGCACGTGAGTCGGTGAAATATTTGAACTCCCGTCGTTGGTTTTTTCGATATTTGATGAATTCGAGTCGGCGCCGTTGAGGGCGAGAGCGGCGATGCACTTGCCCAGCGCGTGGAGGTGGAGGTTGATCGCGATCGCCTCGTCCAGCGTGGTACCCTCCGCCCCGCTCTTACCCACGCGTTCGCACCCGGCGAGGTCCACTAAGAGCAGCTTTCCCTTGAGCACCCTCACCCGGTTGTCGGGTTTATTTTGGGATCCATTTTGGTTATTTTTGGGGATTGGCGTCGTCTGGCGATCAATCGATGAGTCACCGCCCACTTTGCGGCGGACGGTGATGGATAGGAGCGCGTGTGACCTACTGGACGCCGCGTTCAGCAGGTGGTTCGCGCACGCCCTGTTCCGCTCACCCTCGCGCAGCACCCTGTACACAAAACATTCGCCGTCAGTTACATTTTTGCCCGCACAAAGATTAAAATAAATAAACTCGTACCGCATCGCGTGCGTCACGCTGGTCACCTCCACCGACTTGGCGCCAGCCGCGAAAACCTCGCCGGTGCTGACGTCCTCCCTGGAGTATTGATGGGGGCGGTTGGTCGTTAATTGGGTGGTATTTGGGTAATTGGGTAATTGAGAAGGGATACTACCGCGAGGTGGGTATGGACGAAAGGAGGTGGGACAAAAAAGATACGGAAGGGAGACTGCTATGTCCAAACACTCACCTGACGTCGAGGGGCTTCGCGGCGTCGCCCCGCCCCGCGAGTAAGTCATACGCGGCGTCGAGGTACACCTGGACGTACTGAACCGTCACCGACGAGTCAGTCCCGTCCCTGGCGCACACGCCCAGGATACGCTCCAGCGCCCGGGCCACCACGCCCCTGTCCTCCCCGGCGACTCCGACTCTGTTTATATTAGTTCCACCTGTTGATTAAATAAACACGACGTCGACGTCAATCTGATTGCCCATACGTGAATTGTAGAAAATGGACTCACCGGCTGGCATGGCGCCGTTACCCTTGGGAAACACGCTGACGACGGGTGATGCGATGCCGAGATCGCGTAAGTCTCGCTCGGCGTCGAACTTGAGGTCCCCGCTGACTGAGATCCACAGCGCCCTCTGCCCGCCCCGCCTGGCGTGAGAATACACCTGTAGGATATCAAAAATACGACGTCAACACACTAATTGCCCATACCATACGAAAATAAAGAAAAACGCACCAATCCCGCGATCTGCCGCCCTTTGCCCACCCCCGGTCCGTCCCCTAGGAAGAACCCGGCTCGTTGTCCTCCCCGCAGTCGTTGTTCGTGCTTAACAGAGGCGTAGATGATGGACTCCATCTGTAAAGAGGACAGTGTCCCGGCCGCCACAGCGTCGTCCAGCCCGTGCTCAAACCCGGGAGGTACGTCTGTGAGAGTTACACAAAACACGACGTCATCAGAAGAATTGCCCATACGGTGGAACTAAAAGTAAAAATAAACATACCTGGGGGTTGGAGTTGTGAGAGCGTGGAGGTCTCCACTACGTGGTCCGGGTGCGTGTTTCCTTCCTTGACCTTGGCCGGGACGTAGTTCTCGTACAGCTGTGTACAGAGGGAGTGGAGATGAACGTTAGTCGCGGTGAGTGGTGTGTGGGTTGGGGTGAGCGGGTGAGTGTAGGCAGGTGGGGCGAGGCGATGGAATAGGAATATTCCGTCGCGTCACCACGCACCGTGTCGTCGCTCTGGCCGGTCTCCACGACGGCGGCGTCGGCGATGGCGCCGTTGGTGATGCCCCCCGCGACCGTCGCCTCTTCTTCCTCCTCCATCTTCGCGCGCTCGTTCTCCACCTGTCGTTGCAGGATCATCTGGTGCTTCATCACCTCCCGCCTTCGGAGCGCCTCGACTTGCATCGACAGGGACCTCTGCACCATCTGCTCGGCGAGAAGTCTGTGCGCCTCGTCGCGCTCGCGTTCGCTCGGCTGGGGAGGCCTCGGCGGTGGATTCGACGCCATCAGCTCCATCCGCGTGCGTGCCTGCGCGTCCCGAATGGCCTTCATTCGCATCGCCTCGAGATCCTCCATCGTGACCGCGCGTCTATCGATCGAACGATGTTACGACGAGGCGCGTGGAAACTTCGGCGTATCGTGATGTTGAACAGTCGCGCGGGCCGATGGGGTCCAGCCGCGGTGCCGGATCCCCCGTGCGGTCCAACGAAGCGCCCCGGAGGGTTCGATGCGATACCGTGAGGCGATCCGCGCGCCGTCCGACTTGGCGCTTTCTAGGGCCGAGAAGAATTGCTCGCGCGCGGCCTCCTCTAGAATGGCGAGCGTTATGCCGCTGAAATAAATCAAGTCGGCGTTTGCGAACGCAGCCGCAAGGGCGTCGGGATGATCGGCCAAAAGCCGTGCCGCAGAGTGCTCTCGCCAATACTGGAACGACCGCTCACCGTTGTGCAACTCAATCAGGTATAACCCCAGCGACCTCGTCTCATGGCGGCCAATGTGACCCGTTCCAATGCCCTCATTACGAGCAAAGCGACACAAACTTTCCGATAGGGTGTCACGCCCCACAGTCGTCAAGTAATCTACGGACCAATCAGGTTGAAGACGAGCAAGATACCAAGAAGTGTTGAACGTATCCCCCGCAAAGGACCGTCGATATTCAGATTCAGTTCCTGTAGGGACCAATTCAATCATTGCCTCGCCGGCACATACAATTCGCATCAGGTATCGTCCTTTTTATCAAGCCATGAAACACGGTGCGGACCCATGATCAGAGGATCAATGGCTCTGGCGCGTGGCGCCTTGACGGCGTCGTTTCAACATTTCGTCGCCTGCGGGTGTGCCATCGTGGAAGGTGCCAAACCATTTGTCGATCGGAATGGCCCCGTCGGCGTAGTTCACCTCGAAAAAGCGATGATGCAGGTAGTGGGCGTAGTAGGAAAAATCGACCGATTTATCATCGGATGTTGCGATCCGGTCAAAACCGGTGTGCCCCTGAGCAGGGGACAGACCGGCAAGCAAGCTCATGTTGAGGAAATGCAGCGGATGCGCCGGCACAATAAAGTAGATGAGGAAGCCTGAAAAATACAGAATATGTTCGACGGGATGCATCGAAAGCCCGGACCATGGTCCCGGATTGATGTTGCGGTGATGCAGATAATGCACCCGTTTATAGAGCCACGGCACATGGATCAGACGGTGCACACAATAAAAATGAAATTCGTGCAGCAGCGGCACCAACAACCACAGCAGGGCAAACCAGATCGGGTTTTCTGACGGGGCCAGCTGCGAGATTTGGCCGTTGGCATAAAGCCACCATGCCAGACATTCCCACGCGGTCCAGATTGGCACACCAAAGGCCAACGACCAGAACATATTGTCCCGTGTCTGGTTGTTAAACGTAAACGCAGGGTTACGAGCCTGCGGCCAGCGGCGGTTATATTTGAACGCCGTTCCTTGGGATTGACGGGTGTACAGCCACACATGCAGCAGTCCGACCACCGCAATATGCAGCGCATAGTTGCGCAACAAGATAAGCAGCACCCAATCCATGCTAAGTGTTTGCATCCGGGCGGCGGACGGCGTGAGATACAGAAATACCAAAACCGAAAGACCCGCATAGACGATCGTCCAAGGGAACAGATATTGGGGCAGCCAACTGCGAATTCCGCTCAGGCTCATTGGCCATACAAAAACGTTGGGATAGGTCAGCGGTTTATTGGGTTTCCAATATCCGCGACGGTCTTCTGTTCCCCATTTTGAATCGTCCATTTTGTACCCTCTCCATAAAAGATGACCCAGTTGGCCAAACTTGCAGTGTTGCTATCGCGTGACCGTCTTTGATTTGAAGATCAGCAAAGCGCTTCTCCCCGTTGCAGCTTTTGGGTGCCCGCAGACTGTCGAAACGCTTGGCGGCGGGGATGATGGCGAAGGCGTCGTTTTCGGCTCGACATGATCAAAGCTCACTTACCCCGATTGAATAGCTTGTGGTGAATGGTTCGCCGGCCGAAAGCGACGTTTGGGTTGCTGTTCCAGATCGTGCGAACGGCGCATGACGATTAGCGGAATGCGCGACACCCAGATCAAAGGCAGCTACAACCGGTTCAATGCCGATGGCGCAAAACCGACTGCACCACGGATAGGCCATGCGGCCACGGTTCGAGAGCCAAAGCAGGCACTGGGGAAACGTGTCGATGTCCCACGAAAGACCAACGGCATAGCCATTCTGGTTGTCTGACAGGCACACATCACCTTCCGTCAGCGAAACGGCCAAGAGTTCCTCTGTTTGCAGTGCCAGTGGAAGTCGTGTGACGTCCAGCATCGCACCGTCTTTCGTCTGTATCTGCGTTAAGGTATCGGCGGTCTCATCGGGCATGCATTGCGACCGTTCATCAACGGGAACCGGAAATGATCGTACGCTCTGCAGCGACGGAATACTCAGCTGCGCGGCCCCCGATTGTACGGGCAGTGCAAACATCGGATGCAATCCGATCGGCAGCGCAGCGTCACGCCGCATTTCAATGTGTAGATCAATCTTGATCTGCAGATCACCGTCCAGCGAAATACGCCGTTTCAGGCGACTTACGACATGCTCATCAGGATAGTCGATTGCGATTGTGATGGAGGTGTCGGATTGTTCCAGAAGGTGCCATTCATGATTTGCGCTATACCCATGGGCAAATTCATCTGCTGGCGGGGTTGAAAGATCAAGGCCGTCCATCCATTGGTCTGGCAAGTTGGTTCGCGCTTGGGGAACGCCGAACGGAACGCATGGGAACTCCCCTCGCAGGTGTCGCAGGATGGGTGGCAGCGCGTTTAGTTTTTCTGGCGGATCATCGGCCCAGGGTGCCACGGCAAAAGGCTGCACGACAAGACCGTCGGGAAGCGTGAACCAGACCGGGCCAAGCATCCCGCCAAGTGCGGCGACTTCACCGCGGACCCCTGCCCAATCAAATGTCCACACCGTGTCGGTCAAATCGTAATGCCACCGTCGATGTTGATGGCCTGTCCCGTCACAAACGCACCATCGTCCGACGCTAGGAGAGCGCAAAGGCCTGCTATCTCGTCCGGCCTGCCAAAACGCCCGGCAGGCTGGCGATCGATGAAAAATTTCATTGCGGCCTCGTGACTGCCCATCTGGTCTGCCAGTTCTGCGATGCGGTCTTGCAAGCTGGGGCTATCCACGGTGCCAGGGCAAATAGCGTTGCACCGGATGCCAAAGGGTAAGTAATCAGAGGCCACTGATTTCGTCAGCCCCAACACACCGCCCTTGGTCGCACAATAGGCCGCACGTTTAGGAAACCCTTTGATCGTGCTCGCAACCGATCCGATTGTGATGATGCTGCCGCCTTGGGTTTTCATTTTCGGAAGGCCTGCGCCCAGAACCAGAAACGCGCTGTCCAGCGTGATCGCGCAAGAGCGTCGCCAGTCCTCAAGGCTGCATTCCTCAATGGTGCCTTGGTGGACGTAGCCAACAGCGTGAACCAATACGTCAATCCGATCGAATGTGTCGAAGTATGCGCCAACATCAGCCGCATTTGTCGCGTCCAGCTTGGCGGTGTGCGCGCCATCGAGATCAAACAATAAATCCGCATTCAAGTCAGACGCATGAACCTGCGCCCCCTCCGCCTGCAGGCGCTCCGCAATGGCCCGACCGATCCCTTGGCCAGCAGCGGTTACCACGGCGGTCTTGCCCGCCAGTCGTTTGGTCAGGTCCATGATGCCCCCTCCAGCGTAACCACAGTTTGGCTTTGTGACCCAAGCCCTTCGATACCAAGGCTCACCGTGTCACCAATGCTGAGGAATTTCGGTGGTTTCATACCCGCCCCAACACCCGGGGGCGTGCCGGTGCAGATCAGATCACCCGGTTCCAGGACCATAAATTCCGACAGGTAACTCACGATTGTCGCGGGATCGAAGATCATTGTATTGGTGGCGCCCGACTGCATCCTAGCGCCGTTCACGTCGAGCCACATCGCCAAGTTCGCCGCATTGCCGACCTCATCAGGCGTGACGATCCACGGACCGGTGGGGCAGAAGTTCGGAAAGCTTTTGCCTTTCGCCCACTGGCCGCCCCGTTCTAATTGCCAGGCGCGTTCGGACAGATCATTGACGACGGTAAAGCCTAGGATGTGGTCAAGCGCTTCGGCCTTCGCGATGTTCAGCGCCCGTTTGCCAATCACGATTCCCAACTCCACCTCCCAGTCAAGCTTCGTCATCTTGGGTGAATAGAGGATCGGCGCACCCGGCGCGCAGAATGTTGCCGCGGATTTGTTGAACAAAATCGGCTCGGCGGGGATATCCATGCCAGCCTCTGCGGCGTGATCGGAATAGTTAAGACCGATGCAATAGACATCGCGCGGCTGCGTCATGGGTGCGGCGATGCGCGCGCCGTTTTGTTCGACGACAGGCAGGGTCGACAGGTCCACATCTGTTAGTACCTTGCGGAGGGTCGGGATGGTTTCGGGCGTGAAATCGTCGACGGTCGCGGACACATCGCGTGCGCGACCTTCATCGTCGAAAACGCAAGGGACTTCACTGCCGGCAGGGCCAAGTCTTAGAAATTTCATCGTTGTTCTCCGTTGTTTTTGTGGCCCCACCATGTGCCAGCAAGTGGTGCACCGCCTACAAAGGCGTCACGTCCAAGGGTGTCTTGGATGCGCAGGCATTCGTTCCATTTCGCCATGCGCTCAGACCGCGTGAATGACCCGACCTTCAGCTGTCCGGCCCCCAGACCCGTCGCGAGATGGGAAATTGTGACGTCCTCGGTCTCGCCTGATCTGGCGGACACCACGCTGCGGTATCCGGCGGCGTTTGCTGCTTTGAACGCATCAATGGCTTCGGTGATTGTGCCAGCTTGGTTCACTTTGATCAGCACCGCGTTGCAGGCATTCTGCGCGGCGGCCTGCGTAACAAGCTGCGCATTTGTCACCAGATAATCATCACCGATGATCTGAAGCCTCTCTCCGAAACGGCGTGTAAATTCAGCCATGCCCGCCGGATCATCTTCGCTGATCGGATCTTCGATGGATGCGATCGGATAGCTATCGGTCCAATTGCCCAGCAGGTCAATCAGGCCATCCGCATCCATGTCACGATCCTCAAGAGCAAGGCGATAACGCCCGTCGGTGCAGAATTCCGACGCTGCTACATCCAGCGAGATAACGACGCGATCCCTCGGCTTTTCACCCGCCTTTTCAATAGCCAGCGTAAGCGTTTCAAGCGCTTCTTCGTTGCTGGCAAAGTTGGGCCACCAACCGCCCTCATCCGCGACGCCCGCCAGTCGGCCTTTTTGTTTCATGATATCGCCAGCCGCAAAATAAACTTCGGAGGTGACCTCCATCACCTCGTCAAAGCTGTTCGCCCCTGGCACCATGACCATAAAATCCTGAATATCGACACGCCGCCCTGCATGGGCCCCGCCACCAAAAATCTGAATTTCGGGCAAGGGCAATGTGGGGGTTTGCCCGTAGTGATCCGCGATATGGTGCCACAAAGGTTTTTGCGCCGCAGCAGCGGCCGCGTGGAGAACGGCAATAGACGTCGCAACGGTCGCATTCCCGCCAAGCGCGTCTTTCAGGGGGGATGGATCAAGCGCGAGGATAGTTGCATCAATTCCTGCCTGATCGGTTGCGTCTTGTCCCACGAGCGCAGGCGCGATTTTGTCCTGCACAGAACTTAGGGCACGTTGCACGTCCATCCCACGCAAGGCTCTTCCGCCGTCGCGCAGATCAATCGCTTCGCGTGTCCCGCGCGATGCACCTGCGGGGGCGATGCCACGCCCGCTGTGGCCACAGGCAAGGGTTACCTCAACCTCAACGGTGGGGTTGCCGCGCGAGTCCCACATGCGACGGCCCTGAACAGATTTGATGTCTGACACGATTTTTACCCCTCCAATGTTTGGAAAATGTGATCAATGACGTCATCAAGCGTCGCCGGTGGTGTCGTGATAAGCTGCAGCGCAACGGTTCTGACGTGGTCGGCACTTGATGAGTCAAGATACTCGACCGGCGATTTGCCATCGACCCGCGCAAGCATCAGCATCGGCAGCAGGGTCGCCACACTGCGGTTGAGGTCGCCCGTGTCCTGCCAATCAATGTGGCGCGCGTAACCTGCCCAGAAGGCGGCCAGTTCGGCACGTAAGGCCGTGCGCATCTGCGGCATATGGAACGCCTTAAGGACAAGGTGGTTCAGGCAAAAGGCGACGTCGAAACTCGGGTCGCCCATGGTGGCGCATTCGGCATCCAGAATGATCGGAGCACCGCCACTGATCATGATATTCTTGGGGCTGACATCGCCATGAACCAACACTGTATCGTTCGCGTAGATAGCATCTGCGACGGCCATGATCTGATCCGCGACCTCGGGGTGACGTGCCGCCGTAAAGCGCAGGTAGGGGTCTATTCGTAAATCGTCAAAGTCATCACGGTTCTGAAACGGGCTGCGGTCAAGGTCGGGCTGTGCCGAGGCCGCGTGTATCTGCCCTACCACGTCCGCTACGCGCCCCGCCTCACCAAAGGGTTGGCGGCCCTGCAACAGCGCAGTTTTCCAGAGATAAACGTCATTGCCCTCCAGATACTCCATAGCGAAACCATGATGTGTCTTGGAGTGCCCATAAAGCTGGGGTGCCATATTCGGTGCAACCCGCGAAGCAGTGCGAAGCCATTGGTATTCAGCCGCGTTGCGGTGAACAGGCGCGCGCCAGTCTTGCGCGACCTTGAGTTTTGACAAAGCAAACTTGATGCAAATCGTTTTGCCCGCCAACACCACCTTGCCAATATCCGAGGCAACCCCGCCAGTCAGCGACTCTATTGATTGAATGTCATCGGCATTTCCCAAGCCGAGTTCAACCACCAACGCCTGACAGCGGGATTCAAAGTCGGCCGTCATGGGACAAACCGGTTTTCGGGCTGCCCGATGACATCGGTTTGCACCGCCATCATCGCCCCGTCCGCATTCGCCGGGTTTTCCATCCCGAACCGCGCGGATGTCACGATAAGGGTGGTCATATCGTCACCCGCGAAGGTGGTCGCCGTCGGGTTTTGCGCGGACACCATGATTTCACGGTCCGGTTTTCCGTTTGGATCATATCGGATCACGCGCCCCGCCCCGAACCGCGCAGTCCACAAGAATCCTTCGGCATCCACACAGGACCCATCCGGCACGCCCGGCCCACCAGAGACATACACACGGCGGTTGGAAATTTCGGCCGTCGCATCGTCATAGTCCCAAACCCAGATCGTATTGCGCAGGCTATCGCCAAGATAGAACAGGTCGCGTTCGGGCGACCAAACCATTGTATTTGGAATACCGAATTCGGGTTCGCTCAAGGGTATTGCACCATCCGCGTCTATCCTGAACAGCCGCCCGCACGCGCGCGCCTGTTCACGGGGCTGCAGATCTTCTGTCAGGTTGTTTTCCATACTGGCGACCCACATACGTCCCGAAGGATCGCAGGCCCCTTCATTCAGCCGCATTGACGGATCAGTCTCGGCGCAGATCAGCGGGCCGGTCTTTCCGTCTTGCCATCGCGCTACACCTTTGGCGAAGGAAACCATCGCACTCCCATTCAGATCGAGCGCAAGTGCAGTGGGGAGATCGTCAGTTTCAAACCTTGCAGTATCACCGTTCGCGAGATCCCGGGTCACCAGCGCTTTGCTCGTAATATCGACCGACCAAACCTTGCCATCCCTCGGGTTCCAAAATGGGCTTTCGCCGACGCCATCGCGCCTGTCCCCGAGGATGCGAACAGTCATCTGATCGCCCTCGCAGGCTTTTCGTCATGTTCAAAGTATTCAGGAAATCTTTCGCGTGCTTCGGAAATATAGTCAAAAATCCTGCGCAAGTGCTTGATCATCCGCTGTTCAGCGCGCGCCGCGTCGCCCTTTTCAATGGCGTCCGCTATGGCCACGTGCTGCTTGATAATTGTATCGAGGTCTTCAACGCCCGACACCATTAAATGCCGGAACCTGTCCATGTGATCTTTGAGGCGTAGAATCTCTGGCAGGACGCTAGGCTGTTTGGCATATTCCGTGATAAGACCGTGAAACGCCTCATCGGAGGCATAAAAACTCTCGGTATCTTCGAATGTCACATATGTGCGCTGCAAGGTTATTTCCTTGCGCAATCCTTTGACGAGACCCGCCTCATTGCCCGATGACATGGCGCGTCGCAGCAACGCAACTTCTAGGGCTTCGCGCATGAATTGCGACCGATTAAGATCTTCCGTTCGCAAAGGTGCGACTTGGGACCCACGTTGCGGGACGACATCGACAAACCTGTTTTCCGCAAGTTTTGTGAGCGCTTCGCGAGCCGGTGTTCGGCTGACCCCCAACATCTCTGAAACTGATGCCTCAGACAGGACCTGGTAGGGCTTTAATTCGAACCTCAGGATTTTCTGATGCAGGTCGTCATAAACCTGCCGCGCCAATGGCATAGAGCGGTTGGATTTTGCCGTCTTGAGAAGTGCCATCTTTTCCCCCGTTCAGGATTGTTGGACCTGCAGACCCTGCATGAAATGCTTTCTGAGTAAAAAGAAAAGCACAATGCTGGGCAGGGACGCCAAAAGGGCCGCCGTCAGGACGATATTTGGTCCAATGGATGAATAGCTGCCTTGGAAGACCAACAATGCATTCATGATTGACCGCGTTTCCAAGCGATTGCCTAACACGGTCGAAAACAGCATGTCATTCCAGATCCACGTAAACTGCAGCAAGAACACAGCTGTCATGGGGCCAATCGTGTTGGGCAGGATAATCTTGAAAAAGACCGTGAATTCACTGGCGCCGTCCATGCGGGCGGCTTCGTCCATTTCACGCGACAGACCGGACATGAAGTTGCGCAGCACCAGCGTTGGAAACGGAACGCAAATTGCGGTGTAGAATAAGAGCATTCCCATGTGCGAATTCAGAAGACCCAGTTTCTGATACCCAAAGAAAAGTGGGATGAGATACATTTGGAACGGAAAGACGGTGCCTGCGAAAATGAGCATGAACCATCCGTTGCGGAACGGGATATCGAGGCGCGTAATGGCAAAGGCTGCCATAGCAGCGAAGAATACAGCCAGGGACGCGCCGACCGTGCCATAAAATGCCGAGTTGAGCATGGCTTGTCCCATGCTCCCCAGCTCCCATGCTCGGGTCACGTTGTCCCACAACGGTGCGACCCCTTCGGGCAATGCCAAAGGTGGATTGCGCGAATATTCATTGCTCGATTTGAAGATCGATATCGCCAGAAAGTAGAATGGCACGATCCACAGCAATGCAAATCCGACTGCTGCGACCAGTTTCAGGGTGCTGCCTTTGTGTTTTGCAGCCTCGCGTCGTTCGATGGCGTCAAGATCAAGTGTCGAGATGTCAAATGCCATTAGCGTGTCATCCTGTCTACGCGGGCCTGAAGCACCGTCTGTAACCAAGTTACACAGAGTACCACAAGGCCGATAATGACCGCAACCGCCGATCCAAAGGCCCAGCTGCCTTTCTGGAACGCCTCAAAATACATGAACACGGCAAGGGCAAGACTGCGTTGACCGGGGTAATTCGCGCCCATGACCCAAAGCAGATCGAAAACGGTGAAGCCTGCCAGAACCGAGAGAATAGTGACCATCAGCAAGGTAGGCATCAGCAACGGCAAGGTGATGTAGCGGAAAATCTGCCAGCGGTTTGCACCATCGATATGGGCCGCCTCAATCGGGTCTTTGGGGATGGCGGCCAATCCCAGAAGCAAAAGCACCATGACCAGACCGGCGGTCTGCCAGACAAAGGTCGCGATAATCGCAGGTGTGACCGTGGCATCGTTATACAGCCAGCCAATGTCCACGTCGCGGCCGGAGACAAGCCCAAGACCACGGTTCAAAAGGCCATCGGGTGCGTAAACGTAAAACCACAATACACCGACCGCTGTGGGGGCCAGAATACGCGGAATAAAGATAATGTTTTTGAACGTCTCAGCACCGCGCAGATTGCGAAAGAACATGGCCATGCCAAGCCCTAGCGCAATTGGAAAGACAACCGAAGCACCGACCCAGATCGCGGTGTTAATAAACGCCTCGTTAAAGAAGGGGTTGGATGGCATGCGTTCGTAGTTGGCAAATCCGGCATATTCGCCGAAGCCTGTAAATTTCTTCCATTTCGTAAAACTCAGCCAGATATTAAACAGGACCGGTACCAGCAGCACGCCGACAACCATCAGCAATGCCGGTGCCATAAATATCAGCCCCAGTCCAAGTTGGCCGCGCCGCCGTGCCCGTGCGTTTCGGGCGATCTGATCCATCCCAATCCGCTCGAGCAGTTCTATGTCTTTGGCGGCGCGGTCCATTGTCATCCGTCCTTATTTACTGGTCGGCCCAGTAGGCGGCATTAAGGGTTTGCATCGTCGACATAACGTCGTCTGCTGTCTCCATTGTCGGGTCCAGCATAAAACGGTTCATTTCAGCGACCAGTTCACCCTGAAGATCGGGTGGAACAGCCTCCCACCAGCGCAGGTAGGCGGCGGCCCCTGTTTCGGCGAT
>ENA-OWPI01003585-OWPI01003585.1-marine-metagenome-genome-assembly--contig:-NODE-3585-length-13061-cov-7.335259_pt1 | contig 13061 bp, 13 predicted proteins | sample MGYA00238138_ERZ651775 | MGnify/ENA primary metagenome ERZ651775 (study PRJEB26906, sample SAMN06265043) | marine metagenome | isolation source: Helgoland LTER site | place: Germany:Helgoland, sampling...
TTCAATCAGGAGCGCCACTTCTACTCACGAGACAATTTCAAGCTCAATCGAACCGCCGCTCTTACTGAGTGGCGCCAGCTATTGAGCGCATAGATTAAAGCTGCGCAAGCAATCCGATGCGAGTTCTCATTCGTCTGACAGCACCCCAAACGTTGTTCTGCGGACGAAGGAGACAATGTGTGTCTTCATGCGGCATGACATCAAAATCAGGCGTTTGATACCAAAGGTTGATGATGCGAACCTTTCATGTCAACGGATAGTCTCATCAGTCGAAAAGTAAGTCGCCGCGCTGCATCGCTTAGGGCAACCAAGTTGAGGTAGTTTTTGGAAAGCTAGAATACCCCTAGAGAAGCAAATCCGGCACATCACATTCAAGAAATTTGCCTCGGCCTGTCGCAGCCACAAGCATGCCATTCTGAACGACCAACTCGCCACGTGATAGCACGGTTTCCGGCCAGCCGATGACCGTGCGCCCTTCGTAAGGCGTATAATCTACGTTGTGATGTAACGCGCTATTTGTGATCGTGACTTTGCGCTCGGTGTCCCAAATGGCAAGATCGGCATCGGCGCCTACTGCGATTGTGCCTTTGCGCGGGTACAATCCATAAAGCCGTGCCGGATTGGTTGCGGTGAGCGCCACGAACTGATTGAGAGATATCCGCCCTTTGCCGACGCCTTCAGAAAACAGCAAGGGAAGCCGTGTTTCAACGCCGGGAATACCGTTTGGAACATGCACAAAGCTTGCCCCCTCACCGCGCAGCTTCTTGCCCGTGTCACTGTCAAACTTAAACGGCGCATGATCCGAGGAAAACACCTGAAAAGTGCCATTCGCCAGCCCGCGCCAGACAGAGTCCTGACTGGCTGTATCACGCGGGGGTGGAGAGCAAATATGTTTAGCTCCCTCAAATCCGTCCAGATCAAGATCGTCTGCAGTAAGCAGAATGTATTGCGGGCAGGTTTCGGCAAATACCTTGAGCCCCTTGGCCCGCGCAGCTGCGATCTGATCCATTGCCTCGCCGCCTGACACATGCACAACAAGCATCGCCACATCAACGATCTCAGCCAATGAAATGGCGCGGTGTGTGGCCTCGCGTTCTGCAATTGCCGGTCGTGCATCGGCATGGTGGCGCGGCGCGGTCTGGCCCGCACGTTCCAAGGCTTCGGTTAGCCACGCGATCGCGTCGGAGTTTTCCGCATGGACCATCGTCAATGCACCTTCGCGTTTGGCAAGCGCAAACACCTCAATGATTTCGCGGTCATTCAGTTTGAGGTCGTCATACGTGGTGTAAATCTTGAACGAAGTGTAGCCCTCACGAATGAGTGCTGGCAACTCTTGCCCAAGAACCTGCGGCGTCGGGTCCGTGACAATCAGGTGAAACGCAAAGTCGATCACCGATTTACCGTTGGCGCGTTTGTGATAGTCATCAACTGCCGCCCGCAGAGATTGGCCTTTTTGCTGACATGCAAAGGGGATCACTGTTGTGGTCCCGCCAAACGCGGCTGAACGTGGACCGCTATCAAAATCATCTGCCATCACCGAACCATCCGATGTTGGCTGATCAAAATGGCAATGCGCATCCACACCCCCGGGAAGAACCAGTCGCCCGCTTGCGTCGATCTCATCCCTCCCATTGGCCAAGGCAGTACCTAACGCAACGATCTTCCCATCCCGAATACCAATATCCGCGTCGAAAATATCTGACGCTGTGGCGATCTTGCCGCCACGGATCACGAGGTCGAAATCTGTGCCCATCTTCACCCTCTTCTATCTGAAACCTGGCTAGCCTGTTCAACGTCGGCGCAAGGCACCGTGTGATGTGTGTGCCAATGCCGCGCAATGTCAGCGCGTCGCGCTACCCAAACGCCATCATGGGCCGCAACATGATCAAGAAAGCGCGCCAACGCCCGCAACCGGCCGGGGCGCCCCGCCAGACGGCAATGCAGACCAACCGACATCATTCGGGGGCGATGGGCCCCTTCGGCCCAGAACTGATCAAAGCTGTCGATCAGGTAATCGCTCCAATCGCGGCCCGACACAAAACCGGGAGTGGAGGCGAAACGCATGTCATTGGTGTCAAACGCATATGGCACAACGAGGTGGTGCCCGCCCGCATGGGGCACCCAATAGGGTAGATCGTCGTTATAGGCGTCGCTGTCGTATAGAAATCCGCCATGCTCCAACACCAGCTGCCGAGTTTGTTCGGAAACGCGACCTGTGTACCAACCAAGAGGTGCCTCACCCGTCACCTTGCGGATGGCAGCAACCGTGAGGCGCATGTGTTCTGCTTCTTCGTTGCGCGACATTTCGCGATAATCGATCCAGCGCCAGCCATGGGCTGCAATCTCGTGCCCGTCAGCAACCATGCGATGCCCAATGGCAGGCACACGCTCCAATGCTTGCCCTACCGCAAACGCCGTTACTGGGAGTTGCCTAGTCCGAAAGAGGTCAAGCAACCGCCACACGCCAACACGACTTCCATATTCGTAGTGCGATTCAAGGTTGAGATTGCGCTGCCCCGGAAGGGGGTCACAATTCATGTCTGTGTTCAGGTGCTCAGACGCAGAATCCCCATCATCAATATGTCGTTCTGATCCTTCTTCGATGTTGAGGACAAGAGACAAAGCAACGCGCGCACCACCGGGCCAATGTGGATCAGGCGCATTTTCGCCATAGCCCTTTAGATCGGTCAGGCGTTCGGTCGCGTCAAAATGTATTGCGGAGGGCATCTTCAATATCCACATCTTGTGAAAGCGGTTCGAGATCAAGTCGGTCAATCATGTTTTGCACATGCTCTGCCATCACAGTTTCGGCACGATCTGCATCGCCAGCCGCAATTGCTTCAAGCAGCGCAACGTGATCATCGCACAGACACCCAGCTGCCCCGCGCGCGGCGTAAACGGCTTGCGTCAAAGCACTGCGCGACAGCAAAGAGGTCAGGATCTCGGCAAGCACAGGATTGCCTGCGGCATCCGCGATCGCACGATGGAAGTTACGCGACAAGGTCACCGCACGGCGAATATCATCAGTGTCCCATGCAGTTCGTTCTTGCTTGAGAAGCTCGCGCATGGCCTTAAGGTTTTGTGGTGTCGCACGCTCTGCAGCCAGCCGCGCCATCGTCTGCTCGGCCATCAAGCGCGCTTCGCAGATGTGCCGCGCTTCTTCGATGGTCGGCCGCGCCACAAAAGCCCCGCGATTGGCTTGCAGATCAACCAAACGCTCATTCGCCAGCAACGCCAGAACCTCGCGGACACGGGCACGCGACGCATCCAGTGCGCGGGCCAGTTTTTCTTCGGGAAGCCGCACGCCGGGCGGCAGGCGCCCCTCCACAATGGCTGCGCGCACTCTCAGCAATGTTTCCTCAAGCGGAACCGATTTTTTGCGCCCCGCCTCAATACCCGAGTCCCGCTGTGCTTCCATCATATGATTCTTGCCACTTTATTGATCCTGTCTTGTTCATACTGACATTTATTTAGCTAGTGCGGCAAGTTTTTGTTTGACATGTTCACAATTTTTGTTGGGATATGATTTCAAGATTGTAAACAATTTAGTGGGATGCTGTTGATGAAAATGAGACTCGGTATGCTGACGCCATCGTCCAACACGGTATTGGAGCCGGTGTGCGCCGCAATGGCGGCGGCCCTCCCGGATACGAGCGTGCACTTTAGCCGCTTTACCGTGACGCGGATCGCAATGGACGACAGCGCATTAGGTCAATTCAACACGGGCCCAATGGTTGAAGCAGCCAAGTTGCTGGCTGACGCCAAAGTCGACGTAATTGCCTGGAACGGCACCTCAGCCAGCTGGCTGGGTTTGGCCAGCGATCATGCCTTGGTGCGTGAGATCGAGGCTGAAACCGGCATCAAAGCAGCAACTTGCGTATTGTCAATGATGGATGCCTTGAAGGCTTTGGATGCCAAGACATACGCTCTGGTAACCCCCTACACTGCAGATGTACAAAGCCAAATCGTCGACAATCTTTCTGCGCTTGGTTACGATTGCTCTGCTGAAGTGCACTTCGATATTTCTGACAATTTTAGCTTTGGCGCCGTCCCTGAAAAACGGATCGAAGATGCGCTGCGCAGCGTCTGCACCACCAAGCCCGATGCCGTGATAGTTCTGTGCACAAACCTAGCCGGTGCGCCTGTTGTGGCGCAGGTGGAAAATGACACAGGCGTGCCAATCCTTGATTCGGTCACACTTACCATGTGGGGGGCGCTGGGGCGAATTGGAGCGCCAGCCGACCGACTCGCGACTTGGGGGCCCAGGCTCTCCACCCTTTCAGCCAAAAATATGTTGGTTGCACAATGACCCGTATCATCGACCTCACACTGCCTCTGGAAGATGGCGCACCGGCTTTGGGGCGTTTGGCGCGACCCGTAATTATTCCACACACCACCCACGAAGGGTCGAAAACGCTCAAGCAGGGCACACCAGACGATCTCTTGACCTTTACCACGACCTATATGGGCATGCTGGACCATTCCGGTACGCATATTGATGCTTTAATCCATAACAACCCCGACGGCGCGCCCATTGACGAAATGCCCGTCGAAATGTTCATGGGAAAGGCTGTCTGCCTTGACCTGCGCCATGTGGGCGACCGGGGCGACATCACCCGCGACGATATGGAGGCAGCCGAAAAAGCGGCTGGCGTCACCGTGGATGGGCATATCGTGCTGATGTGTACCGGTATCAACGCGCGTCACTGGCCTAATGACGAAATCGTCCGAATGAACCCGCAAGTCACAGCCGAAGCAACCTATTGGCTGCATGAGCGTGGCAGTCGGGTGCATGGCGTCGAAGGCCCATCTACCGACCGGGTGGATGAGAACCTGTTCGTGAACCACCGCATCTGCCGCGATCTTGAAATGGTGCATTACGAATGGCTCTGGAACCTCGAAGCCGTACTGGATCAGGGCGAGTTTCAGTTTCAGGGCATCCCGCTGCGTATCAAGGGCGCATCGGGTTCTCCGGTAAGGGCGCTAGCCTTTCTGGACTAACGCGCAAGCGCGCATGAGACCACATGAAAACATAGAAAAAAGGGAAATACACATGATGAACTCAAAAACACCGACCCGGCTATTGGGCGCATTCACGGCGGCAGCTTTGCTGGCCTGCCCTGCAATGGCCGAAGAGATCCAATTGCGCGCACTTGGACTTGTATCGACCCACAAAAGCCACACAGCACTTGAACGGTCGTTTTATGATACGCTGGCCGAAGAAACCGGTTTGGATATCACGGTAAATTTCAATCCACTGGACGTGCTGGGCGTCGACATGCAGGATACCATGCGCGTTGTGCGCGCTGGCACGTTCGACATTGTTGAGACCACAATCGGCTCCGCCGCACGCGACGATCCGTTTCTCGAAGGCTTGGACCTAATCGGTGTGTCTCCCAATATTGATGTGCTGGAAGAGACTGTGGAAGCCTATCGCGAGGTGTTCTCGCAGCGCGTGGAAGAAAAATTCAACGCCAAGGTGCTGACACTCTGGCCGTTTGGACCACAGATCTTTTACTGCAAGGGTGACGTTAACGGCATTGCCGATATGGAGGGCCTGCGCGTCCGGTCCTATACCGCCACGATGTCAGCACTTGTCGAGAGCTTTGGCGCAACACCTGTGACACTGCAATTTGCGGAAGTGTACCCAGCCCTGCAACGCGGCGTCGCGGAATGTGCAATCACCTCTCCGACATCGGGCAATACCGGCAACTGGCCGGAAGTAACCGACAGTCTATATATGTTGTCCGTGTCGTGGTCCGTCCAGACGCACCTAATGAACCTCGACACGTGGAACGCCATGTCCGCAGACGCCCAGGCAAAACTAATGGCGGCATATTCTGAGCTTGAAGACCAGTATTGGGAAATGGCGCGTATAAACAACGGGAAAGCGGTCAAATGTTCGACGGGTCAGGACTGTGAAGAATACCTGCCCTTTAACATGACTGAAGTCACGCCAAGTGACGCCGATCTTGCCATGCTGAATGCCTCGGTCGCAGATGTGATCCTGCCTACGTGGGCCGAATCCTGCAACGCCAATTTCCCAGAGTGTTCGCAAATCTGGAACGACACGATTGGTGCAGTGCGTGGGCTCAGCATCAAGTGATCGGTACTGATTAAACCACGGGCTATCCGCATAAGGCGGATAGCCCACAAGGTAACGGGGAGGGACACATGCAATCTGATAAAATGCCATTTGCCATTATGAACACAGTGGTGACCGCCGTAGCGATCGCCTGTGGCTGGGCACTTCTCGCACTCTGCGCTCTGACCGGATACGATATTATCGCACGCCGGATGCTGGGGTTTTCCGTACAGGGCGTCGATGAAATTGGTGGCTACGTCCTTGCAATCACTGCGTCTGTCGGATTTGCCGCCGCGTTATTGAATCGAATGCACACTCGGATTGACCTTGTTCTTGGGATCATGCCGCCACGACTGTGCGCGGTGATGAATACGTTTGCCGCCCTCTGTCTGGCTGGCTTTGCGGTATTTATGACTCAAAAAGCATTTATAACGTTAAATGAGACACTCGAATTTGGCGCGCGTGCGTCGACGCCGTTACAGACACCTCTGTGGATCCCGCAAAGCCTTTGGATTTTTGGAATTGTACTTTTTGCCATCGTCTCCTGTGTGATGGCAGCTCACGCGGCGTGGCTGTTATTTCGCGGGCAAATCGACACGGTCAATAAACAATACGGCCCACCTTCAATTGACGAGGAAACAGAAGCCAGTCTTGCCGTGACAAGTCCGCAGCTTAACCCAGAGGGACAGAAAAATGATTGATTTCGCAGGTGCCGCAATCGGCTTTGGCCTTATGCTGACCATGATGGCTTTGGGTTTGCATGTTGCCGCAGCGATCTTTCTGACTTCGGTTCTTGGGGCGGTATTCTATTTCGGTCCCGCCCTTTTGGATACTTTCGCAACCCAGCTTTGGGCGGTAATGAATAGCTTTATACTGACCGCTATTCCTCTGTTTGTACTTCTGGGCGAATTGCTGATGCGCGCGGGTGTGACCCAACGGATGTATAGCGGTCTATCGACGTGGCTGGGCCGATTGCCCGGCGGATTGCTGCACACAAATATTGGCGCCAGCGGCTTGTTTGCGGCTGTTTCCGGTTCCTCCGTGGCAACAGCGGCCACCATTTCGACAGTTGCACTGCCAGAACTGCGCAAACGTGGATACAACGAACGTCTGGTGCTGGGATCAATTGCAGCGGGTGCAACGCTGGGCATTCTGATCCCGCCTTCGGTGAATCTGATTATCTATGGCGCGCTGACCGGCACTTCCATCGGTCAGTTGTTTGCCGCCGGGATCGTGCCGGGTTTGTTGCTGATAGGGTTGTTCATGTTGTCCATCGCGGTCATTTCCCTGCTCATTCCTGGAATGACCGGAAAATTGGACGAACCCGCAACCTTTGCTGAAAAGATGGCAAGCCTGCGCCACCTGATCCCTCCCTTGTCGATCTTCGTCGTTGTGATGGGCACGATCTACACTGGATGGGCCACCCCGACCGAGGCCGCAGCCGTAGGTGTTCTGATGGCGTTCGCGTTGGCTGCGATGAACAAGGCACTTAGCATTTCCATGTTGCACGACGCGTTCTTGAGCACGGTGCGCACAACGGCGATGATCCTGCTGATCATCATCGCGGCGTTCTATCTCAAGTTCATTATCGGTATCCTCGGCGTTCCACTGGCTATGACTAGCTTTGTTGCCGCGATGGCGCTGACACCGCTTGAGTTCATCTTTGTACTGGTGGTCTTCTACCTGATACTTGGTTGTTTTATTGAAACCCTGTCGATGATGGTGGGGACAATCCCCATCGTATTCCCGCTGGTGCTTCACATGGGGCTGGACCCAGTCTGGTTCGGCATCTTTCTGGTCCTGATGATGGAGCTTGCCCTGATCACACCGCCTGTGGGGATGAACTTGTTTGTCGTCCAAGGCGTGCGGCGGACGGGGTCGGTCATTGATGTGTTCTATGGGATTATCCCGTTTGTCGGTGTGGTCCTGCTTGCGGTTGCTCTCATCGTCGCCTTCCCGAGCATTGTGACTTGGCTGCCCTACAGGATGTTCTGAAGTATGACTGCAACTACCCTTTGTGACTGGCCCGCGACCAAGCTGGCCCGTCACCTCAAACGCGGCTCAGTGTCCTCCGAAGCCGCGGTCACAGCCTGTCTGTCCCGGATTGATGCGCTCGATGGGACGTTACGGGCCTTTGTCACCGTGGATGCTAAAGGCGCTTTGGACGCCGCACGCGCAGCTGATGCGCGACAGGCGGAAGGGGGCGAGTTGCCCCCGCTGCACGGTCTTCCCGTTGCCGTGAAAGACGTGACAGCAACCAAAGGGCTGCGTACAACCCAAGGCTCAAAACTGCATGCGAACACAGTTCCGGACCATGACGCAGAATCTGTTGCACGGTTGCGCCGCGCGGGCGCAATCATACTGGGCAAAACCAACACACCGGAATTTGCGTTTGGCGCGGTCTGCACCAATGCACTATGCGGGCCGACGTCAAACCCGTGGGATACGGATTTGAGCTCTGGTGGATCAAGTGGCGGATCCGCTGTGGCCGTCGCCACGGGTATGGTCCCGCTGGCACAGGGCACGGATTTCGGCGGCTCGGTGCGCACGCCCGCATCTTTCTGCGGCATCGTCGGCTTGCGCCCCACCCCCGGTACGATTGCGGAGCCTGAACGCGCCCTGGGCGAGGCTCGACTGGCAACGCAAGGCGTGTTAGCCCGATCGGTTGACGACGCACTACTGATGCTGCGCGCAATCGCTGGCGCGCATCCGCTCGACCCGGCGTCGCGCAACATACCTTGCCCTCCCAAGCCGGATTTCAACACCCCGATGCGCCTTGCTGCGACAGAGTCCCTTGGTGGTGCATTCAATATCGATCCGTGGGTGGGCAAGCGATTCAACGCTGCGTGTGACATTATTAGAAGTACGATCGGGCCCGTCAGAAAAGCGTCCCCGGACATGACCGGCGGCGTCGAGGCGTTCCGTACTTTGCGCGCGGCAGAATCCTGGTTCAAATTTGGCGCGATGGTTGAAGAGCACGAGGACTCTCTGACGCCATCTTATGTCTGGAACGTGCGCCAGGGCCGTAGTCTTGGCGCCCAAGACCTCCTTGCCGCTGAAGCCGTCCGCACGCGCGTCCTGCGCAATGCAATCCAGTTCTTTGACAAATATGACGTGCTATTGCTGCCCGCAGCCTCGGTCCCACCTTTCCGCAACGACGGTGGTGAGATACAGCAAGTTGGTGGTGTAAAATGCGACACGATCATCGACTATCTCGCCTGCACTTTCCTGATTTCCTTGATCGGCTTCCCCTGTCTGTCACTGCCAACGCCTTTCGCGCATCATTCCCTGCCTTTCGGGCTACAACTTGTGGCTCCTCCGGGGCGCGAAACCATGCTCTGGGGCCTGGCGCAGAAACTTGAAGCGGCAGGATTTGCGCATCGTCCAGCCCCAATCGTTGAAGCGGCATGACCCGCCCGATGATCTTGCTGGTCAACGGCAACAGCCGGGAAGACCTGACCGCCCGAATGGCCGCTTTGGCACGTGAAAAGCTGGGCGATATGGCCGAGGTTGAGCCAATGACCATTGCTGCAGCACCGCGCTTTGTCTCCAACCGATTAGAGGCAGCCAAGGCCGCAAGCGCGATCCTGGATGCGGTACAGGATCGTTTGAAAAGGCGTGATGCGCCGCGCCCTGACGCTGTTATGCTGGCGTGTTTTGGTGAACCCGGGCTCTGGGCGTTGCGAAGCAGTATCCCGATGCCCGTCACCGGAATGGTCGAGGCCTCTGTTGCTGCCGCCATGCAATTGGGCAGACGAATCGCGATCTTGACCTCCGGGCGCAACTGGCCCCCTCAGATCGAAGATTTGCTATGCCTGTACGGCCACTCCGCGCGCGTTGTGCGCATCACCGCCCTGCCTGACGAAGCTCTTTCTGAAGATCACGCGATCTGGCATCCGGCACTGAGCGACGCCGTGGCTCAAGATATGGCACTGGGCGGGGCAGAGGTTTTGATCCTCGGCGGTGGCCCCCTAACGGGACGCGCCGAGACACTCACGCCTCCCCCCGGCATCACACTGATCGACGCCTTTAACGCCACACTTTGGCAAAGCCTCGCACTCGCCCAAATGACCAAATCAACCGGAACCCCCCAGCCATGACCGCTCATGTCATCGCCGTCGCTCAGGATGGCAGCCACCGCTTCTCAAAAACCATTGTTCCCGAAATTCGCCTCCTCGATGGCTTGGGTGTCGAGGGCGACGCACATTGTGGCGAGCTGGTCAAACACCGGTCCCGTGTGCGGGTGGACCCAACACAGCCGAACCTGCGACAAGTACATCTTTTCCAATCCGAATTGTTCAAGGAATTTGCTGAAAAAGGATTTGCCGTTGCACCTGCTGATCTCGGTGAAAATATCACCACACGCGGTATCGATCTGCTCAGCCTGCCGTGCAACACGGTGCTGCACATAGGCGAGACAGCCAAGGTTAAGATCACAGGTTTCCGCAATCCTTGTGCACAGATAGACACCTTTTTACCTGGTTTGTTGTCAGCAGTTTTGGTCCGTAAAAACAAAGAACTGATCCGGCGCACAGGGATTATGGGTGTGGTTGTCGAAGGCGGACTAGTGCGCGCTAAAGACGCAATTATAGTTCATTTTCCTACTGAACCGCATAAGGCACTTGAACGAGTGTGAAGCGTTGCTCGACTATGCCGGGCCCGCCTTGGTGCCTTAGTGCAGCATAGGGGTATCGAACCTGAGCCGCGAATGGCCGCTTTCATGTTTTTGTCAGGATGCCCTTGCAAGTGCAGCGAAGGACCGCTTCCCGCCCGCCGTGCCGCGACTCCTGCTTCCATTTTAACGTTCGCGGCGGCCCTGTCAGAAGAAACCGGCTTGAGCCGGGCAGGGCGGGAGTTTAGCGTTCTGCCATGACAAAACGCTCCCCTTTTCGCTACTTCAAGACGTCCCCCGAGATCATCCGCCTGGCGGTAATGATGTACATCCGGTTCCCGTTGTCGCTACGGAACGTCGAGGATTTGCTGCACGAGCGCGGTATTGATATTAGCCACGAGACGGTGCGGTTTTGGTGGAACAGGTTCGGCCCGATGTTCGCCGCCGAGATCCGAAGAAAGCGGGTTGAGCACCTTCGCGCTCATTCAAATTGGCAATGGCATCTGGATGAGGTTTTCGTGAAGATCAACGGCGAGCGCCATTATCTTTGGCGTGCGGTTGACCACGAAGGCGAGGTGCTCGAAAGCTATGTCACCAAGCGCCGGGATCGCAAAGCGGTATTGAAATTCCTCAGAAAAACAATGAAGCGCTTTGGTCCGCCACATGTCATCGTGACCGACAAACTGCGATCTTACGGCGCTGCGATGAAAGTCGTTGGCAACGCGGACAAACAGGAAACTGGCCGCTGGCTCAACAATCGGGCGGAGAATTCACATCAGCCATTCCGACGAAGAGAACGGGCAATGATCCGCTTTAGGCGCATGCGAACCTTGCAGAAATTCGTCTCCGTCCACTCTTCGGTCCACAATCATTTCAACCAGGAACGCCACCTCTACAGCCGAGAAAACTTCAAGCTTAACCGCGCTGCTGCTCTCGCTGAGTGGCGTCAGTTGGGCATGGCATAAAGGGCAGATTCATTGTCCTCGCAGAGACTGGTTCGCATTCGTCTGACAGCGCCCTGGAGCGCGTTCAGGCTCCAGCGCGCCAAAATGCTCTTCGACATGCTGATGTTTCGGCATTGATCGCACTGGCGGGCAGACGTTGAACTCGCAAAATTCATGATCGACTGCGTAATCCAGAATTCTCTCAACGTTTCCTCGGACCTTCTTCCCCGTTGGCGGATTGTTGATCCAAAGGTCACGGATCGCGTCCACGATTTCGCGGCGCTTTATTTCGTTAACAGGCCGAGAGCCGAGGGCAGGAAAAACGTGATCTCGGAGTTGCTGGATCACCTGTCGTTTATATGGGCCATCGGAGAGGCCATTCTTCAGGTGTTTATCATACCAATCGGTGCCGATGATCTCAAAGGTCGGCGTAGCGCTCTGAGATGACACGCGCTCGCCCGAAACGATCCGCGACATTTCTAGCGGGTCCAGCGTCATCGCCACGGCGTTCTTGATCGCCTGAGCACCATGGCCTGCGTTTACCAGCGCCTTGATAGCGGATGCTGCCTGACGCGCTGCATCGGCCTTAACTTCGGGCCACGGGCCGATCATCATATTGACCCGCTTGCCGCCGATTGTGAGGCGGCATATCCACGAAACCCGACCGCTCTTGCGCGCGAAGGCGTAGAGATTAGCTGTACCGTCAGGCGCCCAACTGTCCGCCTTTGCGGCGGCCAAGGCTTCTAATTCTTTGAATTTCAGGGCCATGTCTGTATACCATATGTAGCCAATTACCTTGGAATACAGTGGTGCAGTTTGAGACGCTATGCAACGCTAATATTCAATAAAATATGGTATATTTAGACATTATTGAACCTTGCGGGATGATAGTGTGGAGTTCTGCGTCTCCGCCAATAATATGGCTTAAGTAATTGATTTTAAAAGGAATGTGAAAATCACTTCCCCCTTTATTTCCCCCTCTTGATTGCGGCTGCCAACGGATTAAAGCGGATCGCGCCGGCCGATGCGGATGCGACGAACGATCTGTCTTCTTTGGCTCTAGTCTCCGCAAAACGACTGCCCATTAACGTGAAAAACTCAATACCGTGTAAAACATTTGACACCCAGCAAGAGTGTACACAAAAGAGCCAGTGGTCAGGTGCGTCAATATATTACATGAGTGTTATAATATAACATTTGGTTGGCAGGTGTGGGCGCCTTGTGGTAGCCGCGCGCATACCCGCGTGGTGGCGTGTCATCGCCTCACCACAGCCAAGCTAGCCATCCGCGCAGACGATGCTGCCTGCTGCTGCATTGCTTTGGTCCGCCACATACATAGCTTAGTGACCGACAAACTGCGATCTTACGGCGCTGCGATGAAAGTCGTTGGCAACGCGGACAAACAGGAAACTGGCCGCTG
>ENA-OWPI01003587-OWPI01003587.1-marine-metagenome-genome-assembly--contig:-NODE-3587-length-13060-cov-2.672033_pt1 | contig 13060 bp, 12 predicted proteins | sample MGYA00238138_ERZ651775 | MGnify/ENA primary metagenome ERZ651775 (study PRJEB26906, sample SAMN06265043) | marine metagenome | isolation source: Helgoland LTER site | place: Germany:Helgoland, sampling...
TGAAAATAATAGGTTCCTATTGCAGAATCTTGTCGGTTCTCAACCTGAATTCCAGGGTTGGCGTCCCGTACGACATTGACCTTTATATGAGCGCTGTCTTTCAAACCTTTCTCACCTAATAAAGCGATATTTAAAACGGAAGACTTACGAAACTCCCGTTCTATTAAAAGCTCATCATTACGGCCAGCGCTCTCCAAAATAACCGTATCAATGGTCAATGAAAAGCTCAAGGAATTCTTGACATTAAACTGCCACTTCACCTTCGTACCCTCCGGAATCGATAGCTGAGGGCGGTTAACAGTAGTTTCATTCTGCTTCTTTGTATATGCCGGAAAGTCTAAATAAGCTTCGTTCCTTAACATCTTAGGTCTAGGAATAGCTTCCAAAACATAGTCTTGCGAATAAACTGACGCGCCCCTGAGTTGAAACTGCTTATCACTACGAACATTATTAAAGCTGAAGGCGAATAGGCCTGCGCCCAATCGCTTCATTCTATACTCAGCGCCATCAACTACCACAAAAACATTCTCAGGCACGCTTTTGCCTACCGTCTCAACCTCTAATTGAAAAGAAGACCCTTCAGGCACTTCAAGACTCTTATCTTTTAGCTCAAAAGAGAATGGAGCTGGTGCCACAAAGCTCTGATTGTAGCTAACCAATCGGGCTGAACTATCTGACAGCACGCTTGCATCCCACATGAAAATTGTAAGAGTAAGGAACAGCGGAATTAAAGTTAAACCAACCCACCTAAAACTAGACTTTAAATCAACTGCATCAGAAAAATTCAGTCCATTCAATTGATCAGCCTTCTGCTGCAAACCAGCCTCTAACAATGAGTTCCGCGACCCTTTGAATGCCGACTCAAGACTCAAAACATTTAAAAGCCTGTCTTCTATTGAGTCGATCTTCTGCCCCAACTCTTTTGCTACAACAGAGGAGTCTTTTTGATTCATTATGCCAAAAAAGCGAAGAAGAGGAAAAATTATCTGAATCATCAAGAGGCCCACAGCAATAACGGTGAAGCCAAAAAATAAAACCATTCTTGCCTGAGAGCTGAATCGAAATACATATTCAAGCACAGAAAAAAGAAGCCACAGTAATCCCAAAAGACCCACTGTAATCAGCGCACCACTTATAAACTGACTCAAGTAAACACGCCTTAAATAGGAGTGAATATTATGCTTTAATTTAACTAAACCGTCCATAGATCTTTTCAAAGGTATTAACCAAACACATCATGCGCTGTTAACGTGGGTTAAAGAAAATCAATCTTAGAGCAAACGGGCAAAATGACTATCTATCTTTGCCGCTCAAAAAAGAAAACACCGTGAGAGACGTAAAAGTAAGATTTGCCCCAAGCCCAACAGGTGCTTTACACATGGGTGGTGTGCGCACAGCATTATTTAATTATCTATTTGCGAAGGCAAACAATGGTCAATTTATACTAAGAATTGAAGACACAGACCAAACAAGGTTTGTGCCTGGTGCCGAAGATTATATCAAAGAAGCACTTGAGTGGACAGGCATGCATACTGATGAAGATCCGTGGAAAGGTGGTGAGTTTGGCCCATATCGTCAGTCTGAAAGAAAGCCTATGTACCGTCAATATGCTGATCAATTGATAGAATCTGGTCATGCTTATTATGCTTTTGATACTTCTGAAGAGTTAGAGGAAATGCGAGAGCGGTTGAAGCGGGCTAAAGTCCCAAACCCTCAATACAATGCCGCCATTCGAATGACAATGAAAAACTCATTGACCATGTCAAACATAATCTTATTGCTGTCTTGGATGCCATCAATAACAAATTTTCGACTTTTAATTATATTGTATAAATAATGATAGGTTTATGAGATGCTTGATGACGCCTATGGAAACCCTGTTGCAACACTCTCAGTTCAGGCACGTGATGCTTATGACTTAGGAGTTAGTAAGTTTCTTGGGGCAGAGTTGGGTGTTTCAGATGCGTTTGAAACTGCTATTAATGCTGACGAGAGTTTTGCACTAGCATACATAGGCCTTGCTCGTAATTTGCAGTTACTGGGCCAACCTGATCGTGTAATGTCATGTCTTAGAAAATCCCGTGATTTAGCATCAAGTTTGAGTGCACGAGAGCGTTCACACATTGAAGTATCTACTTTACTTTTAGAGGGTAATGCACCTGCAGCTCGTGCTGCTGTTTATAAACACGTTGAAGAGTGGCCCGCTGATGTCATGATCGCTCAAATGTGTACAAGTGTCTTTGGTTTAATTGGTTTTTCTGGCTTGCCTGGACGCGAGGCAGAACAACTTGCCTTTATTTCTCGTCTATCGCCTTACTACGGTGACAATTGGTGGTTTCGTACCCAATTAGCATTTGCCCAGATAGAAGTTGGTCAACTTGCATCAGCTCAAGAAAACATAGAGATTGCAATGAATGCTAATCCAAGAAGTGCGCACACGGCTCATATTCGTGCACATCTCTATTATGAAAATATGGAAGATAAAGAGGGTCTTAACTACTTATCAAATTGGTGCAAGGATTATGATCCATCAGCAACGTTATACAACCATATTTACTGGCATGTTGGACTTTGGTCTTTAGAAACAGGTGACATAGATCGGATGTGGCAAGTTTTGGATATCAATATTTCACCAGAGCAAAGTCAAGGGCCACCGCTGAACGTTTTAACCGATGCTGCATCACTTTTATTTCGTGCAGAACTTGCAGGTTTAAAAGTTCCTGTTGAGCGTTGGAAAAAACTTAGTGCATATTCTCTTGCAAGATTTCCAAACCCTGGACTAGGATTTGCAGACCTTCATGCTGCTATTACGCATTCACGAAGTGGCAACAGAGATGCGCTTGAAGCTCTAATACACAGCAATAATGGACCAGTAAGTGACCTTACTAAGACTCTTGCGACAGGGTATAAAGAGATGGAAGATGAAAATTGGGCTATGGCGGCCAAACAATTCTGTCATGCCATGCGCGACCATGCCAGGATCGGCGGTTCTAAAGCACAACGTGATCTAATTGACTACTCACTAGCTTCTTGCCTCGTCCGGGATGGTAGACAACAAGAAGCCCGAACACTTTTGTCAATAACTAGGCCAAGAGCAATAACTAAAGAAGTGGTAGCTGGTCTTTAACGTCACTGATTGAGCTTACAAACTTAATTTTTTATCGATTAATATACTAAGCTATTATTGGTTCTTGATCACCAACTAATGTAACCCTATGCATTATTCTTTTGATGTTATTATTATCAAAAGGCTCTACTGAATGCATAGTACAACGATTATCCCACATTACTATATCGTGATTATTCCAAGAATGTTTATATACATACTTTGGTTGTGTTGCGTGATTAGTTAAGTAATCTAATAATTCTCTACCTTCGTTATAATTATAATCTACAATGCTTACCATTGTATGAGGAGATAAAAAAAGACTAGGCTTTTTTGTTGAGGGGTGTCTTCTTACTAAAGGATGAATTACTGGATCAAGTTTAACGTAATCACCTTTATTTTTTCTTTTGCTCAATTCTTTAGACAAACTTATTATATAATCATGGTCATGAATTACTTCTAATTTTTTAATTTTTTCTTTTATAGATTTATCTAGATCCTCATAGGCTTTATACATGTTGGCAAAAAGAGTATTTCCTCCTTCATTAGTAGTAGAAATACCATGAAGGATAGACCCATTACTTGGAATCTTTCTAAACGAGCTATCGGTGTGCCAAAGCCAGGATTGTTTTAAATATTGCCATGAAGTTTCTTTGTTAGGAATAATGTTTCCATTTTCATCAACATTAGAAACTCTATAAATTTCAGGGTTTTTTGAGGATCTATGAGATAAAGATGGATGAACTTCAAGGTTACCAAATCTCTTTCCAAATTTGATGTGATCTTCATCAGAAATATTTTGGTTAGGAAATAAAATTATTAAATGCTCAAGCCATAGGTTTTTTATTTCTTGAAAGGTATGATCATCAATGTTTGAAAGATTAATCCCTTGAATTGAAATTCCAATATTTTCATGTAATTTTTTTACAATCATAATATACTTAATTTATTACAGTACTTTGATAATTTAAATTTTATTTAAATATTTCAAAATATCAATATTATTTAACTTGATAGAAAAACTACTAAAACCATCTTGTAAAGCTACTAAATATCTCTTTTTCTTTCTAATGCTACTACCAATGATTTGGCTAGAACCATGCCAAGTATCATTGTCATAACAAAAAGAAATGTTCCCTTACTTCCAGTTAGAATAGATGTAATTGCAGGGCCTGGACAAAATCCTCCAAGACCCCATCCAATTCCAAATATTGCAGCTCCTAAGAGCAGTCGAAAATCTAGATCACTTTTCGTTGGAAAATGAAATAATTTTTCGAAAAAAGGTGACTTTCGTTTCTGTACCAACCAGAAACCTGGCATTGTAATAAATATTGCTCCACCCATTACTAAAGCTAGGCTTGGATCCCAATTACCAAAAAAATCTAAAAAATTTTGAACCTTTGCAGGGTTAGTCATGCCTGACATAATCAAACCAATTCCAAAAATTAATCCTGTTATGAGAGTTATAAAGTTACGCATAATTTAACCCTATAATCCATGTCTTAAAAACAGAACAGTCAGAAAGGATGTAGTCATGAAAACGCTAGTAGCTACTATAGATCTTGTTGACATACGAGAAATTCCACAGACACCATGTCCACTTGTACATCCGTTGCCAAACACGGCTCCAAAACCAACTAACAAGCCTGCTATGCTAAGAACTAAATAATTATTTGAAACAAACTGAACTGGCATACCTCCATCTATAAAATACCACGTTGGGATTGCTAAAATCAGACCCGCAATAAAAAGTAAACCTTGAGATAACTCTGATCTATGAATAGAGGGGGGAAGTATTCTTGATACAATTCCACTTATTCCAGCGATACGCCCATTTGTAATTAAAAGTATAACAGCTGATATACCAATCAGCATACCTCCTACAAGAGAACTTAATGGTGTAAATTCAGTTTCCATTCAAAATTTCCTTTAGCACTATTCTTTTTAATTTGTTTAATATATTGCTATAACTTATTATAAATTGACCATAAAACTAATAGTGGATTTTAACATGAACTTTGCAAAAATAAACGACATTTCTATTCATTTTAATTATTTAAAAAATAATGAAAATAAACCAACTATAGTTTTTTCTAATTCCTTGGGCACTGATTTTCGTATTTGGCAAAAATGTGTAGATGATCTTGCTAAAGATTATAGCGTACTTTTATATGATAAACGTGGACACGGTCTGTCTGGCTTAGGTCAAACTCCTTACATAATCGATAATCATGTAAATGATCTAATTGCATTGATGGATAAACTTGAAATTTCAAATGCTTTATTAGTTGGTCTTTCTGTAGGAGGTTTGATAGTTCAGGGTGTTTATCACTCAAGGCCTGACCTGGTCTGTGGATTAGTTTTATGCGATACTGCAGCTAAAATTGGAAATGAGACTATGTGGAATGATCGTATTGAAATTGCACGAAATGGTGGTCTTGAGGCACTTTTAGAAGCAAATATGCAGCGTTGGTTTTCTCCTAATTTTCATAAAAACAATCAAATTGAATTAAGAGGTTATGAAGCAATGTTTACTCGCACACCTCTTGAAGGTTACATAGGAACTGGCACTGCAATTCGTGATGCAGACTTTACAGCTAAAGCTTCATCAATCTCTGTGCCCACAACTTGTGTTGTTGGCGAATATGATGGGGCTACCAACCCAGAACTTGTTGAAGGTACTGCTAAATTAATACCTGGCTCTAAATTTGAAGTGATAAAAAATGCGGGCCATATACCTTGTGCTGAACAGCCAAAAGAAATCATTCAGATTATTCGAGAAATGATAGCTATTATACAGGCGAACAATTAAACTGTATAATTTATTCCCAAATAGGTTTTCTTCTTTCTATGAAAGCCTTTAAACCTTCTTGAGCATCTGGTGTTACAGCTGAATTACAAAAATCTTCAACAGCATTTGCAACGCCTCTTCTGTAATCTAAATCATTTGTTCTCATAAATGCAGCTCTACCTAATTTTAGAGCTGTTGGAGATTTCTGTGATAAATTTGTAGCTAAACTCTTTATTTCATCTGTAAAATTTTCTTCTGAAGTTACTTTACTTAATAAACCTAATGAAAAAGCTTCATCTGTATAAAATGTTCTTCCGCTGAAAAGTAATTCAAACGCTCTGTATCTCCCAATTATTTTAGGAAGATGATTGAAATGTATAGCCGGAAGCAATCCTAAATTGATTTCAGGATATCCAAACGATGAATTTTTAGAGGCTATGATCATGTCGCATGAAATGGCTAATGTCATTCCTCCACCTCTAGCTGCTCCATTAATGGCAGCTATTGTTGGCTTGCCCATGTTATATTGGGTATCCCATAAATCTATATAAAGTCGGTTTAAAAATTCTCTTATCTCTAGACCTGATTTTCCAATAATTATATTTAAATCAAGACCTGCGCAGAAAATGTCTGGAATATCACTTTTAATGATTACAACCTTAGCATTCTCATCTTTAGAGGCCAATTTTAATTGATTTAAAATTTCGTTGAGAAAATCTAAGCTAAAGGCATTGGATGGTCCCCTTGCGAGTGTTATTTCAGCAACATTATTGGTGACATTATAATATAAATGTTTGTTCATATATTTTGAATTCTACTGGAAAAATTATTTGGTTAATAAATATAAAACTTAAATTTCAGATATGAATTTATAACCATTACCCATTTTATCTAAATATCCAAATTTTGGCTCTAACATATGCCCACCGGAACAAATAATTTTATCAGTACAGACCATATCAAATACTTTTTTCCTAGATTTCATCCCATTTTCTAAATCAATATCAAATAAAACAGATATGTTAGGATCAGCAAATTGCAGATTTGGAGCGTGTAGAACATCTCCCATTTGGACAAAACTTTTATTTTGGTCATCTATCCTAAAGCCTGAGTGACCAGGTGTATGTCCTGGTAAAGAGACAGGGAAAACACCAGAAATAATTTCTTGATTAGGTTTTAAGGTTTGGACTTTGTCTTTATAGGCTTTAATAACTGACTTATTCAAATCAGCAAAATTTTTACCATTTATCTCCACATCTTCAAAATCATCTTTACTCCAAAAATTTAATTCATCTTCTAAAACCTTTACTGCTGCATTAGGAAACATAGCTTTACCATCTTTATCTATGGCCCCTGCAACATGATCTGGGTGTAAATGAGTAAAAAAAATGTCAGTTATGTCTTCTGGCTTAACATTTGCCTTTGCAATTTCATCATGAACAAATCCACAACTTGGACCAAAAAGGTCTCTGCAACCAGCATCTACTAAAAGAGTTTTATCATCCTTGAATATTAAGTAAGCGTTGACGTTATTAAGCGTTAATTTATTATTCTCGTCTGATATTTTAGTCGATGTATCATCATCGACGTTAGTAGAATTTCTTTAGGAAGAGATAATTCGCCATCTCTTAATGCTACAATTCTGGTTGATCCGATAACTAACTCTTGTAAATCTGACATGAAGCAACTCCCAAATAATTAATTATTGTTTAATAATTTTTTTTGTTCAATATGTAATTGTCTTATTTTTATAAAAATTCTGTTTTGAATTCTGATAATTGTAACACCTCATTTACAGGTTTGTCTTCTCTTAACCTTTTTATACGTGGAAATCTTAGTGCAACACCTGATTTATGACGCTTACTTTCATTTATGGAATCAAACGCAATTTCAATAACAAACGTTTTCTCAACTTCTCTTACAGGACCAAATTTTTTTATAGTGTTATTTCGAACAAATTTATCTAATTTTTTTAATTCTTCGTCTGTAAAACCAAAATAAGCTTTACCTATCGGCGTAACTAGATTGTTGTCCCATAATCCAAATGTGAAGTCCGAATAATATGAACTTCTTTTTCCATGCCCACGGATTGCATACATTAAAATAGCATCAACAGTTTTGGGTTCCTTTTTCCACTTAAACCAATGACCTTTGGGTCGACCTGAAAGATAAGGGCTGTCAATGCATTTAATCATTAAACCTTCATGTTGATTGTCAATAATATCATTTGTTTTGATTTCTTCTAAATTATGCCAGTCTTTAAATTTGATAATTTTGGATATATCAAAATTATTATCTCTATTTTTGGCATGCCAATTCTCTAGTTTTAAACGTCTATCGATCCACGTGTGGTTTCGAAGGTCAACAGAATCTAAAAATAAAATATCGTACAACTTAATAAATGCAGGAAATTCTTTTAGGTGTTTAGAACTAACGCTCTTCCTATTAAGCCTTTGTTGTAACGAATTGAAAGTCATTGGTATATAATTTTTCCCTACTAATAATTCTCCATCAAGAACAATCATATTTTTTTGATCAATTTTTATTTCAGGAAAAGATTTAGTAATATCATCACCAGTTCTTGAAAAAATTTTAACTGTATCTTTGTTAATTATTACTTGGACTCTGATTCCATCCCATTTCCATTCAGCTACAAATCTTTCAGGGTTTAAGTTTTCAAAATCTTTTTGGTTTATGGGGTTGGCAAGCATCATGGGATTAAAAGTGTTATTTACATCAATTTCTGGAATTGGTCCTTTATCACAAAGCCATTTGAATAGGTTAGTGTAAGGAGGGTTAACACCATGCCAAATTTTTTCAATATCATCTAAATTTTTATTGCTGAATTGAGCTAGAGCGCTTTTAGTTAACCTTGAAGAAACACCTATCCTTAACCCACCGCTAATTAGCTTAATTATTGCCCACCTTTCTGTATCATTTGCAACTGATAGAAGGTTTTCAATAGTTTCATCTAGGTTATTTTTTTTTAAATTTTTTAACTTGTTAGTCATTTCCGTAATGTTATCTATCATTCCTTTTTTCTTATAAGGCCAAATAAGTGAGATAGTTTCAGCAAGATCTCCAACATACTCATATGAAAGTGCAAATAGTTCAGGGTCAATCTTGTTGCATACAATTTCTTTAATTTTGGAAATGGAAATATTTCTTAATTCTAAGTTGCCTGTAAGAACAGCCAAAGCAAAGCCTCTGTCAGGATCAGGAGTATTCTGGAAATAGTCAGATAATATATCAATTTTTCTATTTCTAGATGGTGTTAATAAAAGTTTATTAATAAGCCCACTGAATTTTTTCATAATTCATTCTCATCATCTCTTCCAGACAAAGATAAAGCCAAACCTTGGATTTTATTTTGTTTGCACCAATGAACAATTGCATCTTCTCTACCATGGGTAACATAAACATTTTCTGCTTCTGTATATTTTATATAATCAGTTAATTCATTCCAATCAGCATGATCAGAAATAATAAGAGGAAGCTCTACTAAGCTTTGTTTGGCTCTTTGTTTTATTGACATCCAGCCTGAAGCTTGGCTGATTATGGGATCTTCAAATTTTCTTGCCCAAACATTTTTAATAGCCGATGGAGGGGCTAAAATTATTTCCCCATTAAAATTTTTCTTATTGGTTAGGTTAATTTTTGAGATTTTACCTAAAAATATTTCATTCTTTTGGTAGTAATTACATAATTTGTCTAAAGATCCATGGATAAATATTTCTTTGTCATAAGCTTGTTGTCTTAATAAACTTAATACTCGTTGAGCTTTTCCTAAAGCATAAACCCCAATTATATGAGGTCTTTCAGGAAATAATTTAAGTGATGTTAAAAGTTTATTAATTTCTAATTTTTCTTCTGGATGTTGAAATACAGGTAGGCCAAACGTAGCCTCGGTTACTAATGTATTACACTTTACAGGTTCAAAGCGCTTACATGTTTTATCTTTTGAAGTTTTATAATCTCCCGTAAAATTTATTTTTTCACCTTTTAATTCTGCTAGTACTTGAACGCTTCCTAAAATATGTCCTGCTGGAAAAAATGTTATAGATACTTCATCAATTTTGAGTGTTTGATTTAATTGAAGTTCTTGAAAACTTTCGGCACAGTTCTCGCCATACCTTATTTTCATAATTTCAATTGTTTCCTTTGTTGCTAAAACATTCTTATGCCCAGGTTTTGCATGATCGGCATGACCATGAGTTATTATTGCATTTTCAACTGGCTTATAAGGATCAATATGTGTATTTATTGGAATTATATGTAAATTTTTATCAATCCATTTCATATTCATATTATATAATAATGCTAGATAAATTAAAGCTTGAACCTATAAATAACTGGTTAAAAAAAAATAACTGGCATTTTTATAATCACCAACTCGAAACTGTTACCAAAACTTTACAAGGTTATGACGTTCTTCTTGTAGCTCCAACTGGTGGTGGAAAAACATTAGCGGGCTTTCTACCTGCATTAGAAGATTTAATAAATAACCAACATCCCAAAAACCAATTGCACACTCTATATATTTCTCCACTCAAAGCATTAACAGTTGATGTGCATAGAAATCTTTTGGCTCCAATACAGGATCAAAAACTAGACATAAATGTTGAAACGAGGACAGGTGATACTTCAAGTTATAAAAAGGCAAGGCAAAAACAAGCTCCACCTCATATGTTAATGACTACACCTGAATCCTTAGCTTTACTTTTAGCCTCACCAGAGGCAAATGATTATTTTAAATTTCTCAAATTTTTAATAATTGACGAAATCCACAGCTTAGTAAATTCAAAAAGAGGTGATTTATTATCTTTAAATCTTTCAAGGTTGGAAACTATTGCTCCAAAATGTCGAAAGTTAGGATTATCTGCAACTGTTAAAAATAAGAACTCTGTATTAGCCTTTCTGTCACAAAAAAATAAATCTATAACAATAAACGTCCAAGAAAGATCTTCTCCTTCCATTGATATTTTGAAAACTGATATAAGAGTGCCTTGGTCAGGTCATATGGCCAGTTACGCTATAAAAGATATTTATAAAAAAATAATAAACTCAACTATGAGCATCGTATTTGTAAACACTAGGGCTCAAGCTGAATTAGTGTTTAACAAACTTTGGCATGAAAATGAAAAGAATTTAAAAATAGCTATTCATCATGGCAGTTTAGAAAAAGAAATGAGAAGAAAAGTTGAGAATATGATGTCACGGGGTCTACTAGATTGTGTAGTAGCAACTAGCTCACTGGACCTAGGTATTGATTGGGGAAATATTGATTTAGTTATTCAAATCGGATCACCCAAAGGAATTGCAAGATTTTTACAACGTATTGGAAGGAGTAATCATAGATTAAATGAACCATCAAAAGCTTTATTAGTACCATCCAATAGGTTTGAGTATTTGGAGTGTGTCTCAGCCATATCATCAATTAGGGAAAATATTTTGGATGAAATTAATGATAAAGAGGGGAGTCTAGATGTTTTAGCTCAACATATTTTGGGAGTTGCTTGCAGCAAACCTTTTGAAGTAAATGAATTGTTTACTGAAATAAAAAATTCTTGGCCATACAGAAATTTGCAGATCAAAAAATTTCTTGAAGTTTTGGAGTTTGTAAAAAATGGGGGGTACTCTCTTAAAAATTATGATCAATATTCTAAGATTGGTCTTAATAAGGAAAATCTTTATACGATTAAAAATAAAAATATAAGAAACAAATATAGATTGAATGTAGGGACTATAGTTGAGTCATATATGCTTAAAGTAAAGCTTGGCAATAGAACTTTAGGTCAAGTAGAAGAATGGTTTATAGAAGGTTTAAATGAAGGTGATACTTTTTTATTTGGCGGGAGAATTTTAGAATATCAATATTTATCTAATAACAATGTTATAGTAAGAACAACTAAAGATCAGCAGCCTAAAATTCCTTCATACGCAGGAGGTAGATTGCCTTTAAGTTCAGAACTTTCATTTCAAGTGCGTTCATTAATTAGCAAAGAAGAAAATTGGAAGAACCTTCCGTCTCAAATAAGTGAATGGCTCAGGTTACAACTAAAATTTTCCAATATACCTGGTCCTGAAGAACTTCTAGTAGAAACATTTCCTCGAAATATTAAGAATAAAAAAAGATATTTTCTAATTTGTTATTCATTTGAAGGAAGAAATGCCAATCAAACATTAGGTTTTTTAATATCTAAAAGAATGCAAAGAATGGGCTATAAACCAATTGGATTTGTTGCAACTGAATATGCGTTAGCGATTTGGTCAATGAACATGGTTGAAGATATTAATATTCTTCTGAGTGATGATATAATGCTAGATGATTTGTATGAATGGTTAGAAGAAACTCCACTTTTGAAGAAGAACTTTAGAGATGCAGCAATAATTTCGGGTTTAATTGAAAGAATAATTCCTGGGCAAAAAAAGACTGGTAAGCAGATAATGTTTAACTCAGATCTTATTTTTGATGTTCTAAAAAAACATGAACCTAATCACTTACTATTACAAGTTGCCAGGCAAGATTCTTACAGAGGTTTAATAGATTTAGACAGGTTAAGTGAATTTTTAAAAAGGATAAAAAAAAATATTATCCTTAAAAAACTTAATCAAATTTCACCTCTTGCCATTCCACTTATTTTAGAAATTAATAGGCAAACTATTGATAAATCCGAAGTAAATGAATATTTCCTTCAAGAATTAGAAGAGCAAATGACTAAGGAAGTAGGTCTGAATTGAAATCTTTTAAATTTAAGAATCATGAATTTCAAATTAGTTTAGACGGTATATTATTTTGGATAGAAAAAAAAATTGCTATCATATCTGATTTACATCTTGAAAAAGGTTCTAGCTATGCATCAACCGGGCAGTTAATACCTCCATATGATAGTTTGGAAACACTTAATAATTTAATTAAAAACTTAGAAAAAAATAAAGTTTCAGAATTAATTTTTCTTGGTGATACTTTTCATGATGACCAAGCCTCAGAAAGAATGTCTCATGAAACAGCTCTTTTGTTTAAAAGATTAATCAAAACATATAAGGTTATTTTTATTCGTGGTAATCATGATAATAAATTAAGTATTGATGGTGTTATTTGTTGTGAAAAATATGTTTTAGACGGTATTCATTTCATTCATGAAGCATTGAAAGAAAATATT
>ENA-OWPI01003588-OWPI01003588.1-marine-metagenome-genome-assembly--contig:-NODE-3588-length-13052-cov-2.539191_pt1 | contig 13052 bp, 7 predicted proteins | sample MGYA00238138_ERZ651775 | MGnify/ENA primary metagenome ERZ651775 (study PRJEB26906, sample SAMN06265043) | marine metagenome | isolation source: Helgoland LTER site | place: Germany:Helgoland, sampling...
TTCATATTTTGATGACAAAATATCCATAATATCTTCCTGAAAACAAGGTATATAGCCCAATCCAACCGCTGCCCCAAGATGGTGACCATAGTTTGCAGACGAAATATATCCAACAATTACTCCATTTCTAAGGATAGGTTCATTATGAAACATCATTGCTGATGGATCGAGCAAACAGAATTGAAGCAAAACTTTACTTAGCCCCTCTTCTTTTTTTGCTAATACGGCATCCCTTCCCAAAAAGTCTCCTTTATCTACTTTTACGGCAAAGCCAAGACCTGCCTCAAGCACATGATCTTCATCAGTGATATCGTGACCAAAATGCCGATATGCTTTCTCTATCCTGCAACTATCTAAAGTATGCATACCACATAGTTTCAGATTTTTAGCTTCACCAGCAATTTGAATTGCTTCAAAAACGTGCTGTGCTTGATCAGAACTGACATAGACCTCCCAGCCCAGTTCACCAACATATGTCACTCTGTGAGCTCTCGCGAGTCCCATACCGATTTCAATATTTTTCCATCTCCCAAAAGGATGTGATTCATTTGAAAAATCATTAGGAGAACAACTCGAAAGTACATCCCGAGAGAATGGACCCATCAGACATAGTACTGCTTCTGCAGCTGTAAAATCTAAAATTGAAATTGAAGAGTTACCCTGGTGTTTTTTTAACCATGATAAGTCACGCTGTAAGGTTGCACAGGGCACAACTAACAGAAATGAGTTTTCTGCAAGACGAGAAACAGTTAAATCTGACTCTATGCCTCCCTTTTTATTGAGCATTTGAGTGTAAACGATGCGTCCCACTTCAACATCAATTTGTGCTGCACATAATCTTTGAAGAAAACTTAATGCGTCTTTTCCGTCCACTCGTATCTTTCCAAAGGATGACATATCAAAAAGTCCAACGCCCTGCCTTACAGCCAAATGTTCTTCTTTCTGATTTTCAAACCAATTCTGTTTACCCCAGTCATACTTATACTCCTGTAGTTGATTTCCGGTGGAGAACCAGTTTGCCCTCTCGTAGCCAGCGACTTCTCCAAAAACGGCTCCTTGAGATCTTAAACTCTCATGCAGAACTGACCGACGAATTCCACGGCTTGTCACCATTTGCCTGTATGGATAATGGTCGGCATATAAAAGTCCAAGAGTTTCGGTAACCCGTTCTTTTAAATACTTCTTATTTTTTTGAAACGGTTGCACACGCCGAATATCAACATCCCACAAATCAAACGGGGGATATCCATCATTTATCCAACTGGCCAACGCCATACCTGCACCACCTGATGAGACTATTCCTATTGAATTATATCCGCCAGCAACCCAATATCCATTTAATTCGGGGGCCTCGCCCAAGTAGTATCTATCATCCGGCGTGAAACTTTCAGGACCATTGAAAAAAGTATGAATGCCAATTTTTCCAAGTATTGGAAGCCTATTAACACCCATTTCAAGAATGGGTTCAAAGTGATCGATATCTTCCGGTAATTGATCAAAACAGAAGTCTTCTGATATCCCATCCATGCCCCAAGGCTTAGCTTTTGGTTCAAACGCACCCAACAGCATTTTTCCAGCATCTTCTTTATAGTATGCACATTCATCAGGCACTCTTAGAACAGGTAGCTGTCCTAAACCATCTATAGGTTCAGTAACAATATAAAAATGTTCGCATGCGTGTAATGGAATGGTCACATCATTTTCTTCAGCCAATGCTTTTGACCACATTCCCGCACAATTGACCACTACATCTGTCTTTATTTTCCCAATCTCTCCGTTAACGGATGTGTATGAGACTCCAGTCACTTTTCCATTGTCAGAATGAACCTTTGTGACTTTAACATCCTCACAAATTAGAGCTCCCCTTTGACGAGCTCCCTTTGCAAGTGCTAAAGCAATATTAGCGGGATCAGCTTGACCATCTTTAGGTAAAAATACGCCCGCTAAAACTCCGTCAGTGTTCAAGTAGGGGTATTTGGTTTTTATTTCTTCCACAGTCACTTCATAAGCCTCAACATCGAAGGCCCGTGCAAGGGACGCCTGACGAAATATTTCTTCTTTACGATCTGACGTGAGGGCCACTGTTAAAGACCCATTCTGCTTCATACCAGTCGCAATGCCGGTTTCTGTTTCTAATTGAGTATAAAGATTAGCTGAATACTTAGCCAACCGAGTCATATTAAGATTTCCTCTAAGTTGTCCAATCAGGCCCGCCGCATGCCACGTTGTTCCCGATGTAAGTTTCTTCCTTTCAAGCAAAACAATATCTTTCCAACCCAACTCAGCCAAATGGTAGGCAACCGAACACCCCGACACACCGCCACCAATAATAACAGCACGAGCGTTCGCTGGAATGATCATGCTGTTATTCTTTTATTTTGTGAATCCCAGGTCGCTTGGTTCTCTTGGACGACTGCTGCAACCCTAAGTCCAAACACATCAACTTCAAGTTTTTGTCCTGGAACGGCAAACTCCTTATGGAGCATCGCTAAAGCAATTGACTTTCCCACTCTATAACCCCAGCAACCAGATGTAACCTCTCCAACAATCTTATTGTCCTTCCACAATGTAGCCATATATGGTGCGTCACATTCCGTTAAATCAAGAAGAAGTGTAACGGATTTCTTTTTTATCCCCTGTTGCTTTTCAACTAAAAGAGCGGCCTTACCAGGAAAATTCTGCTGCTTATCAAGTCTTACAAACCTATCCAAACCAGACTCAAATAAAGAATAGTCAGTCGACAAATCACCCTTCCAAGTTTTATAACCTTTTTCGATTCGAAGCGAATTTAAAGCAAACATTCCAAATGGCTTTGCTCCTGCGTCCAATAGCTCTTTATAAATTGGCTCAATATTCTTATTTTCAGTATGGATTTCCCACCCAAGTTCACCTGCAAAGCTTACTCTAGCCAAATCAACCTCAAAAAAATTGACCGTAGTCCTCTGCAAACTCAACCAAGGTTGCTCTAAATCAGCAGAAGTAAACTGCTTCAATAACAAACGTGATTCTGGTCCAGTAACAATTAATGTCGAGTAATCTCGAGACAAATCCTCAAGAGATATACTTCCTTCGAGAGGAAGCTGCGCTTTAAGAAGTTCATAATCGTGCCATTGGGCAGAAGCCGCCGTTATCAACGTAAAATCATCCTGCCCATATCGCATGACAGAAAACTCAGTTACGACGCGACCTCTATGATCAGAAAAATATGCTAAGTTCATTTTTCCAATTTTAGGCAAAGCCCCCGCTATTAAATTTTCTAGCCAATTTGAGCAACCGTTGCCCGACAAGTGAAACCGAGAAAATCCTGGTAAATCCAGTACCCCTACTGCATCCCTAACGGCCTCACATTCTTCCTTAACCCGCTTTTCCCATGGCCCTAATCGAGACCATGTTTGGGTGCTCTCTTCACTAGTATCATCACCTGACTTAGCAAACCAATTTGCGCGCTCCCAGCCATTATAGACCCCCATCTGACCTCCTAGTTTTAAAATCCTATGGTGATTTGGCGAGAGTTTTTTATTTCGGCCAGCCGGCCAGCTGTGATGCGGAAAATGCATTGCATATTCGTGACCATACACTTCCATTCCTTTCTCAACACAGTGAGAATGATCACAATAGTCAGTAAATCTACGCGGATCACAGGACCACATATCCCACTCTGTTGAGCCCTCAACAAGCCACTCAGCAAGCACTTTCCCAGCCCCTCCTCCTTGAGCAATTCCAAACGTAAAAACGCAAGCTTCAAATGCGTTGGGCACACCTGGCATTGGTCCAATCAAAGGATTCCCATCAGGGGCATAGGGTATAGGTCCATTAATCACTTTAGATATCCCTGCTTTTCCAAGGATAGGAACTCGCGCCATAGCATCCTCTATATGCCACTCCAAGCGCTCCAGATCATCTGGGTATAACTGAAAGCTGAAATCATCAGGCATTGGATCGCTTGGTTTCTCCCAATGCGCTTTGCAATTTCCTTCATAGGGACCCAAATTTAAGCCATTTTTCTCCTGCCTTAAATAATAGCTGCTATCAACATCTCTAAGTAATGGTAATTTACTACCCGACTCTTCTGCCCACTCCTTTAGTTCTGTGATCTCATCTGTCAGCAAATATTGATGGCTCATAACCATCATAGGAACTGTCCGACCACCAAAGGGTTTGAACCATTCCCCGACAGTTTGTGCGTAATACCCAGCAGCGTTCACGACGTATTCAGCCCTTATTTCACCCTTTTCTGTTTTTATAATCCATTCATTATTTTTTCTATCAACCCCAACAGCGGGGCAAAATCGTAAAATTTTAGCTCCTAAATCTCTTGCCCCCTTTGCTAGAGCTTGAGTTAATTGTGCAGGATCAATATCACCGTCGTTGGGGTCCAATAAACCTCCAGCTAAATCATGCGTTTCTAAAAATGGATACCTATCCTTTAATTCGCTCGGACCCACTACGTTTAAATCCATACCCTGATTAAGCCCCATTCCCCTAGCCCGCTCAAACTCTTTCATCCGGTTAGAGGTGTGGGCTAATCGTATGGAGCCAGTCACATGGTAGTTCATTGGGTAGTCAACTTCAGTACTCAAATTCCTATACAATTCCGTAGAATAACGTTGCATATTCATAATTGCCCATGAGGCAGAAAAAGTTGGAACATTGCCGGCTGCATGCCATGTGCTACCGGCAGTCAGTTCATTTTTTTCTAAAAGTACAGAATCAGTCCAACCAGATTTTGCCAAATGGTAGAGGCACGAAACACCAACAGCCCCACCCCCAATAATTACAACTCTAGCCGAAGTTGGAAAATCTACCATATATTTCACCCTTATTGACTCCTCACCGAGAAAACTTACCGTGATTATCAATGAACAAATGTGAAATGCAAATATTTTTATTACAATTTTTGTAATTGAATTAAAAGAAGGCCTGCAGTCCCGTTTGGGCACGACCAAGAATTAGTGCGTGGATGTCATGAGTTCCCTCATAAGTATTGACTGTTTCAAGATTCTGAGAATGCCTCATTACTTGAAAGCTGGATGAAATCCCGTTCCCACCGTGCATATCTCTTGCAAGTCGTGCAATTTCCAGAGCTTTGCCACAATTGTTTCGCTTAAGCAGACTTATTGCTTCAGGAGATGCTGTTCCATTATCCATTAACCTTCCCAATTGCAGCGCAGAATGTAACCCTAGCGTGATTTCCGTCTGCATATCAGCAAGCTTTTTTTGAAATAACTGTGTTTGTGCAAGAGGTCGTCCGAACTGTTTACGAGCCAGGCCATAATCTCTGGCTGCATGCCAACAAAACTCTGCAGCTCCAAGGACGCCCCACAAAATTCCATACCGAGCTCTATTTAGACAACCAAAAGGGCCTTTTAAACCCTCAACACCTTCTAATAGAGCATCATCGCCTACCTCAACATTATCCATGATAATTTCTCCAGTAATAGACGCCCTCAAGCTTAATTTACCAGTAATCTTTGGCGCAGAAAGTCCCTTAAGCTCTTTATCTAATACGAAGCCCTTAATCTTGTTTTCATGGTGATCTGACTTCGCCCAGATGATAAACACGTCTGCAACTGGCGAATTAGATATCCACATTTTTGAACCTGAAATAACGTAACCGCCGTCAATTTTTTTTGCACGGGTCGTCATTGAACTCGGATCAGAACCCGCTTCAGCTTCGGTCAACCCAAAACACCCTATTTTATGTCCAGCCGCAAGGCTTGGTAAGTATTTTTTTCTTTGTTTTTCATTCCCATAGGCATAAATTGGATACATGACTAAAGATGATTGCACAGAAAGCATCGATCGATATCCAGAGTCTATTCTCTCAATTTCTTTCGCAATCAGACCATATGAAAGATAACTGGAATTCAACCCACCGTACTCCTCTGGTATCGTTACACCAAGTAGCCCCATATCCCCCATTTCTTTAAAAATCTTTAAATCAAATTGCTCGTTGTCATATGCAGCGATAACTCGTGGTTTTAGCTTTTCTTCTGCAAAAGCTCGAGCGGCATCACGTAACATACGCTCGTTTTCACTTATAGAGTTTTCAAAAAGAAGAGGGTCCTCCCATAAAAATCTTGCTAATTCAGGCCCATTTTTACCACTCGCAGCTATCAAGTTATCTTTCATAAAACACCCTCCTCAAATTATCTAAGCATTTGCCTGCACAGCCGTTACGGCTATCAGGTCATAAATATCATTAACCGAGCATCCACGAGACAAATCATTCGCTGGACGGCAAAGACCCTGTAAAATTGGTCCAATCGCTCGAGCACCCCCTAACCTTTCAGCAATTTTATAACCTATGTTGGCTGCATCAAGGTTAGGAAATATCATAATATTTGCCTCTCCTTCTAAAGGAGATCCATTAGTCTTTTTCTTACTAACTGAGGGCACAAATGCCGCATCAAATTGTAATTCACCATCAACCTTAATATGTGGAATATCCGACTGGAGCATTGATGTTGCGTCAGTGACAAGTCTCACTCTTTTGTGACGTGCACTTCCCCGGGTTGAAAATGAGAGCATTGCAACTTTTGGATCTCCTCCAATAAGTGTATTATAGGACTGAATTGACGACTTTGCTATTTCAGTCAATTGAATTGCAGTTGGTTCAATAACCAAGCCACAGTCTGAAAAAATAAGAGCTGTGTTTTTGGGGTGGTAAGGTTTATCTAATATCATCAAGAAAAAGCTTGATACTGTATTAATTCCTTCAGCTTTCCCGATTATTTTTAAAGCGGCACTTACTGTTTTAGAGGTTGTTTCCACAGCACCTCCTATGGTTCCGTCTGCGTCTTCAAGACGAACCATCATAGCCGAGAAATTTAAAGGCTCAACAACTTGAACCATGGCTTCCTCAAGTGGTAGAACTCTATTTTTTCTCAATATCGCATATTCTTCAGCGTATTTTTCTAATTTACTCGAGGACTTTGGGTTAATAATTTCAACTTCGTCAGGGTTTGATCCGAGAGACCTAATCTTTTTTTTTATAAGACCCTCGTCACCAATTAAAATAGGATTAGCCAACTGAGTGTTGTTCGCCCGAAACGCAGCCTCTATCACTCTTTGATCCTCACCTTCCGAAAGAACAATCCTCCTGCGAACTAATTTAGCTGACTCAATAATTGAAGTTAACGTATCCATACTTTATCTCTCGCATTGAGGCATACGTTTATAAAACATTTATTCAAAACCCAACCTTTTTAAGCTCATTTTTTCCTTGCCTCAATTTCAGGCGATCTGCTGCGATCTCATGTCTGATGAATCTATTCCCGCAATTGAATTTGGTTTTTTCATAGCATCGCGTCTAAAAGGTTCGCCAAGTTCTTGATTCAAAACGACTTCTATGAATGTGGTCACATTATTATCCATTTGATCAGTGATAGCTTCATTTAGAGCATCCGTTAACTCTTGCATTCCAAGAACTTGGACACCTTTCAAACCGCATCCTTCAGCAACTTTGGCGTATTCCACACCAAGATTTAATTCAGTACCAACAAAGTTGTCGTCAAACCAAAGTGTAGTATTTCTTTTCTCCGCACCCCATTGATAATTACGGAAAATAACCATTGTTATTGCTGGCCAATCACCGCGACCGCAAGCCGTCATTTCATTCATGGAAATACCAAAAGCCCCATCGCCGGCAAAACCCACAACAGGTGTATTTCGTTGTGCTATTTTTGCTCCGATAATAGATGGAAGTCCATATCCGCATGGACCAAAAAGACCAGGGGCTAAATATTTTCTGCCTTCTTCAAAGCTTGGATATGCATTACCTATCGCACAATTATTACCAATATCAGACGATATAATCGCATCCTTTGGCAAAGCTGATTGAATAGCACGCCAAGCCATTCTGGGGCTCATACGTTCCGGTTCTCGGGTGCGTGCTCTTTCATTCCAAGTGGTTCCTGGATCGTCATCCTCATGGTCCATGGATGATAATTGCTGCAGCCACCTCGATTTTGTTTCAGAAATTAAGGCTGAACGATTATCTCTTCCTTCATCACCAGCATCATCAGATAAAAGCTCTGCTAACTTTTGAGCAACCTGTTTTGCATCACCCTGAATTCCCACGGTTACCTTCTTTGTCAAACCTATCCTATCAGAGTTAATATCAACTTGAATAATTTTAGCGGCAGTTGGCCAATAATCGATACCATATCCTGGAAGAGTAGAAAATGGATTGAGTCGAGTTCCAAGGGCTAGAACCACGTCCGCTTTAGAAATGAGTTCCATGGCAGCTTTAGAGCCATTGTAACCCAAGGGACCAACGGATAACGGATGCGATCCAGGGAAGGCATCATTATGCTGATAACCACAACACACCGGTGCAGTGAGTTGTTCAGCTAATTGCACAGACTCTGATATTGCATCTCCAATTACTACCCCGGCTCCATTCAAAATTACAGGAAATTTTGCTTTGGACAAAAGTGCGGCGGCAGCAACTAAGGCTTCTTTACCTCCTGAAGGCTTTTCAAGCCTGACGATTTGCGGCAATTCAATATCAATTTCTTGTGTCCAATAATCTCTTGGAACATTGATTTGAGCTGGTGCACAACCTCTCCAGGCTTTTTCGATAACGCGATTCAAAACCTCACCCATTCGGGAGGGATCGCGGACTTCTTCTTGATAGCATACCATATCTTCAAAAAGCTTCATCTGCTCAATTTCCTGAAATCCACCCTGACCTATCGTCTTATTCGCTGCCTGAGGGGTTACCAAAAGCAAGGGCGTATGGTTCCAGTAAGCTGTCTTAATTGGCGTTACAAAATTAGTAATTCCAGGTCCATTTTGAGCTATTGCCATAGACATTTTTCCTGATGCTCGTGTAAAACCATCAGCGATCATTCCTGCATTTGTCTCATGCGCACAGTCCCAAAATTTTATTCCTGCTGAAGGAAATAAATCTGAAATTGGCATCATGGCAGATCCAATGATACCAAACGCATTATCGATACCGTGCATCTGGAGTACTTTTATAAAAGCTTCTTCAGTAGTCATTCGTGTCATTTGCGAGACCTCTCATGGAAATTTTGATTAGTAGCATATTTCGCTCTTGATTAAGTAATTAGTTCTATTTCCTGCATTAACAAAGAGAAATAGTGCCCACATAATCTTTTATCCAAAAACTATCTTAAAATTTATCTAGAAACAAGGTGATTTTGATAAGTTTTTTGGAAGGAAGAGATAATTAGAATTTTTGAAAGTTACAAAACTATAGTGCAGCTCCTATATTGTTCTCTCAAATTAATTTAAGGTTTATTTGTTTTTACCTACACTTTTCAACAAAGTACTTTTTTGTTTTTACATCCATCAAATTAGGGCAACTTTTGTGCAACTATGGAACATTAGAATTAATTCCGACTTTACTCGAAAAGCATGCGCAAAGCTTTACTGGCGGTTGGCTTGAGCAAAATAAATAGTGGATACGAACTAGCAAATAATAAGGGGGAAATAATAAATAAATTTATCAGAATGGCGTGCGCTGGTGCACTGACTTAGTGCTCTATGTATGCACCACTTACCAAATCTGCATAAGCAATAATGAAAAGTTAGGTGTTACAGATTATTAACCACTATACGTATTCAGTTCAGTGATTTCTGAGGATGTATATGTAAATGGCGATCTGAAACTTGCAATCTAATGCATATTCTCATCTGTTTGACAGCGTACCGTCAACAAGCGAGGCGAGGTACATCTATTAATACTCAGGAAAAACTGAACACAGCACGATAATTGATTTACGTTGGTACTCATTGGTCTGTTGGAAATGCTTACAGTTAAAGGCGTTAGACATGGTGCTTGGGGTTAGTCTTGTTCCTGCGCCTTTGAGTCAAACCCACCAAAGTCTTTAAACAAATTTGGATCTCCAAAAATACTATCAAATTCTTTTTTCTCACCTGCGTCACCATTTTCTGACGATATCTGATTAGCTTTTTCAGCGTTCTTTTGTAGTAACTTCAGCTGGTCGGCAAAATTAGACTTCTTTTGTTTTTCTGTGGCAGCGATACAGGTGGATCCATACAACCCTTTCTCCACCATTTTATTAAACCCGAAAATGCATACTACGACAACAAATAATATACTAAAGATTGATTTTGGCATTTTGAGGCCATTTTTTTCGGCTTTCCTGAGGCGCGAACCTGAAGTTTGGGCGAATAAAGCTTCAGCTTCGAACTCCTTTTTCTTTTTATCTTCTCGCCTTCTGAGGACTTCATATAGTATTGTTACTACTAAGGTTATTAAGATGATTACCAGTGCCAGAGAGCTGATTGCTGGACTTATTCCAAGGCGAACTTTTGATGCAATAACAGTTGTAAGAGTTTGATCAGATAAAATACTGAAGACAGTAGTGTTGTAGTTCTCAAAGGAAGCTAGAAATGCTATCACGCAGGACGAAGCAATCGCGGGCATCATGTAAGGTATTAATATTTTAAAAAAAACTTGGGTTTGGTTTGCTCCAAGATCTAAAGCTGCTTCTTCTTGTGTTTGATCAAACCTCTGTAATCTGGCAACAAAAATTAAAAAACAGTAGGTAGAGATGAAACAGGTCTGAGCCAATATAGTTAAGAAAATACCATTTCTTCCTAGTTGTGTGGCTAAACCGCCGCCTCCCATAGTGGCAATTCTGTCCCAAAGAACGACCGTCGAAATTCCAATAATTACGCCTGGAAACAATACCGGCATTATCGATATGGAATAAAACGCCGTACGAAACCGACTATGAACTTGCGTTAAAACCAGTGCAGCTGCCAACCCTATAGGAACTGCCAGAAGAACAACCCCTAGTCCAATTTTTAACGATGTAATTAGGCCTTCGTGCAGCCTCCAATCTGTTGCTAACCCTGCAAGGTGTTGTCCATCATAGGCAATTTTGCCTTCGTTGAACCATCGAAGACTGAAGCACTCCCAAGGTGTTACGGATGGAAATTCGGCTGAGTTAAAAGCTGTGATGCTCATTATGACAAGAGGGCCAAAAAGGTAGGCAAAGAATATAAAAATATAAATACCTAATAATATCTTTAAAGCTTGTTGAGATTTCATCGTACAATCTCACCTATTTTCACTTTAAAGATTTTCATCATTAAAAGTACAAAAACAACTGACACAGACAGCAACATAACTGAATAAGCCGCTCCCCTTGGCCAATTATCGTTCATATTAAACCACTGATAAATTAATTGAGTGAACCAAAATGTATTGGGGCTACTCAAAACTACTGGTGTCGCTAACGCCCCTGCGGTGAGCATGAAGACCATAGTACATCCGGACGCAATCCCCGCCTTGGCATGTGGGATAACAATCCGAAAGTGAGTTTTTAACATTGATGAACCCAAATCTTCAGCCGCCTCAAGCTGATTTTTGTCCAGAGTTTCTAACGCATTGTAGAGAGGGAAAATCATCAATAAAATATAAGCATAGTTTAAGCCAGTGTAGAGAGCTACATCCATGGCTATAAAATTTATTCCGGTATCGATGACGCCCAATTTAATGAGAACATTGTTAATAAACCCCTCGCCAGCAAATAAAATACGGAGTGCGAAGGAGCGAAGAAGTTCATTTATCCAGAAAGGAATTATTAAAGAAACGATCAATAATCTTGCTGTATTAGGCGATGCTACTTTGGCGATGTAAAACGCGATAGGGTAACAGAAGCAAAGATTAATAAGTGTAATTAGAATGGCGGTTAGGATCGTATCTAAGAAAACCCCGATATCTACATAATTATAACTTTCCCCACTTGTTTCAGAACCAAAAAGAAAATGTTTGTAATGGACTAATGTATAAACGTCGTCTGGGCCGCCTCTCAGCAGCGGGGGTATGTTAGGACGGAATGATAGATCCAACATATATAATTGAGGAATGACAATAAGAAAGACAATCCAAAACCCAATAGATATCAGTAGATAAGTTGATATGAGGGGACCATTTTTATTGAAGAAATAATTCATTCTGGCTCTCTCTAATCCACAGCCAATGGTCCTACGGGGAGGACAATTGCATCTCGTGAGGAGAATTTCAATTCAACATTCTTTGAGTTTGACAGGTCCATAGTATCCACAGCATTAGAAACGCTACAACGAACATCCTGTTTTTCATTGATGCTTAAATATATGTTTTTTAAGTTCCCCTCGAACTCAACAGTTTTAACCGCAGCGGTAAAAATATTGTCTGCCTGATTGTTTTGATCTTTAAGAAAAATAGACTCCCTTTCATCAATGGAATTATCTACTATAAGAAAAAGCCATCGATCAAAGTCCATACTAATTTTTTCGGAAATGTTTAAATACAAATCTTCCAAAAAATGAGAGCCTTTATGATTTAACAATACAATGCCTACTTCAAACATAATTTCTTTGTTTTTTTAATATAAAATGACGGACTGAGTAACAATAGAAATATAAAGGAAAAACCGAAAAGTGAATAGGTTATAGTGAATAGTAAAATTGTTGTTATAATTGTAATGTAAATAAGATGTATAGGATTGTTTCTATTTAATAATTTATTATATATATTAGTGAATACTCCAATTAAAAAACAAAGCAAATATGTAGCTAAAATTCCAAAATCAGTGATTAAGTCTCTATAAAAAGTATAAACATTAAAAACCCCCTCGTAATGAACTGTTGCTCCATATTTTACGATTTTTAACTGCTGTAATAACCTATAAAAACCAGCAAATGTTTGATTACCAAATCTATCTTTAACCTTATCATAATGCTCATATGAAGGCTCAGTAGAAAGATATGTATTGGAGCTATAATCATCATAAAAGTTACTAAAACTCGGAATATATCCGGACGTATAAGAAAATACTATAGGCAAGAAAGGTGTTTTTTTAGAATAATCATTATCTGTACTTGGTCTCATTATTGTAATTAATGAGCTAAAAAGGGAAATAAAAATGAAAGCCTTAATAAGAAGCGGTTTAATCTTAATTTTATTTTTATAAATGCTGTGATACCCTAGGAGAATATTAGCTATCCAAAATATAAAAATGAAAATTATCATATATTTTGATAAATTGACAATTGAAATTATT
>ENA-OWPI01003590-OWPI01003590.1-marine-metagenome-genome-assembly--contig:-NODE-3590-length-13047-cov-3.194680_pt1 | contig 13047 bp, 10 predicted proteins | sample MGYA00238138_ERZ651775 | MGnify/ENA primary metagenome ERZ651775 (study PRJEB26906, sample SAMN06265043) | marine metagenome | isolation source: Helgoland LTER site | place: Germany:Helgoland, sampling...
CGAAGCGTGGTGTCTATTAGCTGATCACGCCGCTGCCATTGGCGATAAAGAAAAAAGTGAGCGCGCCTATTTACGTCATCTGCAATGCTCGGCGCAAAACGCTGATCTTCAGCAAGCAGCCGCGGCCATGATTACCAACGACTTACCGATTGCCGAACGACGATTAAAGGCATACCTCAAGCAGGCGCCGACAGACGTTGCGGCGATTCGAATGCTTGCAGAGGTCGCCGTGCGTGTCGGACGAAACGAGGATGCTCTGGCACTACTCGAATACTGCTTAGAGCTCACACCCGGCTTTTCAGGGGCACGCTATAACCTCGCAGTGCTCCTGCATAGAACCAATCGATCAAGCGAAGCTTTGCGGGAGGTAGAGCAGCTATTAACCGAGGAGCCAAAAAGACCCGGATACCGTAATCTCGCCGCCGTTGTGTGCAGCCGAATCGGTGAATACGAACGATCGAGTCAAATTTATCGAGCACTCCTAGACGAGTACCCACAAAATGCCAAGGTCTGGTTAAGCTACGCGCATGTGCTCAAGACCGAGGGGAAAAGAGAGCAGTGTGAAGCCGCTTACCGGGGCGCTATTGAGCGAGATGGCAGTTTTGGAGAAGCTTATTGGAGCTTAGCTAATCTCAAAACGTTTCGCTTTTCTGAGCGCGACATTGCCACAATGAAGCGTCAATTACAGCAACCGGGCCTTGAACTCAGTAGCCGGGTACAGTTTTATTTTGCACTGGGTAAAGCGGCTGAGGACGCAGGCAATTACCCATCATCCTTCGATTATTATGATCAAGGCAATGCCCTTCATCGATCTACGCTCGACTACCAACGCGCTCAGAATACCCGCCGAGCAAAAAGAATGAAGAGCCATTTTACGGCGTCATTTTTCCAACAGCGTATGGGTATGGGCTGTCCAGATAAGAGTCCCATTTTCATTGTCGGCATGCCCAGAGCTGGCTCAACGCTGTTAGAGCAGATTTTAGCCAGCCACTCTCAAGTGGAAGGCACGACAGAATTACCTGACATCATTACCTTGGCAAAAGAGTTACGTGTCCAAGCGGGTGACGATGAGATGGGCGCCTATGATGGCGTTCTGGCTCGAATGAGTCCTGAAGCGCTTCATGATTTGGGCCGTTTGTATCTGGAACGAACACGCATTCACCGGAAAACCCAGAGCCATTATTTTATCGACAAGATGCCCAACAATTTTTTACACATTGGCTTAATACAAACCTGTTTACCCAATGCCAAAATTATCGATGCCCGACGACACCCTATGGGCTGTTGCTTTTCTAACTTTAAGCAATACTTTGCTAGGGGGCAGAGCTTCAGCTATTCGTTAGAAGACGTCGGTCACTTCTACCGCGATTACGTCGAGCTGATGGATCATTACGATACCGCTTTACCTGGCCGAGTTCATCGAGTGATTTATGAACGTTTAGTGGCCAACGTCGAAGCGGAGATTCGCTCCGTACTTGATTACTGCGAATTACCTTTTGAGGAGGAGTGTTTGCGCTTTTTCGAGAACAAACGCCCGGTCCGGACAGCCAGCTCGGAGCAAGTTCGACAGCCCATTTATCAAGACGGGCTTGAGCAATGGCGGCATTATGCGCCTCATCTATCATCATTAGAGGCTGCGTTGGGCGATGTCCTTTCAGCCTACCCCCAAGCGCCGGTGTTCGGTAGCGGTGAGTAGCTCAAATCGTCCATTTTACTATGGAGAAAACCCTAAAAAAGTTGTATCGTTCTTCTTGATCATGTTTCCGACCGCTTTTCTAAAAAAAACAACAACTGGAGTCAAGACATCATGTCAAATCATCACTCATCTACCCGCCTTGTTCCCACCCGTTTCACCCGAGGCCCGCTGGTGGCAGCACTCATCGCCGCAAGTCCGGGATTATACGCTCAGGGCGCGCTCGAAGAGGTCGTGGTAACGGCACAAAAGCGTGTCCAGAATCTACAGGATGTACCCATCAGTATTGAAACCTTGAGCACCCAGAAGATCAGTGAGCTGGGCATTCAAGATTTTAGCGACTATGCGCGGATGCTACCCAGTATATCCGTACAACCGCCAGCCGCCGGAGGGGTCGGATTCTTCCCTGTTTACATGCGCGGCATTACCACTGGCCGGGATGGACAGGCCACGACTTCACAGCCCAGCGTTGGCATGTACCTTGATGAACAACCGATAACGACGGTGCAAGGCAACCTCGATATTCACATGTACGACATTGCTCGAATCGAAGCGTTGTCAGGACCCCAAGGTACGCTCTATGGCGCCAGCTCGCAGTCGGGCACCATACGCATCATTACCAACAAGCCAGACCCTAGCGGATTTTCTGCGGCCTATGGTCTAGAGGGCAATAACGTAGACGGCAACGACACGGGCTATACCGCCGAGGGTTATTTAAATATGCCGGTGGGGGAAAATTCCGCGATTCGGCTAGTGGCCTGGATGCGAGAGGATGCTGGATGGATCGATAACAAGCGCGGGACCCGAACTTTCCCTGGCGTTGCAGGCTCCACCGATGATGACATCACGCTGGATAACGCAGCGCTTGCCAAAGATGATTACAACACCGTGGAAACGCAGGGCGCGCGGCTATCGATGCTCATCAACCTCAACGACGATTGGACGGTAACCCCACAGCTGCAATATCAAAAACAACAGGGCAAGGGCTCTTGGGGTGAAGATCTGAGTGATTTCGTCGATAGCGGTAGCGCAGTGACACACTTTAAAGAAGAATTCACCGATGACGAGTGGTACCAAGTGGCCATGACCGTTGAGGGCAAGATCAGCAATTTCGATATCGTCTACGCCGGCGCTTTTTTAGATCGAGAAGTTGATGGCTCATTTGACTACTCAGACTACTCCTACTGGTACGACACTATCTACACCACTGGGTATTACGCGGACTTACATTTCCTTAACAGCGGCGCTCGAGCAGTCCCCAACCAGTTCTTTAATGACGCAGGCACGCGAATAATGCCGGGCGCGCGCTTTGTCAACGACGACGGCTACAAAAAAATCAGCCATGAAATTCGAATCAGCTCACCGCAGGATAGCCGGGTTCGAGTGCAGGTGGGGGCTTTTTATCAGAAACAAGAGCATGATTTTCAGCAGCGATGGTTGGTTGAAGGCTTAGCCCAGTCGATGTGGCCAAACCAAGGATCAGATCCTCGCTTCAAAGACGTTGTGTATATCAACAGTTTAATTCGAGAGGATGAAGACCGGGCCTACTTCGGTAGCGTCAGCTTCGACGTTACCGATAGCCTGGAAGCCACTATTGGCGCACGTTATTTCGAACCCGAGGTCACGGTAGAAGGCTTCTATGGGTTTGGCCTTGGCTTCAACGGCGTCTGGTCAGGCACAGGGGAAATTCAATGCCCTACGCAGAACGACTGGAAAGATAAGCCCTGTAAAAACGTCGATAAAGGCATCAAAGAGAGTGACTCGGTCTACCGGGCGAACCTCACTTGGAAAGTGAGCGACGACCATATGATCTATGGCACGTGGTCCGAGGGCTACCGTCCTGGCGGAATTAATCGCAAGCCCAGTGCCGGCGAGTACGTCTCAGACTTCCTCACCAATTACGAGTTGGGCTGGAAGACAACATGGGCAGAAGGTCGATTGCAGTTTAATGGCGCAGTGTTTATGCAAGAGTGGGAGGACTTTCAGGTCTCCTTTGTGGGTGCTAATGCCATTACCCAAGTTGACAATGGCCCTACCGCTGACGTCAACGGTCTTGAGAGTCAGTTGCAGTGGTTGCCGGTCGATTCGCTGAGTATTTCAGCCTCGTTTATGTTCTTAGACAGTGAATTGAAAGATGATTACTGTGCGGGTTGTGAAGGCGATGGCTCTGCGTGGGCGCCAGCAGGGACACAACTGCCCATTGCCGCCGATTTCAAAGGCAACCTCATCGCTCGCTACAGCTTCAACATCGCCGGCTTTGATGCCCACTTGCAAGGCGCTGTATCCCATGAGGGCAAGCGCAACTCAGACCTCCGAGTCAGAGATAACGTAGTCAAGGGAGAGATTCCTGCCAACACCTTCATGGACGTGTCTGCTGGAATCCGCAACGATCAATACGCTCTTGAGCTGTACGTTAGCAATCTCACGGACGAGGACGCTGCGCTTTACTACACGTCCCAGTGCGCTACCGGTACCTGTGGCACACAGAACTATGGCGTTCGAGCGCGTCCAAGGACTGTGGGTATTCGTTGGTCCCAAGAGTTCTAACCACTTATACAGTGACAAGGAACATGACGTTCAGACAACGGCCACGCTCACGTGGCCGTTTTTTTTTGCGCGACCCATTGTGTCGAAATCAATCGCGCTCTGAACAACTGATGGGCGCAATGGCGGTCGGTTTTATGGGCTTACACACACTATTTATTCAGCCATGGGCCGTAATTGCCCCTCTTGTGTGTACTCCAAGCGCCCTGTCTCTGCCCAGCGCCTGCGAATGCCCGGCGTTGGTGCGAGATAAAATAAATCGCCGTTGTTGCCCGTTAACGCATGCGGTACACCCGACGCTCTAGCAATAGTGGCATTGGCTTTCATGTGCGCCGCTTCTCCATGAACGGGCACGGCTAGCTTCGGCTCGAGATAGCGGTAGAGATCGGCTAGTTCATCGGCGCAAGGGTGCCCCGACGCGTGCAGCGTTTTTTTACTGGAATCTGCGTGCAACACGGACACCCCTCGGTCTTTGAGTGCCTCAATAGTACGCGCCACAGCCGACTCGTTGCCCGGAATGGTCTTGGCACTAAAAATCACCGTATCTCCGTCCCCGACCGATAGATGCCGATGATTATCCAGTCCTAGTCGATGCAGCGCAGCCCCGACTTCACCCTGACTCCCAGTGGCCAGAGCGAACACCTCTCGGTCGGGTAGGTACTCAAGATGCGCTGAATCAATAGGCCGAAAATCCTCGTGAAATAACGCGTTAGCCAGACCACAGCGATACATATTATCCAGCGATCTACCTAATAGTCCTAACCGACGGCCAGTGGCATGAGCGACGCGAAGCGCGGTTTGAATACGCGCAATATTGCTGGCAAAGCAGGCAATGACTACTTTACCCGTTAAAGGTGCAATCGTTTGCAAAAGGCCATCGGCGACGTCGCCCTCGGTCGGTGATCGGCCATTTTTGAGGGCGTTGGTGCTGTCACAAACCACCGCGTCAATACCGGCCAGCTGATGCCTCGCCCACTGCTCGGGTCGCCAGGGCGGCCCCACGACGGGCCGAGCGTCTATCTTCCAATCGGCCGTATGCAAAATTCTGTACTCCCCAGCGCCAATAGCGAGGGCGCAGGTTTCAGCCGTCGAGTGGGTCAAGGGTAACCACTGGACATCGAAGCACCCTATCTGATGGCGTGAATGAGGATCTACCTCGATTAACTCGGCCGGTAAATCGCCACCCCGCCAGGCGGTTTTTCGCCGTAGGACTGACGCGGTGAACGGCGTTGTGTATACCGGGCAGCGCAGCTTCTCCCATAAATAGGGCACCGCGCCAAGGTGATCTTCATGGGCGTGTGTGATAATGAGTCCGTCGAGAGTGTCACGTCGACTGACGATAAACTGAGGATCCGCCATTTGAATCGAGGGCCGACCACTACTCGAATGCGCTTGATGCTCAAAGGTAATGCCGCAATCAACCATCAACCACCGACCATTGTGGCCGTACAAATTGAGATTCATGCCGATTTCCCCCGTGCCACCAAGGGGCACGAATACCATCGCCTGGGGGTCGGGGATCATCGCGTCACCACGTGTAGCCAACCCGCAAGCTATAGACCTCATCCAGCGCTTCTCTATCGTCCGCAGCCGTACCATCGTAATTTATGGTCACTTCTGCTGCCGCCTCTAAACCGTAGAGCAGTGGGAAAGCCAACCCTAGCGTATTTTTAACAATGAGTTGGCCGATATCGGCAGCATCAACAATACCAATGTGGCGCACATATAGTCGCGAGTCGCCGCCCAGAAGGCGACTTTCACCGGTAAAGCTCCAGTTGACAGCCGCGTAGTCGTTATTCGCTTTGTTAACAATCGCATCATACTCCGTGGCCACATGGGCCAACCCTAATTCACCATCCAGCGTGAATGTCTCACCCACTAGCAACTTCCGTCCAATGTAAGGCCCTATATACGTCCGCAGCTTGACGCCGGCCAATGCATCGGCTTCGAGAGAGCCGTTTACCCCCATATAATGGCGTGGGTTTTGAAAAAAGTGGTCATACTTGAACAGCACTTTCCAATTGTCGGCAGTGATAATGGCCTGCTTGCTGTCGTTGCCATTCACCGCAGCACGGTTGTAGGCCTCATCATGTTCGAAATGACCGGTAAAGGTATAGCGATTAAACTGGCTCTCCAGCAGCATATTGACCTTGACGTCAAGTTCGTCCGTTTCTGTATTGCCACGACTTATCGCAAAGGCGGTACTCGCATCTCCCGTCCAATGGTAGGCATTACCAACTTCCCAGTCCTCAGGATTCATAATGGCCACATCAACGAGAGGCCGTCGCTCACCACCAAGGTCGAGCTGACCCCCCTCGACCGTTAGGCGCGGAACTACAACAACACTCGCGTCATCAAGTAACAACACCGCTTCAGTCTGCCATTGAAATCGGTCGACGGCCTTCAGATCAACGCTTATCTCGCTATCACTGAAAGCAGTACTGACTAGTAGCGCACCGTTTCTAATGCCCATGACGTCGCCCATTAGCACCGAGCCATCGGTGAGATGCACGATGGCTCGGCCCGTTAGGCTATCGGTCCCGGCTGAAGCCTCGGCGCCGTGCACTAAGGATGCGCCGATCGACGCGGCAATCGCCCATATAAACCAGCCAGATTTCTTAACGCCAACCGCGCGTTTATTGATAGAACGCGTTACCATAGGTTTGTCCCTAGCGAATTTATGAGCGCGCGACTGTACGTGAAAAACCGATTTTTTTACAGCCTCCCCCCAATATCATTACCGTGTTCAAGGAGTTCTTGTCAGTGAACGATACACCTGCCAGCCGCTCATTTGATTTCGACCTATTTGTTATCGGTGCAGGCTCCGGTGGCGTCAGAGCCGGACGATTGGCGGCCTCAATGGGCGCACGTGTCGCGATTGCTGAAGATCGGTACATGGGTGGGACCTGCGTCAATGTCGGCTGCGTGCCAAAAAAATTATATGTCTACGCCAGTGAATACGCGAAAGGTTTTAAAGACGCTGAAGGCTTTGGTTGGCAAGTAGGAACCCCAGCTTTCTGCTGGGCAACGCTGAGAGACAATAAAAAAGTCGAGATATCTCGGCTCAACGCTATTTACCAGCAGCTACTTGAAAATCCCGGGGCAAAAGTCCTCGACGGTCGCGCCCACATTCACAGCGCCAATACCGTAGAGGTCAATGGTCAACGCTACACGGCCGAGCGAATTCTCCTGGCCACGGGCACTTGGCCGTTCGTGCCATCATTCACCGGTAGCGAACACATGCTGACATCCAATGAAATCTTTGATCTGGATGTCTTTCCGCAACGACTACTCATTGTTGGTGGTGGCTATATTGCCACCGAGTTTGCGGGTATTTTCAATGGTTTGGGTTCTCGGGTAATTCAGATTTACCGGGGTGACTTATTCATGCGCGGCTTTGACGATGATGTCCGCTATTTTCTTGCTGAAGAAGTGCGCAAAACTGGCGTCGATTTACGCTTTAATACCAATCCTACGTCGATTCATAAGACTGAAGTGGGTTATGTCGTCACCATGGACGATGGCAGTGTGGTAGAGGCCGATGCCATTTTATGTGCAACCGGCCGTCAACCCCATATTGCCGGTCTCAACCTTGAGGACACCGATGTCACTTTCACCAAACAAGGCTTTATTCAGGTCGATGAGCACTTCAGGACTCATGACCCCTCTATTTTTGCCCTCGGTGACCTCATTGGTGGACCACAGCTGACCCCTGTGGCCCTAGAAGAGGGTATGGCATTTGCCAAAAGGCAGTTTGGTCATCAAGAAGCCAGCGTTGATTACCAGTACATCCCGACGGCAGTCTTCAGCCAGCCCAATGTTGGTACGGTAGGGTTCACCGAGCATGAAGCGCGTGCGAAGTTCGAGAAAATCAGTATTTATCGATCCGAGTTTAAACCCATGAAGCACACCTTGAGTGGGCGCAATGAACGCTCACTCATGAAATTGATTGTCGATTCAGTGACTGATCGTGTCGTCGGCCTGCACATGGTGGGTCCCGACGCAGGAGAAATTCTTCAAGGCATGGCCATCGCCATGCGCAGCGGTGCCACTAAAGCCGATTTTGACCGCACTATTGGTATTCATCCGACCGCAGCGGAAGAGTTTGTGACCATGCGCGAACCCCTGTCAACCTAAGGCGCTGACACCCCATGGAACTTGAACTGTGGCATTACGGCGCCCTGGTGGCGGCAGGCACTCTCGGTGGCATCATTAACGTCATGGCCGGTGGCGGCTCCGTGCTCACTGTCCCGCTGATGATTTTGTTGGGAGTTCCCGGCCCGGTAGCCAACGGCACCAACCGTGTGGCTATATTGGCTCAAAACATCACGGCTATAGCCACCTTTCACCACAGTGGATTATCACGCTTTCGGCTTGGCTTTTCTTTGACCGCTTGCGCTATACCGGGTGCGGCATTAGGCGCTTGGTTTGGTGCGAACCTCTCCGGTGAGATGTTCAATAAGCTATTAGCTGCCGTCATGCTACTGGTATTAGTGTTGATGCAAACAGGCAGTGGAAAACACGGCAGCGAGCAGCATGAGCCCCGCAACATTGTGCTCGGACACGTGCTGATGGTGGCCGCAGGATGTTGGGGGGGATTTATTCAAATCGGTATGGGTTTCATCCTGCTGCCCATCTTACACCGCGTTATGGGTTTACATTTAGTCACCGTCAATGTCCTCAAAACCTTTATCACCGCAGGCTACACTGTGGTCGCAATGGCAGTGTTTATTGTCACCAGCGATATTCTATGGCTCGTCGGTGGCGTACTCGCTGTGGGCAACTCCCTCGGTGGGTTTCTTGGAGCAAAGCTGACCATTCACAAAGGTGAGGTGCTGATACGCCGATTTATGACCGTCGCCATCATTGTTTTAGTCATCAAATTGGTGTTTTTTCGATAGCCGCTCTCAAGCGATCAACGGGTACTTCAATTATGCGCAGCATGACTGAACGCGCGACGCTTTCTCATCATACTGGCAAGCCAGCGCTTGGTGTCATTGGTCTGGTTGGAATACTCACAATCTCAGGTTGCACTGGGCTCGACATTGATAATTCATCGGTCGCGGAATTTAAAAAAGGCGCTTATCAGTCGTTCAGCTGGAGACTACCCGATATGGTAGCGATGAATCCGTCCCGCGACCTAGTGTATAGGCCCACCCCAGCGCTGCGCGTGGCCATCAATACTGCGCTGAGTGAAAAAGGTTATCGTCATCAAGCGCAGGGCGGTGACTTTTTCATTGACTACCGGTTTGAGACGCGATTATCCGATGGCGTGTCCTCATCGATAGTCATAGACGCAGGCAATCGCTATCCACCGCCCACTACTGAGATCGTCATAAATCGGGAGCATGACCCTGCCCTCGTGGATAATGCTTATGCCTTGTCCGGACCAAAGGCCATAGACAGCTTGTCATTGCGCTTTGCTGATGGGCGTTCACAGGCTGTTGTTTGGGCCTTCTCTGTCGATAAAATCGTGGAAAATCGTAACAACGAAGGTAATGGTACAGTCCATACCAGCGTCCGTAATGCGCTATTACGCGCACTGCAAGCGCTGCCGGATAGCCATTAACGGTTCTCGTACACGGTGGGATTAACGCAACAAGGTAGTCGCGCTCCCATCAATCCAGCCACCAAATTCTCAATCGCGCATGCCATCATGGCTTGGCGTGTGGCCGCGGTCGCGCTACCAAGATGCGGCGTTAATACCGTATTCTCCAGACGTAGTAGGGGACTGTCTAAGGACAGCGGCTCTCGATCGAAGACATCGAGACCCGCATAGAGCCTGCCGCTGTCGAGTTCGTTAACTAACGCTTGCTCATCGACCAAACCGCCCCGCGCAGTATTGATGAGAATAGCGCCATCTTTCATTTGGGCGAGCCGCTGGGCGGATACTACATGCTGGGTATCTTTAGTCAGTGCCGCATGGAGTGAAATGACATCAGATTGCTCAAAGAGCGCATCAAGATCAACCATATCAACGCCTGGCACCTCTTTGACGCTCCGATTCCAGGCAATCACTGTGGCGCCAAAGCCCTGAAGGCGTTTGGCCACCGCTTGGCCAATCGGCCCCATGCCAAGCAGTCCAACCGTAGATCGACTCAGATCGGTGCCCAGCAGCATCCCTGCAGACCACGCTCCCTGCCAGCCACCGGCTCGAACAAATCGATCGGACTCGGCAATTCTTCGTGTGCATGCCAACATCAACGCCAAGGCCATATCGGCTGTGCTGTCAGTGAGTACGCCCGGGGTATAGCCCACTGGGATGCCTGCGACTGTAGCCGCATCAATAGCAATATGATCAACCCCCACCGAAATAGTTGAAATAACTTTTAACTGACGCGCCGCACCGGCAATAGTCGCCGCAGAAATAGTATTGCCGACCGAGCAGAGAATCGCGTCTGACCCCTGTAGCCACGTCTGCAGAGTTGCCTCGGGCATCGCTTCCGGATGATCCCAGGCGAGGACATCGAAGCGCTCGCGAAGTGACGTCACCACGACGTCGGGCAAGGGCAGTGTAATCACTATTTTAGAGGTCATCGGCAAGCTCGCTATCTAAGGCCGGCGAGTATATGAATCGCTGATAGCGGCCGTCACGGGTCATAGCCCAAATCAGCACCACGGCTACCGGTAGCGCCATCAGCAACCACGCAAGGGTGTAACCTGCGATCGTCAAGACGGCACCAATGACTAACGGGCCACCAACGCGCCCCACTGACGCCGCGAGGGCGGTTAACCCCATCATCCGCCCGCACTCTGTCGCCGGTACACTGGTACTGGCAATGGTATTGAGTACCGGCAGTACGCAGGTCGCGCCAGTGAACGCCATGAAGACCACAATCGCACGAGGATACTCACCCACCGTTAGCGGCGCTATTATCAAGCTTGCCGCAAAAATAGCCGCACCAACGCCCAGTAGGTTGATCAGGCCAAAGCGCGTCGTCAACCAGTTGAGCAGTGCCCCTTGAATAATGATCATCGCTAGACCAACAACACCGAATAAAATCCCTATCTCCCGAGGGCCCCAATTCAACAAGGCAGCTAACCATAGCGGGCTCAGGTAAATAGCCGCACTCACCGCAAAAGTGTGCAGGACATATTGCACAAGCAGTAACTCGGAGCCCGTATGACGAATAAATTGTAAGGACGATGTTGTGACGGGCGCCGCCACGGCATTGCTCCGCAGTGGACCATCAGGGGGCAACAAGAACGCGGCTAAAACCACCGATAACAGTGACATAGCCGCGGCAAAGAAACCCGCCGCCGCGAATGACTGTCCGTCTCCAGCCAATAGTCCTCCCAACAACGGCCCCAAAATTAAGCCCAGTCCAAACGCGGTACCGACCAAACCCATCGCCTTGGCACGTCGCTCAGGTCGGCTCAAATCCGCCATTAATGCCGACGCAACGGGTAAATTGCCTGCCATGACCCCCGCCATTGCGCGTGCCACATAGACGAGCCACAGTTCATTGGCAAAGCCCAACAGGATGTAAGAGATGGCACCGCCCGTCAGGCAGATCATCAATACTTTTTTACGCCCAATTCGGTCCGACAACGCACCCCAGTAGGACCCGGCCACCCCGGCACACACGCTATACAGGGCGATGACTAGCGCAACATCAAACTCATCCCCACCCAGTGCCGGTGACATAAAGGGCAAAATCGGGATAACGATACCAAATCCTATGAGATCGACGACGATGACAGTAAATACCAGCCATTCTCGGGACATACCCCAGCGGCGCGCTGTCACGTTTCTGTCCAGCGCTGGGTCTCCGGGACGTCAATACCAAAAAGATCTAGGGTGCGAGCAACGCTTTGTGTGACCATTTTATCGACACTGTCAGGGCCGGTATAAAAGGCAGGTACTGGCGGTGCAATAACGGCACCCATCTCGGTGGCAGCCACCATATTGCGCAAATGACCTAAATGTAGCGGCGTCTCACGTACCATTAACACCAGCCGTCGCCGCTCCTTGAGTGCCACATCAGCCGCACGAGTCAACAGGGTCGAAGTGACCCCAGAAACAATTTCTCCTAGGGTGCGCATTGAGCAAGGTGCCACCAGCATGCCCACCCCAACAAAAGAACCACTGGCAATCGATGCACCCACATTCCTGACCGAATGGCTCTCTGTGGCCAGCCCGCGAATCGCTTCCACCGACTGCTTTAGTTCATAGTGAACAGTAAGCTCAGCGGACTTAGACATGACCAAATGCGTTTCAATGGGCAGATCGGCGAGCAACTCAAGCGCGCGTACGCCGTAAATAACACCGGAGGCACCGCTGATACCAATAACTAATCGCTGCATAAATAGCATTCCTAGCATCGAACGCGTTAAAAGCACCTAGGATAACAGGACTGCGAGCGAGGTGTTATTTCAGGTCACTGTTACTGGCCTACGTGCCCTCGCATCGGTCATCATCCGACCTTCAAAAGCAGCGCTTAGCAAGCTCATCGGCAACGAAAGTGCTTGCCAGTGAGGCGTCATGGGCGTCGCTACAGACCTCACCGGGCTTCCCAGGGCATACGGCGTGCCAGAATCTGCTGCCGACAGTCGAAGTGACAGCGTCACGGCAGGCCACGTGACTACCAACCCAGGCCATTCTCCGTTTCAACCAAAGAGCACTGTTCCCACGCTGGCTTTCATGGCTGATGGATTAACCCGCCTTTTGCATTTTATCGAGCATGGCCATCATCTTTTCATGCACCTTATTGACGGCCTTTAAAGGCCTGACCATGACTTTAAATTCAATGATCTGACCATCCTGCGCAGTGATCATATCAACACCGTTGATGCTAATGTCATCCATT
>ENA-OWPI01003599-OWPI01003599.1-marine-metagenome-genome-assembly--contig:-NODE-3599-length-13032-cov-2.816982_pt1 | contig 13032 bp, 7 predicted proteins | sample MGYA00238138_ERZ651775 | MGnify/ENA primary metagenome ERZ651775 (study PRJEB26906, sample SAMN06265043) | marine metagenome | isolation source: Helgoland LTER site | place: Germany:Helgoland, sampling...
CCCCTTCTTCGTGTTATGGAAAGAGTGGAGAGTTTTGAGTTCCTTTGCGAAAGAAAACAAACGAAAGAAAAAGTTCGTCATTTTTGATTGCGAAACAACAACAACAACAACAACAACAACAACAACAACAACAACAACAACAACATGCCACCGAAGAAGAAGACGACAAAGACGACGAAGGCACGAACACCATTACCAGCAGAAACGAAGAAACGCAAAACGCGATCGAAGACGCCTCCTCCTCCTCCTGAAACGACGACGACGAAAACAGAGGGAGAAGAATGCAGCTCGCCCAACAAGAAAAGAGTACAAGTTCGCTATTATTTTCGCATTGTCCTGTTCTTTCAAAGATGTTTTCTGGTGCCTTCGTCATCTCTTTCTCCTGCTCACGTCTCACTTTAACCCAATAATTCTCCCGCTTCGCAATCTGAGGCGCAAAGGTTATTCTCCCCGCCATGTTGTCTCGGTGCTTCTCTTGGGCAGCATGGTACGACTCCATGCGGAGGAACTCAATGAGGTCATTCTCTGCAAGTTGAAGCTCACTGAGAAGGTCAATTTGATGATTTGAGATGGCAGAGAGTTTCTCTGATTCTGAAGAATTATTGCAGCTTGTGCCAAGCCGCACATTTTCGGAAACTTCTTCAAATATTTCTAGTCGATATTTTGCCAAGGCTATGCGCTCGACACGCCGCAAGTACATTTCAAAACGCAATCGTGAAATCTCCAGAGTTTTGGCCAGCTTGTAATTCCCAAACAAAGCGATTTTGTAGTTGATGATCATGACGCGGCGCAGACGGCAAAGTATCAAATTTCGAAGTCTGGAATATTTTCCTCGAGAGGCGTTAAAGCGTGTGCTGTTCTTTTTCATCTGATTGGTCGCTCTCCGGCTCCAAAAGGAGAAGAAAGAAGCGACACGCATTGCGAGTCTAAATGTCGTCTTGTCTTTTTCGTGTCTTTGTCGTGTCAACTTTTCGTTTCATTTTAGCCGGAGATATGGCTCATTCGTCTTGCACCACTTATTGATTTCGGAAATTTTCAATACACGTCCTTGGGCCATCTGAGATAAAACTGTCGTCGTCGATAGCACTCTGATTAAGTCTGAACCTAAAGAAATACTCCAAAAACACACCTTGCAGGGTTCCCCCCCGCCGAAACCGTGAGGATGTCTCCCGCCTCCCCCTCTCCCCAAAACCCCCAAAGTTCTCTAGACCCAACTTCATTGAGTTACATCTCCCTAATCACCCAGAATCACAACCTACATCTTTTTCCGAATGCCATCTTTCTGTCACACCGGTTCCATGCTCACAACCCTTCTCAGCAGTCACGGTACTTGCTTGCTTTGTCATATTTCCACAACCAAGAGTACTCCCGCGCTTATGCGGTGTTACAAGAGCCTGTCGGCGACGATATAAACCCTCGTTTCTACCGGAATATGAACGAGGGCAGTGTTTACCTCCTTGCTGAGTGCTGCTTTAAGCTGAATGACTTGGCCACCGGCGAGGCTGCGCTAACGCACGACACGGAGATAAGCACTCGCGGTTTTTCTGAATCCTGTCCTCTTATTGTGGCCGCTAATTCTGGCGACGGGTCCATAGTGGAGTCAAAAAGTAACAAGAAAATGGCAAAAAAGTGCAACAAAATTCCCAATGGAGCTGCAGGAATCTATCTATTGGCAACCTTCCTACACAAATCCCCCGCGCGTAAGGCGGATGCGATCCTGTGCTACCGCATGTGTCTCGAGCTGGATCCCACGCTATTCCTGGCTTACACAGCCCTGGCTGATTTGGGGTACACGTCTTCCTCAGCTGCCTCATCTGAAAACCATCTGTGCTGCCTGACCTCTTGCGAGATATTTGGGTCTACTGATGCGGCTTGGCTGAGTAATAGTCATCAGAACGATCGAGGCGATCATTCTCACGCGTCACCTCCCCTCCGCCCGGCTCCTGCCACCGTTTCTAGTCAGAATGATGGGAACAAATTCAACAACAAATTCGAGGATGAGAGCATCAATAATATTCAGACACAAATCCAGTTCCAAGTTACCGGCGCCTCTCTCCCTCCCGATGAGAGCCACAGTCGTGCTGCTCCGCATGGTTCGATGTTCGCGACTCCGAACCTCACCCCCATTGAACGGCAGATGATCCACCTGCAGACGCCAGTGAACCGCGCGAAGAAGGTCGCTCAGAGGGAGCTCTACGACTCCAGCGGGGGACTGGGCGATTCTTTTCTGCATGCCAGCGGAGGCAGCGTGAGCATGAACGTCACGAGAAACATGGATAGCCGCTTTATGAATACTGTGAACACCATGAACACAATGAACACTTCGGGAGGTGGAAGCGTGAGCGCCATCATGAAGAGGGGAGGGAAGAGGGGTGGGGGGGGGAATAGGTTATCTTTTGGTAGCACGATGGAGAGGAGTACTGGTGGGGGTGTTCTGGGGAATATTTTTTCTCCAACTGAGGGTATGCCAATGCCTCCCCCTCCTCCTCCAGATAGTAACGGCAATAACGACAACAATGATGAAGAGGATGACAACCCCAACCACACAAATATCGATCATGACAACGACAACGACAACGACAACGATAACGATAACGATAACGATAACGATAACGATAACGATAACGATAACGATAACGATAACGATAACGACCTGGGGACAGGTGTGGAGTCAATCCTCTCTCTCCTCGCAACGCTCGGAAGCGCCTACACCCTCCTTTCACAATATAGATGCGTACAAGCCCTCAAACTCTTTCGGCGTGTCTCCACGCCCCAGTTCCAGACAGGTTGGGTGCAGCAAATGATCGGACGGAGTTATTTTGAGATCTCAAACTACCCTAAGAGTAGGGTTGCATTCTGCCTCATGCAGCAATTCGAGCCGTATCGGGTGAAGGGCCTGGAAATTTACTCTACGGTTCTGTGGCATCTGAAGCAGGAGGTTGAGCTCTGCACCCTCGCACAGAGGGTCATTGATTTTGACAAGTTCGCCCCCGAAACTTGGTGTGTGGTCGGCAATGCTTTTTCGCTGCAGAAAGAGCACGAGATGGCCCTGAAATTCTTTCGCCGCAGCATCCAAGTCAAGCCTGACTTCCACTACAGCCACACGCTGAGCGGACACGAGTATGTAAGCAATGAAGACTTCGAGAAGGCCATCGCTTGTTTTAGACACGCGCTTCGATGCGATGAGAGACATTACAACGCCTGGTACGGGTTGGGTAGCATTTACTATAGACAGGAGAAATTTGATCTGGCGGAGTACCACCTGAAGCGAGCAATTTCCATCAACAGGCAGTCGAGCGTCTTGCACTGTCACCTTGGTATGGTTTTGCAAGCTAGCGGAAAGTTCCATGATGCCCTCGATGTCCTAAAGATTGCGCACAGGCTGGAGCCCAACAATCCGCAGGCGACCTTCCAGCGAGCCAATGTTCTCATCTCACTCAATAATTACAGTGAGGCGCTTTCTGCTCTCCACAGTGTCCGGGATTCTGCTCCTCGTGAGGCAAGCGTTCATTTTCTCATTGGCAAGGTGTGCAAGAAGTTGGGGATGATTGACGATGCAATGGCAAATTTCATGACGGCGCTTGATCTCGACCACAAAGACAACCAGATAATAAGGGGTGAGATCGACAGACTGAACGATGAGGAAGGCTGGGTGGAGAACGGGGACCATGAATTCTAATGAGTATGAGATTGAGCTCGAAGGACGATGAATTTTGTGAAAAACTCTTGTCGTGAAAAAAAACTTCGTGCTTTCAGTTTCGCTTTTCATTAGAAAAAATTTCGGCACTAATAATACTCATGGGGTAGAAGTCATGCGGTCGGTCACGTATATTCCTTCACTATTACTCTCTAAATTCACCAAACCGCCTTTGAACCTCAATCCTCTCAACTTAGCTTCCACCCCTCTTGGTTCGCTCTCGCTGAGCAGAGACGGTATGCTGCTGCTGCCCAGGCTATTCGTCAGATCCAGTCCAAACACTCCCACGAGCACACTCTCGACAAAATCTAACGACGTGACTTCATTGAAAAGCGTCACTTCGAATGGCTTGTAAGCAACAAAAATGCCGTCATCGTTCTCTATTATCCCTGTGGCTTGTCCGTGTGGTCCCAACTTGGTTACTTGTGCCGTTCGAATGAGAAATTTTACTCCTTCGTCCAAGTGGCCGAGTTTTATCATAGCGCTGCTCGTCAGTGCTGGCCAGCCGTTGTAGGCTCCGTTGGGACCATGGTCCGTTCTGTCAGAATCTTTCGCGGCCTCGTCCGAAAGAGAAAGCGCTCTCATCCAACTTTCGGTGAGCAGCTCGTCCGACACGAACTTTACCATTTCATCCGCCATCTCCCTCGGGAAATATTCCGACATGAATTCGGTTGTATAAACGAAATCAATCACAGTTCTCACAGGAACGTCGGTATCGTTGAGGCTGCGCGCTGCAAATACGCCCTGTCCATTTTGATAAAGTTCCAAAACTTTCGCCGCAAGCTCATCAGCATCGTCACGGAGCTGTTTTACCTTATCGTCTTCACCCTCGCCAGAAATTTCGATCAAGTTTGACAGAACTTTCATCATCCACACATTAGCGCTGTTGAATGCCGCAACCTTGTGCTCATAACTTGGAACACATTCAAGTAGGTTCGCGGATTCGCCATAATCCGCGAGGTCTATCCCACCTTCTACATTTCTTGTGTTGTTCTTGAAGGCTAACGCGAAATTTTCCATCCAGGCAATGACAGGCTTATCTTCGACCAGCTCGTTCAGGAAATCGTAGTCACCAGTGACAGCTACGTAGTTGTAAGAAAGTTTAAAAATGCTGAAATCATTTGCTGCGTAATGATTGCCTACATTGATGCCGCCCATCAAATCGATTCCCCAACCGCTCTCATTGTCATTTCCGGCCATCTTTATGAAATATAAAATTGAGGCCCGTGTATTAACGGGGTCTAAAAGGCTGTATGAAGTTGCTGCATACGCGATATCCCAAAAGAATATGTTTGTGGTGCAATTTTCGCCGCTACCAGTCACGTATGCGGTGGTTGTATTAGGCGGAGCGTGTGGGACATGAGGGTTTCTTTCGTTGACGTGGCGGTGCAACTCTAAGAATCCAACGACTCCGCTGTAGTAGACTCGCTCAAGGTCAACGTCGTCGGTTTCTAGGGTTGGCAGAGATCCTGTGAAATATTTGTCGTCCTCGTCGTCGAACACACTTTTGAATCGCTCCTCGCGATCGGTTTTGGCAGCTTCAAAGTGAGCATCAAAATTGTCAAGGACGGCCTGAGCCATGCTAGCAGCACCAACGTCATTCCCGAACGCAATCACAACTCGGTAAGTGTTCTCGTGTTTTGCAAATTTAATGGAAGTGATCGCTCCACTTTCGTGGTCAACCCAAACACCATCATCAACCTCAACGAATGCAGCAGATTCGTTCACAAATGACCTGGGCGCATACCAATTCCAGCAATTTCGCTGCATAAATTCCGGATAATGAATCTGGTGGTCGCTGCAGTTAACAGCATTAGCGGGAAAAGATCTGACGTTTGGATTCAACTGGAGTTCGATGTCGTCATAATCCACATAAGCGGAGGAGAAATTCATTGTCATCATGACAAAAAAATCACTCAAAGGAAGTCTCACTTCTGAGTGGACTTGCACTGTACTAGTCGATCCCTTCCTATTAAACCCATATGGGCTCCATCTATAATGCTCCGTAAAGACAGGCTCTCCGTTGATAGAAAGGAGGCCAAGCTGACTAGAATTTCTCTCCACAGTCGAGTAAGGGCCACTCGTGAATGGAGGGAATGTCAGTGATCTTATGGCGAAAACGTTCTCGCTAGCAATGAGAGAACCTACCAAACTGTTGGCAGTGGGCAAGGCAATGCCGTGCGGCACTCCCTTCCACTCAGGAGGGTCAACATCAGGGTAAAGCCCACGATGATAAGTCTGCCAATCACCAGATAATGATTCAAGAGAAGGGAGGTTGTAAGCTAGGGCAGTCCTCTGAAGAAGCAAAATGTAAAAAAGGGTGTACATCTTGAGGTGAAATGAGCAACCGTTAGGAACTTAGGGTTGTTAGGGCGTACATCTGGTACTCGCAAAACCTTGAAGAAATAGTTGGAGTTCCGGATGGAGACACTCAACACGTGCTCAACACGGAATCTTTCAAGAAACCATTTCGAACGGTTTGATCACCCTACATGATATCCAATTTTATAGCACGTGTGAGCACCACATATTACTATCTTTCGGCACTGTAAAAGTAGGTTATGTTCCAAATAAACATATTTTAGGCTTATCGAAAGTCGTTCGTATTGTAGAAATGTCCTGAAGCCCTAACTTCTCGTTTTCATTTTTGCCGCGTTATTCAGCATTGGGTTTACGCCCTCGAAGACAGAATCTGCCGATTCCCTCGGGGGAGGTACCCTTTCTTCTTCACTGTCACTGCTGCTGCTGCTACCACTGCTACTTGAACTACCGCTCGAACCAGTACTGGTATCGCTTCCACTTTCGCTTCCACTTTCGCTTCCACATTCATGGTTGTCAGCTCGTTCTACTTTCTTCAAATTTGTCATTTCGACATTCCGTTCCCGCTCCATCTTTGCCTTCTTGTTCATTGCATCAAGTTTTTCTGTCCCCAAACGATTTGAGAATTTACCCTTGAGTTTCTTGCTGAGCATCTTCATGCTTTGTTGCCTCTCCCCAACTAAATTGACGCCTTCAATCATTTTCATTATCCATTTGAGGTTATCTCCCTTAGCTTCGTCCGCAAGAAACTTTTTGGCGACTTCACCGTGCTTTTTCTTCTTCTGCAATCCTCCTAGCGCTTTTCGGAAACTGGGTTCCTTTTCGACTTCATGAACTGAATCTGTGCTTTTTGCATCCCCCATCTCAAGGTCGCCATTCTTGTCGCCATTTGTTGAGTTTATGATCTCCTTGGTATCACGGGTCTCAGGGCCCTTGTTCCTTGCAAGATCTTTCCCTTCGAACTCGATTATTCTCTCCACGATGACTTCCAAACTTTCTAGCCATATTTTGACCTGGGAAGATAGCAAGTGTTGAAGTGATTAGTGAGACCGACAGAAAGAGGGCGAATGATAATATCGGTCGGCGCTTGTACTTCATGCTTCTTCTCTGCCGTACCTCTGGTCCTTCGGTCATTTTTGTGAGCTTTTCTTCCAACGTAGTCCGCCTTTTTATGCTCTTCACGACCGATCTGTGCGTCGCGCAGTCCTCCTCTCTGACCCCTGCATTTCTGAGCCGCAATTTAACAAACCCAATGGCAGTATCAGCGTCGTCAAGATTTTTGTACACTTTCTCCACGCTCTCATCCTTGATTTTCAATTCATCTTTCACTGCGACCTTGACGCGAGAAACGATCAGTGAGCCCTCATTGGCCATTTGGGTTTGGAAGTCTTGGTCGGTCACGTCCATGCGGTCTATCGTCTCAACGTGAAGCGCCCAATTTTTAAGTGCCGCGCGTAATGGTTTCCCAATCTTTGACTTGCCCTTCATGAATCTAGTGCTCTTAGCCCAATTAGCGCTTCCGCTGGAGCTGGCATCATTTGATTTCCTTATCTCAAGCGCGAAAACAGCGAGGAAGGAGAAGGCAAAGAGAAAATTCAACAAGGCGAAAATAACACCAACAGCGTACACTGTTTGAGACTGGTAGGATCCTATCATAGCCAATACATTCCCCGCAATCGTGATCGTGATGCTCAGCGCTTCCGCCGCGCTGAATAAATTTAGATTTTTTATGATTCTCGAGGGCTCTTTCACCATCGGGCGTGAATAAAGAAACAACAGCAAGAATCCGAAATTAATGCAAAGCACGCTCCAGCCCTGGATGCGCTGTTCCAATACCTCGTCGATTTCGATTCCGTTGATAGTCCATGACTCGGTAAGAAGACGAGAATAGGGGAATGCGCTCGCCGTGATGAGCGCAGCTTTTCGCAGCATTTGGACTGCCTCAAACCAACACATGGAAGGAATATACCACTCGAAGAGGGCCGTGTAAGGACTCGCAGCATTGAGTTTGTTTTCTCTTTTCGCCTTTCGCAACGTAAAAATGATGTACAGGGGAAAGCCCCAGCCTATGAATATTCCGACTAAGAATGCGTGGATATCGATATAATCTAGCGATGATATCCAATCAGAAAAATTGTTACTCTCGAATTGACACGGAGTAGATGTGTCACTCCTCAAATAATACGTCCCGCTCGCTGAATCATCTCGCACGCAGTCGTACATGCTCGCAGCTGATTGCAGCACGGGGGTGTACCACAACATTCCCAAAAATACCCCCAGCTGCTGGAGCTTTTTCTCTTCACTACTATTGATGGGGAGGTTCCTCCACTTCTCAAAGATGAAGAGAAAGAAAGCAATGGGAACATAAATAAAAAGAAGAAAATTCCACCGAGTGTTCCACCATTCAGGCGTAATGCACGTCATGCTACTAAGAGGCAGTCGGAAGGGAAGGCTGTAGAAGGCTAGGGAAGGCCAGTCGATATTCACATGCGTTGTGAGCTCAGATGTTTGGAAAAAGGTGCTCAGAACCTTTACCTGCACCATCTTTTGTCTTTCTTGTGCGACTTCCTCGACGTATAGACCGGTCAAAACTACAACAACAAGACTTCCAAAGATCATAATAAACGATCCCGACACATCGCACTTTTCGCATCCCGTTTCAGTTAGGAATTCACCTTTTTTACAGCTGATAGACTTGCAACTATCCCTCCCAGCATCCTCCTCGAGATAGTCGACAATCTGAGTGTTGCAATCGTTGCAACTGTAATTTCGAGCTCCGATGACCATACTTGCTTTTCCTGGCTCGCAAATATTGCAAGGTTCACCGTCCTGGATCTCTTTGTATCGACCCGCTACACAGAACTCGCATTCAGTGGCTGCGGTACTCTGAGAGTACCGTCCAGTTGGGCAAAATTTGCAGTCCATTTCGTCGTCGTGGTCCATAAGTATATGTGACGTCTTGTCGAGCTGAAACCTGCCCGCAGGACAAGGCTTGCAAATATCCCCCCTCTCATCATTGTAATATCCAGTACCGCAGATTTGGCACTGTGGATTGATGGGAGCACGGTCCGGATCTAAATACTCTTTGGGCTCGCTCCCTATCAAACATCGATTGCAATTAGCCGCCCCTTCAGGGGAATAAGAGCCAAAGGGACATTTCTTGCACTCTGACTGTCCGAATCCATCGGTGTAATTGTTTTTTGCGCATGCCATGCACTCGCCAGCACCAGACCGATAGTTGAAGCGTCCAGGAGGGCATTGCATGCAGTACTGGCTTGCACGAGGGGCGTACCAACCAGGTCCGCAGTCTTGGCAGGAGGTTGCGCCTTCGCCTTGGGCGGTTTCTTTCCCAGCTGGACAAGCAGTGCAGGAGCTAGCTCGGGGGGTAGCGGAGAAGGTGCCAATGGGGCAAAATGATTTCGGAGCGTTATCCCCTCTTTCGCGCTCGCCAAAGCAACTCACTTTATCGACGTCAAGTTGCTCCCTGTGGCCAGGACAGTACGTGCCCGGCTCGCGGCATTCGCAGCATATAATTACGCCAGTAAAAGGGCGCTCATTGTCGCAGTACCAACCAGGAGGGCAGGGATTTCCCATTTTTCCAGTCCAATCATCCCTGTCGTAAGGGCATTCATTCAAGATAGACGTTCGCCTGGAATCGAAGGCCGTGCTTGGAATGGGAAGAAGGATGAAAATAATGAAGAGGGGCAGCAGATCTTGAAGAAACATCGCTTCAAGTGTGTGTGGGAGGAAGTCGATTTCGCCCAAAAGTGAGGCTCTCTTGCAGTTCAGATAGTATATCGTGTGTGTGGGAGAAGTCGATTTCGCCAAAAAGCGTTTGCTTAGATAGTATAACAACTTCACAAAAATCTCATTGGTTCTTTTTGCCAACTCCAAAAGAACTACATGAATTATCTGAATCTGTGCATTTTTGTATCCAGTCACCTCCCAAGACAAGACATTTCTATTACAGCGACACGATGAATTTTCTCATTCAAACTCTTTCCTTTCTGTTGTCAATTGCTTCTTCCTTTGAGTTGCCTGACCCCCTTTGGCTGCGTTACGACTCTCTCGTCCCTAATCCGGGAGACTATGCACAGATTAAAGATGTACAGGTCCTCGTTGACGCTAAGACGTGCGCCGAGGACCACAACCTCAAAGTTCTGGATTCTATTTCACATGAGCTATCGTTCGGCCTGCAGAATTTGCTTGGTCGTGATATTCCTGCGACGAGTATATGCGACTCTCCCTCTCCCGAGGAATTGCTTAGCTCTGGGAGTGTTTTTGGGTCTGAGGACGTGACCTTTAAGATCTACATCAACTCGACTTACCTCTCCCAAAATGGTCCTGAAGGCTACACTATCAAGCCCACGGTCATGATGGCTGCAACTCCCTCCGGTGCTCTCTACGGTGCTTTTAAACTCCTATCGTTCGTTCAGCGCCACATACCAATTCCAGAACAGTACTCATCCCAGCCTGCCATGGCTCAGCGATCTTGGAATCTCTGGGATGTTATGGATGGTAGAGTGGAACGAGGCATGTCCGGGTTTTCGCTATTATGGCCCTACGCGCTCTACCCAGACGGAGATCCGCCTCCTAGAAACCAGCTCTACGTGGCTTCTCTTTGTGATTCTTCCGACCCTTACCAGCAGTGGGAGGGCGACACTTTTTCCACCTTTTTACCTTCTGCAGTAAAAAATGTTGGAGCTCAGCAGTGCATCGATACGATGTCTTGCGACCCTGTTACTGTGAGTGGTTGTGACGATGAAAGTCGGGCCGCTCAGTTTGTCTACAACAAGGAGAATATGACTATCGCGAGCGGTTCGACTGGCTCCAACCACCCTGACGCCTGTGGCAGAGGTAATGGGCTTTGCTTGGACTTAAACCGTGGTAATGGTCCTGACATCGATATTTACAATTGTCATAATACGAGCAACGATGATTTCACTCACCAATTGTTCTTATACGATGAAGATACAAAGCAAATAAAGTTCAAAGAGGCAGACGACTCTCACTTGCCCCGGTGTTTGACCTTATTACCTTCTTACCCTTTGCCTGACGCTTCCGACAATACACATGATAACGATCCTTGGGATCCTACGTCACCCAGCTTCTACAAAAAGCGCATTGTTGAGATGCTTCGGTTACTAAAATCCTCCGGCATTAACACCTTAGTTATCAACAATGTGAACGCATGCGGCGATGTGGCGAATCGCGCCCTTGCAGAGACTAAGATGTGGACTGAAAATCTGGGACCTTTGTTTGACGCGTGGGCAATACAGCCAATGCTGTCCGTCTGCTTTGATGGTCCCAATGAGATCGATCAAATCAGCTCGGATCCGCGGGACCCTGCAAGTACCGAGTGGTGGGTTAACAAGTTCAACGAGATTTACGAGAGATACCCGAGGTTCGCGGGAGTGCTTGTGAAGGCAGACAGCGAGGGGAATGTGGGCCCGATGACTTTCAACTGTACTGAAGCTGACGGAGCAAATTTACTCGCTCGAGCGATTGCCCCTCACGGTGGCAAGGTTCTATGGAGAGGATTCGTTTATGGATCCGATATCCACGTAGAAGATGAGAAGAAGAGCCGCGACCTGGCGCGTCAAGCCTACGACACCTTCATGCCTTTGGACGGCAAGTTTGATGATAACGTAGTCATCCAGATTAAAAATGGCCCGATGGACTTCCAGATTCGTGAGCCACCTCATCCACTGCTAGGTGGGCTTCCTAAGAGCAACATCATGATGGAGGTCTCGGCGGCGCAGCAATATACAGGCTGCGAGATCCATGCCGTGCAATTCACCACTCAGTGGTCTCATTACTTGGAATGGGATACCATGTGGGACATGGACAGTAATAGTACTACGATGCGGAGTCTGCTCACGGGAGTCGATCACGGCGGTGTGAGTGAGTGGGGTGGTGGACTTGCTTGCGTTAGCAACCTCGGAAATTACAACAATTACACCGGTCATGTATTAAGCGGAGCGAATCTTTTCGCCTGCGGGAGGCTAGGATGGGACCCTTCCATGAATCCTGCTGAAATAGACCGCGAGTGGGCTGAGATGACTTTCACGATGAATAAGAAAGTGGTGGATACGGTTGTGGATATTGTCCAAAGAACTTGGGAGGTATTTGAGGGATACAGCTCACCGATGGGAATCGGCTTTATGGCTGGCCAGAGTAATCCCAACGGATGTGCACCTAAAACAGATGGCCCTGGTATTGGCCCCGGCGGGATGGAATGCCCTATCGATCGAGACCACGGTGATCATTATTGGATGAACCCTTGTGAGGACTACGACTTTCAAAATTCGAGTTCACACGGTCTGGGTTGTGACAGAACGTCCATAGGAGTTGGCTCACAGATGATCGAGGTTTACTCTCCTGGCGTTCAAGCGCTGCTAGACGATATTTCTACGATCCCCGAGGAGCTCACATTGTTCTTTCACAACTTGGCTTGGACAGATTTGGTGTCGCCCTACGAATACTATGCACAAAACGACACAAAAGTAACGCTATTTGAGAGAATTAGAGATCGACACGAGGGTGCCCTCAAAGAGTTGAAGGGCATAGCTGAGGCTTGGGGAAAGCTCGAGGACGAATTCGAATCAAAAGACAAACGGTTTGAGGGAGTGCGGGCAAGATTTCAGCAGCAGGTGAATGATGCATTCATCATGCGCGACCAGATAATGGACTTTTATAGTTTCATCAGCGGGCTCGAATAACATAATGTAATGCTAATTTTTGTCTAAGAACGCATGTCGCTCTACTATTCTCTACCAAATAAATTAAGTCACCTCCTGAGTACTCAGCGCGCAATCCAATCATTACTCAGCGCGCCCTTGAAAAGTTCAATGGCATACTCCTGCAAAAAATTTGCCGGTAATTCAACGACAACAACATCGTCTTCCCGCTCCGGATGAACGCATCCACCTACTGGCACGTGCATACAGCAGTACTGTAGCAGTACTGTAGCAGTACTGTAGCAGTACTGTAGCAGTACTGTAGCAGTACTGTAG
>ENA-OWPI01003606-OWPI01003606.1-marine-metagenome-genome-assembly--contig:-NODE-3606-length-13022-cov-16.036385_pt1 | contig 13022 bp, 10 predicted proteins | sample MGYA00238138_ERZ651775 | MGnify/ENA primary metagenome ERZ651775 (study PRJEB26906, sample SAMN06265043) | marine metagenome | isolation source: Helgoland LTER site | place: Germany:Helgoland, sampling...
GCGCTAGCAGCTTCAATTGTCTTTGTGACTTTGCCAGTGGCAGGATTAAAAACACTTAGTGTTCGACCTGATGATCCAGAATATTTCTTGCCACCAATAATATGTTGAAGATTGTTTGAAGACATAAAAGTTATTTTATTAAATGTAATGAGTTAATATCTAAAGCGCTATCTAATTTCATACAACTTCAAACAGTGCTGCGGCTCCCATGCCTCCGCCCACACACATGGATGTCACCACGTATCTTACACCTCGTCGCTTACCTTCAATCAGAGCATGACCTACTTGTCTCGCACCCGTCATGCCATAGGGGTGGCCAATCGAAATGGCACCACCATTCACATTATAGATTTCTGGGTCTATTTCAAGATGGTCACGACAATATAGAACTTGGCAAGCGAAGGCTTCATTAAGCTCCCACAATCCTATGTCATTGATATTAAGGCCTGCATTTTTCAGCAGTTTAGGAATGGCATAGATTGGTCCCACTCCCATCTCTTCTGGTGCGTTTCCTACAACTACCATACCGCGATAAATACCTAGTGGTGTATGGCCATTTTGCTCAGCCGTTTTTCGTTCCATAAGAACACAAGCTGAAGCTCCATCTGAAAGCTGGCTTGCATTTCCAGCAGTTATGTTGCCTCCTTCGATAACTGGGTTCAACTGGCCAAGTGTTTTGATAGAAGTATCTGGTCGGTTGCCTTCGTCTTTTGACAAGTTCACCTTTTCTAAAGTTTCCTCTCCAGTTTCACGGTTTATAACCCGCTTGATAGATGTAATCGGGGCAATCTCAACATCAAAAGCGCCAGCAGCCTGTGCATATGCTGTCCGTTTCTGCGATAATGCAGCGTATTCATCCTGAGCCTCGCGGCTTATTCCATAAACTTGGGCCACATATTCTGCCGTATTCAACATCGGCATATAGGCGTGCTTAGATTGAGCGATAACATTTGAATCTTGCTCATCGCTCGCCCATTTCAAATAGGCATTCTGAACGGCGGAAATGTTCTCCTGACCTCCTGCAACAGCAACTTTCTGCCCATCCAAAATTATCTGTTTTGCAGCTGTTGCAATCGCAATCAATCCTGATGAACACTGCCTATCAATCGTCTGACCCGAAACTGAATTTGGAAGACCAGCCGCTAGAGCGGATAAACGAGCAACATTCATACCTGCTGTCCCAGCAGTCAGGACTGATCCGATGACGACATCTTCGATCATTCCTGGATCAACACCTGCGCGTTCAACTGCATGCCGTATGGCGTGACCCATCATGGATGGTGATTTGATATTGTTCAACGAACCCTTAAAGGCAATACCAATTGGGGTTCGTGCAGTTGAGATGATAACAGCTTCTTTCATAATTTTTCCTTTTGGACATCAAAATGTGCGGCAAGTGTTTTACCTGTAGTTGCAAGTTTTTCCAACAATGGTGAAGGCTTGAACCACATCTCGCCATAGGCTCCAAGCGAATTCCGGTAGTGATTCATTCGCTCAAGAACCTTATTCAATCCGATTTCATCAGCATAGTGCATTGGACCTCCACGCCAGCTAGGGAAGCCATAACCATTAACCCAGATTAGATCACAATCGCTGGGACGCAATGCAATGCCTTCTTCTAGGATTAAAAAACCTTCATTGATTAGGGGAAACAGACATCGTTCAATGATTTCTGTGTTGTCGATGTGCCGACGAGACACGCCATGAAAATCTGCTAACTCTGTGCTGATTTTAACAATCTCTGGATCTTCAATCCTAGTACGACCATCATATAAATAGCTTCCATGTCCAGTTTTTTGTCCTAGTCGCCCCAAGTCAAAAAGTCTATCTTGAACAACCTGGTAAGTCGGATCATGTGCGATTTCATTTCGTCGTCCCTGGCGAACTCGTGCGCCTACATCAACTCCGGCTAGATCTGCCATTGCGTGAATTCCCATGACCATGCCGAAGTTCTCAAGGACATTATCCACCTGTTTGGGTGTTGCTCCTTCAAGGAGAAGGCGTGACCCTTCACGGAAATATGGTTCCAGCATTCGATTTCCAACAAAGCCGAAACATACCCCAACTGTAACAGGGAGTTTTTTGATCTTCTTTGCTACCTTGATTGACGTTGCAATTATATCGGGTGCAGTCTTGGCTCCTTGCACCACTTCCAATAACCGCATTACATTCGCAGGGCTAAAGAAATGGAAACCAATAACATCCTCTGGACGGGAAGTGAATTCGGCTATTTCATTCAGGTCCAATGTTGATGTATTCGAAGCCAATATCGCACCTTGTTTTGCATACCGGTCCAATTTCACAAAGATCTGTTGTTTGACACCCATGTCTTCAAATGCTGCTTCAATTATAAGGTCTGCATCCGCAATATCTCTATAGCTAAGCGTCCCAGTGACGTTTGAGGAAAGGATTTCTGCTTTTTTGGAATTGAACCGTCCTTTGCTTGCTGCACGCTGGAAATGCTTTAAAATCTGATTCAATCCCTGTTCTAGTAGATCTTGTGTCGTTTCTAGTAGCGTAACCGCATACCCTGCCTCAAGAAAAGTTATGGCAATACCACGTCCCATTGTTCCTGCACCAATCACAGCAACTTTGTTGATGTCACGTGGCTGATGGTCATTCCTAACTCCAGGAACCTTAATACATTCTCTCTCTGCGAAAAAAAGATGTCGTCCTGCCCTAGATTGAGGAGTCTTTAACAATTCGGCAAAACCTGCCATTTCTTTTATCAAACCTTCATTAAGTGGCAAATTGCAAGCAGCCTCGATTGATTTCAGGCACCTCTGTGGGGCGACAAGGTTTCTGGTTTTTGGTTCAATCTTAGCACTAAAATCCTCAAGAAACCCTTTTGGATCAGGGTGTGTGACAATCAAATCTGCACAACTGCGTTTAGGATTCTCTCCAAGCATTATATTCTTAGTGAACTGCTGCGCCATCATTAACGCCTGATCATTTTCATATATCGCATCAACCAGACCACAAGACAGAGCAAAATGACCCGATATAGGATCACCTGAAAGAATCATCTGAGTTGCAGATTCCAACCCAATAATCCTAGGAAGTCTCTGGGTTCCCCCTGCTCCAGGTAGCAGTCCTAACTTAATCTCAGGTAAGCCCATCAATGCATCTGATGTAGCAACCCGATAATCACAAGCAAGCGCTAATTCCAAAGCGCCGCCCATTGCAGGGCCTTCTATTAATGCAATAACCGTTTTCTTACAGTTTTCAATCATCAGGCAGACGTCAGGAAGGTTTGGTTTTTCCCACAAGCTCCCCGTTCGAAATTCCTCAATATCAGCGCCTCCTGAAAAGACTCTAAGTTTTGATGCAATCATAACTGCTTCTACCTGATCATCATCAATCGCCCTGTGTAAATACTTAGTAAGTGCTTGTCGCATAGTAAGACTGAGCGCATTGATCGGTTCAGACATCATTGTTATCGTAGCAATACCCTCTATAGCATGGTAATTAATTATTTTTGTTATATTACTCATCTCAGTCAGCCTTCACGCGCACAGCGGTTTTATTAGCAAAAGCCTTTAGTCTGTCGTTTGCTTCAGGTTGAGTATTAACCACACCAGCAACAAAAGATTCCATATAGGATGCATCAAGTGCAGACATGTTGCGCGTATGAGAAATTGTTGAGCAGATTGCAAAGTTAGAAAGTGGGGGTATTTCGGCAACAGCTTTTGCAATTTCGATTGCACTTGCATCGCTATTGTTTTCGACAAGATATTGACATAGACCAATGCTTAAAGCTTCATTTGCTTTATAGATGCGCCCAGTTAGCATCATGTCTATCATGCGTGCACGGCCGATGAGTTCGGAAACTCGAATTGTCGCACCTCCACCAGTAAATAGACCACGCTGTCCTTCCGGTAAGGCAAAATAAGTGGTTTGGTCAGCTATACGAATGTGAGCTGCAGAAGCCAGTTCAAGACCTCCACCAATTGTTGCGCCCTTAAGGGCTGCAATTACAGGTATTCCGCTATACTCTATTTTGTTGAATGCTTCATGCCAACGAAGACATACCTGCATAAAATCTGAAGCTGAGCGCTCTTGCTGCAGGTGTTCAATTAAATCCAAACCGGCAGAAAAGTGTTTGCCTTCTGAACGCAACACAACAGCTTTTACACCATAACGAGGAAACGCAGAGAAAATTGAAATTAACTCCTCAATCATTTCCGCATTAAGAGCGTTTCTCTTGGTTGAACGGTTGAGACTTACAATAGCTATATTTTTGTCAGTTTCAACAACAATGTTTTTAAAATTAAATGTGGGTAGCTTCATATGCATCTCCTAAATTTAGTGTTTGGATCATTAACTAAGAGGGCGCCTGTTTCATCTTGCAGTTAATTAGATTTACTGGCAGAGCCTGCAGCTCAATAAAGTTAACGACACCAGAGTATTCATTGAAAATCATATTTGAAATCTTGATTTGATTTTTGGGTAAGGTCATGTTCTATTTCAGCCCAATCATCGAAATGAACGAGTTTGCAGATCGAATTTACTTTCTCAAGCCAGCACCAAATTGAGATGAACGGTTGATCATATACGCGAGTGGCATGATTCGCGCCAGATGGAATCCAAATAACTGACCCGGCCTTATAATCTCGCCATTCATTTGCCCCTAACCGCCAACCTGATTTTTCGGATAAGTTTAAATAAAGCTCTGGCGCAGGATGGTTATGATCTCTGTAGAGTGTCCGTGGACCTAACATAAAAATACCCATGGAGAAATTTGGATGGCGATACCCACATCCATCAGGGCCAATAAGTACAGAATGCAAGTTGCATTGCCTGTATCCCTCTCCTACATCAGAATCGGCTGGATAGAATTGGTCACTGTCTTCACGCCATTCTAGATCATCTTTAGATAAAGCCATACAACGGGCAATTTCCTGCAACTTGGAGTATTTAATTTCATCTATGGCCTGCTTTAGAACCTTGTCATGTCTTGTTCCCTGGGGTGCAATATCAACGAGTTGCTCATCGCTCAAATCGATTTTTTCCAGCTTGTCCAGCGTTAAATCGACACCATGGTTTAAGGTTCTATCAGCCCGAAGATAAGTAATAATAGAATGGATAAGCGCCTTAATACGACGCTGCTTATCTGTCATGATTTTAAATCCAAGTGTTTTGAAAAGTCTTGCCTTAAGGCTTTCTTGTCGAGCTTACCAACGCTGGTTTTAGGAAGTTCCTTGACAAAGATAATATCATCTGGAACTGACCATTTCGAAAGCTCGCCTGCGTCAATATAAGATTGGATTTCTTCTAAAACGTTCAAACGCACAAGGTCAGGGTCGACATCTTTTGAAGGTTTGATGACTAATACTGGCCTTTCTCCCCACTTTGCATGAGATAGTCCGATCGCCGCTACTTCTTCAACACCATTACAAAACGATGCTATGTTCTCCAATGTCAGTGAAGAAATCCATTCACCACCAGTCTTGATCACATCCTTGAGGCGATCAGTTATCTGCAACGATCCATTGTCTCGGATATATCCAACATCCCCGGTATGCAGATATCCTCCTCTCCAAAGCTCATCTGAGGATTGAATGTTACTCAGATAGCTTTGAGTCAACCAAGGAGCTCTTACAACAACTTCACCAGTAGTTTCACCATCATGCGGAACATCTCTCATATCTGTTGTCACAACTCGAATATCAACTAGAGGCCCAGGGAAGCCAGATTGAGCTTGCACCTTTGGATCATCACTGGACAAATCTGCAACAGTCAGAAACGGACAAGTCTCAGACATCCCATATGCTGAATGCAATGAAATGCCAATAGCTGCTGCTCGGTCTTGCAATCCTTTTGGTAAAGCAGCTCCACCAATGATAACTTTCCAGTTGCTTAGATCAGTTTTCTGACAACTAGAATGCTCCAACACCATTGACATAATGGTGGGCACACAATGTGAAAAGGTAACGCCTTCTTGTGCAATCAAATGCAAGATTCTCTCTGGCGTATACCGCCCAGGATAGACCTGTTGTAAACCTAGCATAGTTGCCGCATATGGAAATCCCCACCCGTGGACATGAAACAAGGGTGTCAAAGGCATATAGACATCATCGCGATGAAATCCGGCATTTCCAGGCCACGCACCGAAACCAGCGACTAGGCCCAATGTGTGAAGTACCAGCTGTCGATGTGAATAGCTGACACCCTTGGGGTTGCCAGTGGTCCCGCTCGTATAGAAAAGGGTTGCAATTTTATTTTCATCAAAATCAGGAAAATGAAAGTCGATTGGCGCATCACCTATCCATTGTTCATATTTTTCACCACTCCCAATCTTTACGATGATGATATCTCGATCAAAGTCTGACTTTATATTATCTATGAGCGACATAAAATCCTGATGCACTATTAATAAGTCTGTCTGACTGTGATTAATCATATAGAGAACTTGGGCTGGAGACAAACGCACGTTGATCGTAAATAAGGTTGCTCCCATCATTGGTACAGCGAAAAAATACTCAAGATATCGATGCGTATCCCAATCCATGACACCAACACACATGTCCTCGCTAATTCCATAATCCTTGAGAGAATTGGAAAGTTGGCGTATGCGCTTACTCAAGTCTGAATAGCTCAAGCGCATTTTGGTCCCACTTACAATTTCATTTTGTGTGGAGGCAATATTTGACCTAGACAGCAATTGTTTGATAAGCAATGGGTATTCATATGCATTTGATGATGGAAATCGCAGTGGCATGAAAATTATTTTTTTTTGAATTTAAATAAATATACCAAATATATTTTTTTTCATAAGGTATTCAAATGACAAATTTTTTTAATCATTGAATTTTTTTATATGATGCCGTTTTAATTTACGTAGAATATTATTAATATTAAAACTATAATAACCTTTCATACATCTATTGCGCTTGGTCCAATATTGGTTATTCATGCTAAATGATTAACGTATTTTATTAAAAAAAAGGATTATCAGATTTGAACACTCGTATTCCAAGTTTGGTTTCACTTCGTGCCTTTGAAGCGGTGGCGCGTCTCAAGAGTTTCCGTGACGCATCTGAGGAAATTTGCGTAACTCATGCTGCTGTCAGCCACCAAGTTAAGAAACTGGAAACATTAATCGGCGTTAAACTGCTAAAACGCACAAGCCGCTCGGTTGAAATGACACCGGCTGGGGAACAATATTACCCGGCGATCCGTGAACACATTCTAGGTATTGTCAAAGCCACTAGGCGTGTCCAGTATCCTGATGAGCCTGATGTAATTCTTTTTCAGTCTTATGCAAGTTTCAACACCATGTGGCTTCAGCCTAGATTAGCAGATTTTCTTCAAAACAATCCAAACACTCGCGTGCGCATAGTTTCTAACTTTGAAGACGGTGATTATGATGTCCATCGGTTCGATATTGGCGTGTTCAACGCGCCACCGTTTGATGATAGATTTGACTACAAACCCTTTTTTAAAACAAATATCTTCCCAGTATGTTCTCCAGATTACTTGAGTTCATTAAGTGATGAAATGTCACTGGAACAACTAAGAAATTTCTCACTTTTGAGCGTCCCAAACACATGGGATGAGCCAGATGATTGGGATTGTTGGTTTGATGCAGCGGATATAGACCGCAAGAATTTGAAATTTGGCCCTATCTTTGATAATTACCCACTTGTACGCGATGCCATTTTGAACAGCCAAGCAATATGTATGGCCAGAGAGCCGTTTTGCAAAACAGATCTAGAAAGGGGGCGCCTAGTTCGACCATTCGACATTTCAGTGCCAGAGCCAGGCCAATGGTATTTGGCGAGGCAAAAAGAAAAAGGACTCAATCCAAATCTTGATATATTTATTGACTGGATGATGGAACAGGCTGAGTCAGATCCAACCATGCAATTATTTTAGGAATAATTTGTTCGATTCTGGATCTACAAAAAAGGTATTAATTTTTAATCTCTTGATTGGTTTTTTTTCTTAGTAATTTTTCCATAATGAGTAGATTTAATATGAGTAACATCCAATTTAGATTGCCACTTATAATTAATTGGTCTTCATATTCAGTGATTCTAATCCCTTAATATGGTGTGTTTTAAGGAGCAAGGTACACACCAAAACCCTCTGAACCCTATGCTGACTTTTTATTCATAAACATTTAGAATAGTCAGGACTGACGTGTGGTGGTTTCGGATGCGACGCGAGGGACAAGGGCTCGAACCAGTTCGTTCATATCCAGAGTGCCGACTGTCTTTCCTCCATCCTTGACGACATAGGTGTGGGACGTATCCCCGCCGGATTGCTCGATCATGCTTTCAAGCGTGTCGTTCACGTCCACTTCCCCATGCGCATCTAATGGCAATTTACCGTCGCCAAGCGGGGTCATAATCGAACGGACCCGCAGAACCCGTGCTCGGTTTATGTCACTTACAAAGTCTTCGATGTAAGGATCATTGGGATTCATTAGGATGTGCTGCGGCTCACCCTGTTGCACGACATAGCCGTCCTTAAGAATCACAAGGTAATCAGCTAGCTTTAAAGCTTCATCAAGATCATGGGTTATGAAAATGATAGTCTTCTGTAGCTCTTTTTGCAACTCTAACAACAGGTCCTGAATGTCGGTTCGAATTAGTGGATCGAGGGCTGAAAAAGCCTCGTCCATCAACATGATGGGTGTATTTGCTGTTAAAGCACGGGCTACGCCCACACGTTGCTGCATGCCTCCTGAAAGCTGCCATGGATAGCTATTTTCATATCCTATAAGACCAACACGATCGATCCATTTGGAAGCTTCTTTATCGCAATCATCTTCGGCCATGCCACGAACCGAAAGTGGCATACCCACATTCTTTAGTACAGTCTCATGAGGCAGGAGTGCAAATTTCTGGAATACCATCGACATCATTTCCTGACGAGTTTTGCGAATATCGACTTCGGATAAAACTGTTAAGTCTTCGCCCAGAAGGCATATCTCGCCCTCAGTAGGCTCTATTAAACGGTTTAGATGGCGAATCAGTGTAGATTTACCAGAGCCAGATAGTCCCATTACTACTGTGATTTTTTCAGCCTCTATATCAATGTTGATGTTATTGAGGGCCAGTATGTGCTTGTACTTTTCCATCAACTCTTCCTTGCCCATCCCGTTTTGAACATGATGCAACAACTCTTTATCATTTGGGCCAAAGATTTTATAGATGCCGCGAAGGCTGACCATTGTTTGTGTCATAAAAGCTACTCCTTAATCTTTAGGGCGGGTCTTATCGATCCGTTTGAGGGCAGCCTTAGAGACACGATCAAGGATCACTGCTAGCAGCACAATACCGATACCAGCAATGATTCCCACACCCAGTTCAAGGTTGCGAATGCCACGAAGAACATTCACACCCAGGCCTGGCGCCGATACTAGAGAGGCTATCACGACCATTGCAAGGCTCATCATGATTGTCTGGTTGACACCAGCCATTATATTAGGCAGAGCTAAAGGGAGTTTTACCCGAGTCAACTTCTGCCTATCATTCATTCCAAAAGCATTTGCAGCTTCGATGAACTCATAGTCTACAAGGCGGATACCAAGATCGGTCAGACGAATTACTGGCACGATCGCGTAAAGGATAATTGCAATCCCATAGAGCTTAGATTCCGTCACAGAAAAAAGGAATATCAGTGGGATCAGATAAACAAATGTTGGTAGTGTTTGAAGTAGGTCAAGCAGTGGTAGGAGACTTCTTTGAAGTCTGTCAGAATTCGACATGGCAATGCCTATGGGTACACCAAAAACTACTGATATCGTCGTACAGACAAAGACAATAGATAGAGTCTGCATTGTCTCATCATAATGGTCTACGAATGCCAGCAGCATGATCGAGATAGCTACGAAGATTGATACAGAGCGTGAATGAGACGCATACCAGGAAATTGCTACCAGAATCGGCACCATGATGAACCACGGAGTCGATTCAAATACCCAAAGTGCGCCATCCAACATCCAACTGAGCGGTTGTGTGATTGGGTCAAGAACAGTTTTTAAGACAGGTTTAGCTGCTAGAAATCCTTCTTCTATTCCATTAGTTACATCACGAGACTTAATCACGCGGCTACAGCTTTCATTCAGATTATCTAATGATGGTATCGGAAAGAACGGCCCAGATGCCTCCTTTCCTGCAGCTTGTGCTGAAAGGTCTTTCAACGAAATTATTGCTTTATTTTCGGATTTGCACCAGTCGCTCAACCCCAAGAAGCTGAATAATTTATCATATAAGGTCACAAAGCCTACTCCTCAAGTCTCTTTAATGCACTAGGAGCGTCTTTAAGACGCCCCTAGCTATGCACTTTACTGAAGCAATGAAGAAAGATTCTCTCTGGCCGCCTCGTTAAGCCACGACCCCCAAACATCCTTGTAGGTTGTTAGGAAGTATACCGCGCCTTCATCATAGGAAGCATTGTTATCTTCTACCCAAGCGAGTGTTTCGCCCATCTGTGAGTTAGTGAAAGATAGATTTGTCATCAGGTTTGAGATTTCTGAATTTTTGGCCATGAATTCTTTAGAAAGAACTGTAACCACGACACTTCTAGGAAAGGCACTCATTGATGGTGTCGCACAGTCTGCAGTGATATTGCAGGTATGCTTTTCTGGATCATGTGGAGCCATCTCAACTAAGGTCATGGGGTATTTGCCTAGCACCGATGTTGGAGCCCAGTAAAAACCAAACCAAGGTTCTTTATTTTCATGAGCAGCTGCGATTGAGGCTGCTAGAGTTTCACCTGATCCATGCACGAAATTTTCAATGCCTGCATCAATCAAACCTCCCGCCTTTAATAGATTAGTACTGACATTCAGACAAGTCCATCCCTCGGGGCAATTATGAAAGCGGTTTCCAACAAGCTCAGGGTTAGCAGCAATACCCTCAATTGTTGCTAATTCTGGATGCTTTTCTAACAGGTAATTTGGCACGAAGAATCCTTCAACACCTCCATCTGAAAGGACTTCGGTTACCTGAATAATTGCACCTGATTCAAGCAATCCTTTGTAAGCGGGGGCACCATTTGTCCAAATTTCTGTCAAGATGTCTGGTTCGCCAGTCTCCGATACAGAAACCAATGCAGGGTTTGTTGAAAGCGGAACTGTTGTTACTTCACAACCATAACCCTCTTCCATTAGAAACTTGGAGACAGCAGTCACAATTTGTGCTGATCCCCAATCTGCTTTCATTAGTGACACTTCGCCACATTCTTCTGCATGGGCCGTTGATGCTATCATTCCAGCAGCAATTAAGCAACCAAGCTTTAACTTAAGATTTAACATTTTATCTTCTCCTTAATACTAACGAAACCAGGATGGATTCGCTTTATCAAAAATTATTCTAATATCAAGCTTGGTAAAAATAAATTGAAAAGAATTTGAGATCATATACAAATACTAACCGATGAAATTTTTAATCATTGGTCTAATACTGAAGAAACGCAACCTTTAATCTGAACAGACTCCTTAGCTCAAATGCTCTTATCATTAAAAGTGCGAATCTCATAAAAGAATTATAAGTACAAATTCCGTTTGATGTGTGAGGGAGGGTTATTTGAACTTCTGAATGCCTTCAGCTATAAAACTATTAAGAGCCTCTTTTCTTGATTTTGACGACCCTAATTGTTGGAAGAAATTAGGTTCTTCAGTCCATATATTTACTCGAGTATCGACCCAGCCTTTAACTTCCTTTTTATTTTTTTTGCCAACTTTAGCAAGGATTTTTTTATTTGCTTGACTCTTAATTTTGTCAACTAACATTAACTGCTTTTGATTGAGTATCGGCAGGTTAGCACAGTCATGTAACAACCCTAAACCTTCGCAACTATCTGCTCTTCTGACTTCATCATAGTAAACGATGTCAGTGGGTATCTCTATTTCATCATAGTAACTATTGCATTTTTCATATAAAACTTTTGACCAATTAAAATTCACTTCCCAATTATTTGAAAAGGCCCTAACTGCTGTCTCTGCCCAACTTAGACCTTCATTTTCTTTTATGCATTTGTTTAAGCCTTCTAAATTATTTTGATTGTGAAACCTAGTAATACCAGTGCGGTATATTCCAAATTTATGAAATACTTTACCCGTTGATTCAGTTACCCCTCTGTAATCTGCCATTAATTTATCATTGACCCAGACCTTTAAAAAACCATCATCATTTTTACTAAACTTTGCATGAATTAAGAAATCATGCCATTTGCCGGGAAGTTCATTATTACCAAGAATAGTGAATTGCTTCATGGCTGTTCCGCCCAGCCCTCCTTCTTTCGTTAGAACAATGCCATTTGGATATTGCTCAAAAGACCAAATCACATTAGCACCTTCACCTTTTTCATGAAACTGGCCATACATATTTTTAAGAGGCCAGTTATTTTTATAGTCTTCAGGAAAATATATTATCTCGAATTAAAAATATAAAAACACTATATAATAATTTAAGTAATAACTATTTTTCTAATTTTAATAAAAACAATTTTTATGTATACTTTTGCTTAGTTTTAATGTTTCCATTCGTTACAGTTTATCAAAAATACTATGATCCACTATTATTATTAGTCATTCTTACATTAACTAAAAATGATTTCTTTCAAAAACTTTTTGAAAGATAACCATTATTCGTCGCGATATACAGTGCAAAAAGGGACCGAAACACGATGCCGATAGACTTGCAGATGAACTGGCTGACCGCCGTCGACTTCGCCCCATACGGCGATGTGATCGAATGTGCGGGCGCGCCTGACAAGATGATTAATGCGGGCATGTGTGGCCGTTTTCATGACCGTGCCAAGATTGATATTGTCGATGGTGCAACAGGGATCAGCCTGTTTGACGCCAAAGCCCGACAGCTGCCTTACCTGCTGGACATGGTCGAGCGGCATCCGCTGGGTAGCCAAGCGTTCATCCCATTATCACCGTTTTCATTTGTGGTCGTGGTCGCAAAAGCCAGTGAGGAGCTTAGCGCCGAGAATCTGTGTGCGTTCGTGACGAATGGCAAGCAGGGTATTAACTACGCGCGTGGCACTTGGCACATGCC
>ENA-OWPI01003608-OWPI01003608.1-marine-metagenome-genome-assembly--contig:-NODE-3608-length-13019-cov-9.578968_pt1 | contig 13019 bp, 13 predicted proteins | sample MGYA00238138_ERZ651775 | MGnify/ENA primary metagenome ERZ651775 (study PRJEB26906, sample SAMN06265043) | marine metagenome | isolation source: Helgoland LTER site | place: Germany:Helgoland, sampling...
TGGCGTTTGGGCTGGTGTACTCAGAAGTGGCGAGTTGATCGGTCATCACGGCTCCTTGGGCAGTTAGCCAACAGTAGTGCGGAACACCCCGACTGCGAATCTCGGCGGCTGCCGTCGCTGACCGCCGGGACGGGTCCAGTCCCGATGTTGGGGCTGGTCAAGGGTGCGTGAGTTGGTTGGGACCCGGCCGTTCAGTGCATCAGGACATGTTCTAGGCGACGGGCCTGCTCGGCTGAATCGCCGGGATCGATACCCCACAGTGGCGGCTTCACACACAATGAATCGGCGTGTTCGGCGATGCGTTCGATCTCTTGGCCGACCTCGTCGGCGGTGCCGCAGACTGCGAATGTGCGTGCGGCCTCGAGTGGCACGAGGTCGATAACTCGCTCGAGCGGTTGTGAGCGTCGAGCTTCGACGAGGGTGTCGAACAAGTCACCGAAGCCGTGTTCAGCGAAGTACGACCGGTAGCTGGGGATCGATGCATAGAAGGCCATGTTGCCTCGCGCTCGTTGGGCGGCAACGACTGGATCTGGGTCGATCGATGCGGTCAGCCACAGCTGGACGTGGAGGTCGTTGGGATCGCGACCAGCCTTGGCAGCGCCACGATGAACGGCGGGCAGCGCTCGTTCGAGAAGCCACCAACTCGACCAGATGGAATGTCCGATGAACCCGTCAGCGCACTCACCGGCGAGTTCACACAGTCGTTCGCGAAGTGCAGCGATCCACACGGGTACTCGGCGGGCGTTCGGCCCGAAGTTCGGATGCAGGCCCTCGAAGGACAGGTCGTAATGTTCGCCGTGATAGTCGGGGATCGACGCAGCACCGGACGCCGCTACGTCGCACACCATGCGCACGATCTCGATGACTTCGCGCAACCGGCCGATCGGCGGTTGAAACGGCTGGCCAAAGAAGTCTTCGGTCCAGGTCTGGGGTGCAGTGCCGAGGCCTAGCGTGAACCGCCCGTTGCTGATCTCGTCGAGCTCCAGTGCAGCGCACGCGGTTTCGAACGGCGAGCGCACAAACGACATGGCGATGCCGGTCTCAAGGCCGAGTGAGGTGGTGGCCGCGGCCGCCACCGCCATGCTCGCCCATGGCGGGCCGTATACCTGGTTGCCGATCGCTCCTGCGTAACCGCGGTCTTCGAGATGGCGGGCACGGTCGCCGATTGTCGTCGCGTCACCACGACCGATCGGGGCCCAGAAGTCGGGCATGGGATGCTCCTCGCAGCCAGGGACTGATACCTCGACCGTAGTGGTTCGCGGCGGTTGGTCGACTGCTCACACAGCGATCCCGGCCACAAGACAGGCGGCGCAGATCGCCAGATATCGGGTGGTCGGGGGCATCGCTGGTGATGTGTTGGGTGACCCAGTAGGCGTGCCAAATGATCGACGCGACCAGGCTGCGGCCCTGTCCAGCCACTCGAGCGGGCGGGCCTGTCCATTGGATCTGCCCGTCAGATCTGGCCGTCGGGCCCAGCGTTCGATGAGAGCGCAGAGTCTCCCGTTGGCCGAGTCTGGGGTTGGCTGGGCAGAATCTCAGGCCGAGGGATCACCAGCGGGGTGTTCGACGGTGGTCATCTCGGTGCTGTAGGCGTCGAGCCAGTCGACGTCTTCGCCAGCCCAAAAGAAGCCGCTTCGTGACCCGAAGAACGCCTCGGGGTCGTCGACACCGGGTGGCACGGTGCCGTTGTCTCGCCATGCTCTCGCTGCCCGGACCGCTCGGCGTCGGGTGAGCACGATCATCTGATCACTACTGCTGTGGTTCTCTCGGGTGAAGTCGGTGATTGGCCCCATGGACTCGGTGACCGCCTGGTCCTGCAGGTGTACATCGGCGATGCCGGTGAAGATCCGGCCCGACCGTTGGGCATCGCGATCGATTTCCCAGTCGTTGCCTTCGTGCGCGGCCAACCGCCACCGCCCGAGCCAGTCGGTCGTGTTTGGCAGATAAGTATTGACGATGTCGAGGCCTTCGATCTCACTTCCGTCTGTGCGAGTGGGTGCGATGGAGGCTCGGTCGGTGAGTTCCTTCCACATCACGTTGATGAACATGGTGTTGTTGTCATCGAGCGGCACCCAGGCACGGGCGTGAATGTTGCGGGCGAACGGTCCCTGCGGTTGTTGGGTCCAGAACGGAAACATGAAGTTTGCGAACCGCCAATAGGTCGTGTCGTCCGGGCCTGGTCGATAGGCGCCGTAGGACGTGCCCCAGTCGGTGTTGCGGGCGTGATAGGCGGGGGCACGATTGGTGATGGTGCCCCGCATGGGATTGTCGTCGTCGAGTTCGTCTGCGTTGACATGGCCGATGTGTAAGAAGCCGAAGTGCGACGTGTCGATGTCACCTTCGAGCGCTTGGAGCCAGTTGCACTCGCGAAGAACTGGCTGGATCTCGAGTTCGCTTTCATCGAGCAGCGCCACCTCGATCATCGGCAGCGGTGGGGGTGTTTCGCGTTGACCCATGTACGCCCAGATGAGCCCGCCTCGTTCTTCGGTCGGATAGGCGCCCGCTCGCACGGTGTCGCAGAACTGGTCCTGCGGCGCCACGTTGGCTTGTTCGAGGCAGGTGCCGTCGACCGCAAACTTCCACCCGTGATACACGCATCGAATGCCGCCGTCTTCGTTGCGCCCTAGGAACAACGACGCGTTGCGGTGGGGGCATCGATGGTCCATGACACCGGCGACACCTGCCGAGTCACGCCACACAATGAGCTGTTCGCCCAGCAGCTTGAGCCGAATCGGATCACCGTCGGTGTGGACCTCGGAACTCAGTGCCGCTGGAATCCAGTATTGGCGCATGAACTCGCCCATCGTGGTACCCGGTCCGACTCGAGTCAGATCGTCTTGCATTTCGCGAAGTCGTGCCGTGCTCATTGCGGCCTCCTCGTCATCGTTGGATACAGATCAGCGTTTCACATTCTGGCCCGCCGATGTTCACGGATGGAGGTTCACGGGTGGATGTTCACGGGTGGATGTTCACGGGTTGAGTTGTTATGGGGTGGCGTAGTCGTCGGGGTATTGGATGAACTCGAACAGGATGCCGAGGATCGACGCGGGGTGCGAGAAGGTGAACGAGATGTCGTCGTCGAAACGCCGTCCGGCGAAGTCGATCATCGAGGTCGAAAGCGTGGCCGGTTTGTCAGCGACGAACTGCACGCCCTTGGTGCCAAGTGTTTCCATGGTGTCGTTGATGTCGTCGACCGCGAATGCGATGTGATGCAGGCCCGGGCCTCGTTTTGTCAAGAAGTCAGCGATGACCCCGGTGGGAGCCGTGGGAGCCATAACTTCGAAATCGACCTTGCCAACCCGGCACATCTTGAACCGCATGTCGTACATCGGCACGTCGATCAGTTCACCGACCTCGGCATCAAAAAGGTTCTCGAAGAGAGCGACGGCCTCGTCGAGGTCGTGCACAGCAATACCAACTTCGGTGATACGTCGAATGTCCATTACCCGAAGCTAGACAACCTCCAGCAGTGTGTGCACAATCGCGACTCACGGGTGCAGCATGCTCGCGCTGGTTTGACATGGGCAACGGTGCCCCGAGGGTGAGGCATGGAATATCGAGGGCTGGGCGAACTCGATGTATCAGTTGTTGGCGCTGTGCTTGTCGCAGCGGGCGGCTGGACGAAATGTCACCCCGACTAGTGGTGATGAGATGCTCACCACCAGCGTGCGATTCAGCAGTCGCCGTCGTCCCAACGGTCGAAACCAGTCGCCAAGTTGTTTTAGTTAACAAAAAAGTTACAAACGACTTAACTCGCAATAACAATGGCCGATCCAATCGGTTCACACTTTGTTACACCCCCCTGGCGACGGCGCAGGAAACATCACTGGTTACACCGTGACAGAGGTCAGCTACGACCTCAACGCAACCGACCCTGCGATAATTGACGGAGTCGCCTTCACTCTGAACAGTGCGCCGGAAACAGGCTCAGAGATCCAGGTTCGCCTCAACTCGTCGAGCACGGACTGGTACGCGTGCACCAACGTTTCGGCCGCCGTGACCTGTGACACGAGTGGTTCTCCGGAAATCACGGTCGTAGATGCTGATGAGCCTCGGGTCGTAGCTGTCGACTGATCAATTTGTCTGGAACGGGGGAGCGGCTCTGCCCGCTCCCCCGTCCAGCTAGTTCTTCTTATGAACCGTCCCCCCACCTTCCGAATCGTTGTGCTTGGCCTTGTTGGCCTTTTTGTTGCCGTCATCGGCTACCAGCTAGCCAGTGGCTCGACGCGTCTGCTGGTCGCCTCCGGGAGCAGTATGGAACCGGTTGTTGAGTCGGGAGACCTCATCGTGGTGCGAGAACAGGGCTCCTATGCCATTGACGATCTCGTCGCTTTTCAGAGCGCGAAGCTCGGCACGGTCCTGCACAGAATCGTTGACACCGTCGAACGAGACGGCGAGCTTCGCTTCGTGACGCAAGGCGACAACAATGACTTCCTCGACTCTGACGAACCTCTCGAATCCGCCATCCTTGGCACCTCGGCACTGATCCCTCCCAATGGCGGTCGATTCCTTTCGCTCGTACCTATCTTGGGCGCTGCAATGATCGCTGCATATTAGATGTTCGGCAGCAAGGACGAATCTGGGTCTCAACCGGCGGGCCCGGCTTCGTTACTCAGCGTCCGTCAGCTGATCGGATGGGCACTCTGCGGCGTGGCTGCGATTACGGGTGTCGTCGCGGTCGCTCGTTCTTCGACTGAGCTGTCCGCCCGTAACGAAACTCATGAGACGACTACTGATCTCAACTGGTCTGGAGAAGTAGCCCCTTCGGTGGTATACCCCGACGGGCTTATCGATCGAGACGATCCAGTATTTCTCAGCGAAGTAAACGTTGTAGAGATTTCAGCCTCGGTCGCGCTCGATGAGCGGCTGACAGACACCGCAGGGACCTCAGTGATCGAGGCGGTCATCAGTGATGACTCCGGATGGAACTATCAGATCGATCTCGCCTCTGAGCCAATCGACGATGGCCAAAGTACGGCGGTCGGTGTTCTGGCGCTTGACGAACTGCGCGACCGACTCGACGAGGTTGCTGAGCGAACGGGATATCGGTCATCCCGATACGAACTCTCGATCTTCGTTCGAAGTCAGATTAAGGGAGAGCTGAGTGGGCGGCGTATTGACGAGGATGTAATTCACGAGACGACGATGGTCTTGGACGCAGTTTCCTTATCCTCGATAGACAAGGAAAGCTGGACATCGGTGACCCCAGGTTCGGTGACCGTCCAGGAGACGAAGCCGGCGCAGTTCGAGCTTGTTGGATTTGCACTATCGGTAGCAGCCATGCGCATCGTGGCTGCGATCGGTGTGCTTGTCGGCTTGCTGCTGGCGTTGTGGCCCCGACGCAGTATGGCGGAGCACGAAGTTATCAACCGACACTTTGGCAGCTTGGTGGTATCGGTGGGTCGGGTTGATATTCCGGACAACGTGTCGACGGTTAAGGTCGAGTCATTCAGCGATCTGCTGCGGCTCGCCCAGATTGAAGCGTCGCCAATCCTGCACGTCGAGGGCGTAACCCATGAATGGATTACTTCAGCGCTGGGCGTCTGGTATCGGTTTGTTCTCGTAAATGCTGCGATCACGGACGCAACAGAGTCCGGGTTGGCGAGCGCTGCGGTCCCCCTGTGGCCGACCCCAGAGGTCACGGTGGAAGTAAGCGAAGCAAGTTCAACTCATGGCTCGTAGCGGAAACGACTGATGAGCACTCGGCGCCACGCTCAGCGAAGAGGGCGACGGCATATCGCCACCCACTCGAAATTGACAGGATCCGTGTGGGGGCCAACATTGCTCGTCGTCTCGTTGTGCGCCGCGTTCGTGACCACGGTGTTCACTGCGAGTAACGCCGTTGCACCGACTCGGGCTCATGACGACAGTTTGGACACCGTTCTCGCCTTTCTGGTGCCCGACGAGTGCGAACCGATGCTGCTTACCGAATTGGTAATCGCAAGCACCGGTGTGGCAACGGGTACATCAGCAAACGAGCTGATTCTGGGCAGCGCCGATGCCGACGTTATCGACGGTAGGGGCGGAGACGACTGCATTATTGGTGGGGCCAACAATGACGAGATTCGAGGCGGGACTGGCGCAGACACAATCTACGGACAGGCGGGCGAGGACCGAATCGAAGGCGAGAATGGCTGGGACACGATCTACGGCGGAAGCGATGATGACTGGATTGACGCTGGCAACGGCCTAGACACGGTCTATGGCGGCAGCGGCGATGACACGATTTACGGTCGCGGCAAGCCGGATACGATCTTTGGTGGAAGCGGCGATGACACGATCTATGGCAATAATGACGGCGACACAATCAATGGTGGCGATGACCAGGACGAGTGCATCGGCGGCAAAGGTATTGATGTATTCGTGCAGTGCGAAGTAGAGACGCCGTGACACCGTGTCGCAGTAACGAACTCTTGAAAGTGTCACGGTCTCCGTGCGCCGCATCGAGAGGTAGTAGGCAGTGGCGATACCGGCGTTGTCTATAGTTCTGATCGTTCCGAGAGGTAGCGTCGCCCACTAGCAACAAGCTTGGGGAGGCACGCGGTGAATCGATCCGGGTCGAATCGCGTCGACCAACGTTGGTCTGGTTCCAGCAGTGAGCCAGATCGGGTGAGCCGACAGTCGTGGCTCTCGCTGGCGCTGGTGTCGTCGGCCACGTTCATCATCATCCTCGATCTGATGGCTGCGAACGTGGCCTTCCCGTTCATCGAGGACGAGTTCATCGACACGCCTCGATCCACTCTGGCGTGGGCGCTCTCGGGTAATGCCATTGCTGCCGCGGCGCTGTTGCTGGTTGCTGGCCGACTCGGCGACCGACTCGGCCGACGCCGGATCTTTCTGACCGGCCTGGCCATCTTCACTGCTGTCTCAGCGATCACCGCATCGGCGCCGACTGCCGGGGTGTTGATCGCAGCGCGGGTGGGTCAGGGTGCCGGTGCGGCCATGGTCACCTCGACAGCGATCGCTCTGTTGTTGCCGCTGTTCCCGGCATCGAAACAAGGTCTGGCGGTGGGGATCTGGGGCACGACCGCTAGCGCAGGAGCGGCCGCAGGGCCGACCTTGGGCGCGATCGCCATTGAAGCGGTCGACTGGCGGTGGGCGTTTCTGATCAACATCCCGATCGGCTTGATTGTGTTGGCGTTGGGCCGCCGGGTGTTGGCCGAGACCGAACGAGCAGAAGGTGCTGGTCCGATCGACTACGTGGGGACCGTGGTCGGTACCGCTGCAATCGGGTTGCTCACCTTTGGTGTACTGCAGGGTCCACGCTGGGGTTGGGGAAGCACCGGTGTGGTTGCCGCGCTGGTCATCGCAGCCGCTGCATCGGCCGCCTTCATCTTGCGGTGCATGCATGCGGCGTCACCACTGGTGGACCTTGGTCTGTTCGGGCACCGCACGTTCTCGCTGGCCAACCTGTCGCAGGCGGGTACCCAGCTGGCGATTAATGCATGGTTCTTCACCACGCCACTGTTCTTGATCAATGTGTGGGGTTACTCGGCACTTGGCGGAGGCGCAGCGGTGGCGATCGGGATGGTGGTGAGTTTCGTGTCTATCCCCGTTGGCCATTGGTCAGACCGTCACGGGTACCGAGGTGTACTCGGCCTCGGTGGGCTGATCGCTGCAGCGGGCATGTTGGTGTGGGTCTTTGGTGTAGACGACACACCTGACTTCTGGTCGTTGTACCTGATTGGGCTGGTCATCTTTGGCCTCGGTGCTGGCATGGTCGGCATCGTCGTGACCAACGCGGCCCTCACTGATTTGCCCAACCAGGACCTGGGCATGGGAAATGCCGTCTTCCAAACGATTCGACGGATGGGCGGCGCGATCGGCGTCGCCATCGCGGTTGCGCTACTTGGCGGACGCACCAACGAATCCGTCGATGCATTCCGCAATGTTTGGCTGCTGATCGCTGGCGGTTACTTCTTCTCGGCTGTGGTCATACTGCCGTACCCGAAGAAGCGCTAGAGCCACATCGCGGCCGGCGAACTGCGGGCCACGGGTGTGATGCTGGTGGAGAGAGCCATGCGGACTCCTAACCCGTGCCAGGGCGCGATAAAACGCCACCACTGTCTGACGATGGTTGGTCGTCGGGTTTGCTTTTGTCGTGGGCTGGATCGGTGAAGCGACTGACCGACGACGGAAGACCTCTACCTGTGGCTGGTGACCAGGGCGGGCTGCTCGGTGTTGTTGGTTTGAGGAGTGGTGGCAAAGCGGGTGCGTCCCGGTTTCACTCGCGTTGTGGGTAGGGGATTGGTTGGGGTGGGGTTTCGTTGGGTGTGGCGGGTCGGGTTCGCCAGGTGCCGGTGTTGTCTTGGTAGATGGTGAGGTTGTCGGCGTGGAGTTTTCGGTGGCAGGGGCCGCAGAGCAGAACGAGTTGGTCGAGGTTGGTTTGGCCTTTGCCGGGGGCGTTCCAGGGCATGAGGTGGTGGGCTTGGCAGCCGGCGTGGTCGGCGCCGCAGCGTACGCAGGCTTTGTCGCGGGCGATGAGTGCGTAGCGTTGCATGAGTGTGGCGTGGCGTTTGGTTCGGCCGAGCCACAGGGGTTGGCCGTTTTTGTCGTAGAGGGCGCCGATGATGTCGGCGTGTTCGAGGTAGTCGGCCAGCACGGTGTCGGGAATGAGGCCGAGTCCGATTTGTTCGGCGAGTGCTGCTGGGTCGAGACCGAGATATTTGTCGAGGGTGAGCCCGACAAATATTTGGGGTCGGCCGTTGCTGGTTTTGTTGCCGCCGCGTGGTTGGTGGGTCGTGCCAGTGGGTGAGCTGGTGACTTGACAGAGCAGTTCGTAGGCGGCGTCGTGGAGCCGTTGTTGGTAGGTGCGGGGGTGTAGCCCAGTTGCGAGGTCGCGGCCGCCGTCCGCTTCGTAGAGTTGGTCGGCCCGTTTCTTGATTGCGTCCCACATGTTCTTGTTGGCGACAGCATCGCCGCCGAGGGCGATCGTGTGGAGTCCGTCTTTTTTGGCGTAGTAGTTGGCGGCTTTGCGGTTGGCTCGCATGCGGTCGTGTTCGGTTTGGGTGCCTTCGGGATCAGCATGGTCGGCGATGAACTTCTTCGCGATGTTTTGGGCTTGGTCTGTTTCCACCCGCGACCTTGTTGATGAAGTCGGTATCGATGGCGGCGTTGCCGCGTTTGGCGGCTTTGTTGATAGCGGCTCGGGATGTTTTGCCATCGTCGAGGGCTCGTCGGGCTCGTGCTACCTGCGGTTTGGTCGCTCGTGGCCGGGCCCCTTGGGTGGTCGAACGAGTCGAGTCATACCTTCCTATAGGGTGCGGCTATGACTGATATTGAGGCAATGAATGCATTCATGGCTGAGCCACGCAACGCGGTTGTGGCTGGGATCCGGGCCGATGGTCGGCCTCATCTCACGCCAAATTGGTTCGTGTTCGATGACGGGAAGTTCTTCATTTCGACCACCAACGATCGGGCGAAGTATCGGATCTTCAACAATGACCCTCGTGCCCAGTTGATCATTGATGACGTGACCGGGTTCCGTTATGTCGTGGTTGACGGTGTGGCCGAGGTCAGTGAAGACAACGAGTTTGGTCTGCCGTATTTCAAGGCACTGCGCAACAAACACGGCCGCTTCGAGGCAGACGATGCCGAGCTGCTCGCCGAGATGGAACGCGACGGTCGAGTGCTCCTCATCGTGACGCCGAACAAGCCGCAGAACGAGTGGCACCAAAAGGGTTTCGACAGCTAGACGGGGTTTGAACGCTGGTCCGGTTGGGTTCTGCGGTTGTCCGGTGTGCACCTTGAAAAAGGGGCCGAAGTCCCGGTCGGTTCGGCCGGAGAGCGACAAGACTGGCTGTGTGTTCGAGCTCAATCCTGGCGACAGCATTCCCGAAGACATCGCTCGAGTGCTCGACGGCGTATTTGATGACGCCGAGGGCAGGCTTGATGCCATGGGTTCGCCCAACCCTGTCGACGTTGAACACGCGGTCCATCAGTTCCGGAAGCGGTGCAAGGAGCTTCGTGCCGTCGCACGGTTGGTTCGGCCCGCTCTCGGCCCCCGTTTCCGTGACTTCAACCATCTGGTCCGAGATGCGTCGGCCCAGTTTTCTGCATCTCGTGACGCTCACGTCATGGCGGAGACCATCGATTCGCTTGCTCCCGCAACTGGCCTGTCGCCCGACCTGCTCGCCATCAGGGATCGCCAAGTGGATGTTGCTGCGGCGGCAACCATTTCGCTGCAGCAAGGTGACGAACGCACCGGCGTTGCCCGCGAGCTCGTTGCAGCGGCACGTGTCGCTGCGAACGGATGGGACCTTCCCGACGACGCGGCTCCCATCGTCAAGGGGCTCACGCTGAGCTATCGACAGGGTCGGCAGTCGTTCCGTGCCGCCAAGCGGAAGCCGACCGACGACCGCATGCACGAGTGGCGTAAGTCCACCAAGAACCTGGGGTACCACGTCCAACTCCTCGTCGCCACCGATCGCGATGCCCTGGCTGCACTGGTCGTCGATCTCGATGCACTCGGTGACCTGATTGGCCAGGACCACGATCTTGCGGTGCTCATTGAAGGTGTCAGGGGTACCGACGAAGGCATGGAGGCATGTGAGTTGGCCCGCAAACGACAACACAAGGTCCGCAAGAAAGCGTTGCGGCTTGGCAAACGTATCTATGGCGAGCGGCCCGGCGACTTCGCCGACCGGGTCATGGCGGGTTGGTCTCGCTGAACGTGCAACCCGCCACGCCCAAGTTGTCTCTAGAAGAAACAGATTGCCGTGGGGCTCAGGGGCGATGGCCAAGTCCGGCGAGCTACCGTCCAGCTCATGAGCGAGCTTCAGCTGAACATTGTGGGAACGACCGGCGTGGGGGAGCGGCTACTCGTGCTGGTGCATGGTTATGGGGCCGACGAATACGACCTGGCAGGTTTGGTTCCACACATCGACCCCCAGGGCCGGTTCTTTACGGTGTGTCCCCGAGGCCCACTCTCGGTTATGGGGATCGGCGCTGGCTGGTACGAACGCGGCGACGACGGCACGATCGACCCGGCAATGTTCCTGGGTTCGGTCGACGCACTCGATGCCACGATCGATACTGCGTGCACCGACGGCGGCTTCGATCGGGCGCAGGCCGTGATCATCGGGTTCTCGCAAGGCGGCGCGATGACGCTGGCTTCGGCGCTCCGCACGGGCGGAGCAATCCGCCCGGCTGCCATGGCCTGCCTGTCAGGGATGCTGACCGAACTCGACGGCCTCGAGTACGCATTCAGCGACGCAACGAACGATGACCCGTTGCCCGAGATCCTCGTCCACCACGGCACCCATGACCCGGTGGTCGTCGTCGACCGAGGCAGGACAACTCGTGACACGTTGACCACACATGGTGTCGCCCACACCTATCGCGAGTACCCAATGCAACACGAGATCAACATGACCTCGATCCACGACCTGAGGGACTGGCTGGCAGCGCCCGGCACTTCGCGCGAGCGGTGATATCAAGCTCTACCCCGGGGGCGACGCCACCGCCAGCACGAGGCCTCAGCCGTTGACACCGCCCCAGAGCGCGTCGGCAGTAGCGACTACCAGTTCGAGTTTGGCTCGTTGATCATCGACCGTGATCTCGTTGCCTTCTTCGGTCGAGGCGAAGCCGCACTGGGGTGCAATGCCGAGTTGGTCCATGTCGACATACTCACTGGCCTGTTCGAAACGGACCTTGAGTTCGTCGATCGATTCGAGTTCGCTGGTCTTGGTGGTGATGAAGCCGGGCATGACTCGTTTGGTGCCCTTGGGTAGGAGCCGCAGGGGCTCTAGTCCTCCGGCGCGTTCGGTGTCGTATTCCATGAGATAGACGTCGACGCTGGTGCGGTTGAAGATTGCGTCGACGGCAGGGTCGTAGCCACCCTGCGCGACCCATGTCGAGCGGAAGTTGCCTCGGCACATGTGCATGGCGATCGTCATGTCATCGGGTCGGTCGGCGATTGCACGTTCGAGCATGTCGGCGTAGGTGACGATCAGCTCGTCGGGATCGAAACCCTCGGCCCGCTTGCGTTCACGTTGGGTCTCGTCGCACAGGTAGGCGAAGAAGATGTCGTCGAGCTGGAGATAGCGACAACCTGCGTCGTAGAAGGCTTGTACTGCTTTGGCGTAGGCCGCGCTGATGTCGGCGAAGAGGAGGTCGGTGTCGGCGTATTCCGGTGGAGCGATGTCGTCGGCTGCAGTCCGGAAGTGACACGCACTCGGACCCGGGATCGAAATCTTGGGTGTAGCGGTGGCGACCGAGGACAGATACCGGAAATGATCCAGCATCGGGTGGTCATCGGGAAAGTCGATGCGCTCGCTGATTTCTGGGAAGTACGGGCGAAGTTGTGGCCCCGAGAACTGCACGCCGGTGCGATCAGTGCGTTGCACCACGTTCAGGCCGGTGAGACCGTCCATGAAGTCGTAGTGCCAGAACGATCGTCGAAACTCGCCATCGGTCACGAGCCCGAGGCCGAGAGACTCTTGCATGGCGACGACGTCGGCGATAGCTGCGTCCTCGGTCGGTTTGAGATCGGGCGACGTCAGCGCTCCATCGGTGAGTGTCGCGGCCCGGGCTTCGACGATTGCCGGTGGCCGAAGCAGGCTGCCAACATGATCGGCTCGGAAGAGAGGATTTCCTCGGTTCGTCATAGCGGTCTCCGCTCGTGTTCTGGTTTCGTGGTTCTGGTTTCGTTGGCGGGCTGTATTCCTCGTTCACACAGTCCGGGGTTTCACTAGCAACGTAGTGGATGACAGCCAGGTCAAGTGGCTGGCGGCACTTCGATGGTGAGTGGTGTGACCGTCGCCCAATCGTCGTCGTCTGGCGCGTCGTTCTTCCACATCATGACCGCGAAACTTGCGTCACGATCGAGTGCAGTCAGCGAGCCATGCCATATACCGCGGCCGATGGTGACGCCGGTTGTTCCATCGGCGACGAAGGCTCGTACCTGGCTGGAATCCGCCACGGCAGCTGCCACGATCAGCCACCGGCCAACGTCCAACGGAAGGAACGTCTGGCTCGAATGAGGATGGCGTTCTAGCCGATCGATGATGAACGGTGCC
>ENA-OWPI01003609-OWPI01003609.1-marine-metagenome-genome-assembly--contig:-NODE-3609-length-13017-cov-4.715224_pt1 | contig 13017 bp, 12 predicted proteins | sample MGYA00238138_ERZ651775 | MGnify/ENA primary metagenome ERZ651775 (study PRJEB26906, sample SAMN06265043) | marine metagenome | isolation source: Helgoland LTER site | place: Germany:Helgoland, sampling...
CGTGATTCTGGATTGCCAAAATTGGTGAATGACAAAATGGCAACACGCGGCGTATGGCCCATTTGACGCGCCTTGGCGGCCAAGGCAACGGCAATATCAGCCATTTCTTCAGCATCGGGACGTTCGGTCACGGCAATATCACCAACAAAGACCGTCCGGCCTCTGGAAATAATCATCGAGGTGGTCATGAATTTGCTGCCTTCGGCAACATCAATGACCCGGCGGATGTGCGCTAGGCTTGGCTGAAAAGCACGGGTTACCCCGGTCACAAGCGCATCGGCATGCCCACAACTAACCATACAGGCCGCAAAGACATTGCGGTCAAGATTCACCATGCGCTGGCAATCGCGGTAAAGCGATCCGCGACGTTGAAGCTTGCTATAAAGCAGATCGGTATATTCGGTTAGATGTTCGGATATCTTGGCATTGGTGATTGGTAAATCTTCTGCACCATCAAGACCAAGACGCTGGATCGTTTCCTTGACCCGATGTTCGCGGCCAAGTAAAATCGGATAGCCATAACCAGCATTGCGGAATGCCAGCGCGGCACGGATCACCCGTTCTTCTTCGCCCTCGGCAAAGACGATGCGCTTTTTATTGGCACTAACGCGTTCAAAAATAGATTGCAAGGCACCTGCGGTTGGATCAAGACGCGCCGATAATGACCGGCGATATTCATCAAGATCATCAATTGGCCGGCGGGCAACACCATCATTCATTGCCGCTTCGGCAACAGCTGACGATACAGCCACAATTAGGCGCGGATCAAAAGGTGTCGGGATGATGTAATCTTCACTATAGGTAAGCGATTGGCCGCCATATGCATCAGCCACCGCATCTGGCACATCTTCACGCGCCAGCATCGCCAACGCATTTGCCGCTGCGATTTTCATGTTTTCGGTAATTTTGCTGGCGCGAACATCAAGCGCACCACGGAAAATATAAGGAAAGCCAAGAACGTTATTCACCTGATTTGGAAAATCTGACCGTCCGGTTGCGATAACCGCATCAGGGCGCACTTCTTTGGCCCCGGCTGGCCAGATTTCTGGAACTGGATTGGCCATTGCAAAGATAATCGGCCGTGGTGCCATTTTTTCAACCATGCTTTTGGTCAAGGCACCGCCTGATGACAGGCCAAGGAAAACATCCGCCCCGACAAGCGCATCTTCAAGGCTGCGGGCATCGGTATCAGCTGCATGCGCTGATTTCCATTGATTCATCGACCCTTCGCGGCCTTTGTAAATCGGGCCAGAGCGGTCACAGATGATGATGTTATCGGCTGGAATCCCCATGATTTTCAGCAATTCAACACAGGCAATCGAGGCAGCGCCTGCGCCATTGCCAACAATCTTGACGCTTTTCATGTCACGACCGGTCAGGTGAAACGCATTGATCAGGCCTGCAGCGACAATAATCGCGGTGCCATGCTGATCATCATGGAAAACGGGAATATCTAGCTTGTCACGAAGCTGCTGTTCAATCACAAAACATTCGGGCGCCTTGATATCTTCAAGATTGATCCCGCCAAAGGTTGGCGTCATCAGCTCGACTGCGCTGACAAAAGCATCAGTGTCGGTTGTGTTTAATTCCAGATCAATACCGTCAATATCGGCAAATTTCTTAAATAGAACAGCCTTGCCTTCCATGACGGGTTTGGCCGCAGCCGCACCGATATCACCAAGACCAAGAACCGCGGTGCCGTTCGAGATAACGGCAATCTGATTACCCTTATTGGTGTAATCATAAGCCGTATTGATATCAGCAGCGATTTCAAGACATGGCGCGGCCACACCTGGCGAATAGGCAAGCGATAAATCATGCTGACTTGTCAGCGGCTTGGTCGCGGCAATTTGGAATTTTCCGGGGCGGCCATTGGCGTGAAATGCAAGGGCTTCGGCATCAAGGAGTTTATCTTTATCTGTCATGTCTCAAATACTTTATCATGGCTTTCAAAAACGGCAATGTGGGTTAAGATTTCAGTCTGTTATAAACCAACACAAGAATAATTATCTATAACTTCCGACTTGAACCGGTTCGATCTTGTTCTAAAGATCAAGTTGGGGCAATGTCAAAATGCTATGACATCTCAATCTTCTAAAGCAAATGCGCCAAAGGTGAAAGCGCCGACCCCAATGATGGCGCAATATTTGCGCGTCAAGGAATCGCATCCTGATTCTTTGCTTTTTTACCGGATGGGCGATTTCTATGAGATGTTTTTTGACGATGCCGAAATCGCCGCCAAACAGCTTGGCATTGCGCTAACAAAACGCGGCAGCAAAGATGGGCTTGATGTGCCAATGTGCGGCGTTCCGGTTCATTCGGTTGATGGTTATCTTGTAAAATTGATTCGCGCTGGTCATCGGGTGGCGATTTGTGAGCAAACCGAAGATCCGCAAGAGCACAAACAGCGTGGCGGCAAAGGCCCGCTAAAACGTGACGTGGTGCGGGTGCTGACCCCCGGCACCCTGACCGAAGATGAATTGCTGCCTGCGCGGGCGCACAATTATCTTGTTGCGCTTGGCCGGGCAGAAACCCGGCTGGCTTTGGCATGGGCTGATATGTCGACAGGTGATTTTCTAGTTCAAGAAATGGCTAATGATGGTCTTGAAACCTTGCTTGCGCGTCTTGATCCAGCTGAACTGATCTATCCACAAGGGTTTGATCTTCCCGACTGGTTTCAGGCCAGTCAAATCTGTGCCACCGAACAGGCGGCATCTTTATTTGATTCGACGCGCGCCAGACAGGCACTTGAACGATTTTATCACGTTGCAAGTCTGGATGGCATGGGGCATTTCAGCCGTGCCATGCTGTCGGCCGGTGGGGCGCTTCTTGGCTATCTTGAGGCAACACAGGTTGGCAATATGCCGCGGCTTTTGCCACTGACCGCGGTCAGTGACGCTGGCTTTATGGAAATTGATCCGGCAACAAGGCGGTCTTTGGAATTATCGCGCACTTTGACTGGCGAACGACGCGGCAGCCTGCTTCATGCGGTTGATCGCACCTTGACCGCGGCTGGCGGGCGGCTTCTTGGCGAACGGCTTGCCGCGCCGCTATTTGATGTTGCGGCGATCGAGTCACGACTTGATTTGGTGAGCTGGTTTCTGGCCGAGACGGGTTGTGGTGATAAGGTGCGATCCCAGCTTCGGATTCTGCCCGATATTGAGCGGGCTTTGTCACGCTTATCGCTTGGTCATGGTGGCCCGCGTGATTTGGCGAATATTGCGAATGGTCTTGATAGTGCTGGCGAGATCGTCGCCCAGATAAAGGCGGTTACGGCAAAGGGTATTGGTGGACTTGCCCTGCCTGATGGCTTGCCGGATTGCCTTGATATGATGTTGTGTCCACGCGGGCTAAGCGATGAATTGACACCTGCGCTGGCAGATGAATTACCGCTTCTGGCGCGTGATGGCGGCTTTATCCGTCAAGGCTATGATCTTGCGCTTGATGATTTGCGCGGGCTTCGTGATGAAAGCCGCCGGTTAATTGTTGCCTTGCAAAGCCGCTATGTTGATGAAACTGGTATAGCCTCGCTAAAGATCAAACATAATAATGTTCTTGGCTATCATATTGACGTGCGAAGCAATCATGCTGGCAAATTGATGGATCATGAAATCTTTATCCATCGGCAAACCACCGCGCAGGCGGTGCGGTTTACCACAACCGAGCTGGCGCAAATGGAACGCGATATTGCCAGCGCGGCCGATCGTGCGCTTGCGCTTGAATTGGAAATATTTGACCGGTTGCGGTCATTGGTTTTGCAGGTGGCACATGATCTTGGTAATGCGGCGCGTGCGCTTGCCGAAATTGATGTTGCGACAGCCGCAGCGCAGCTGGCGACAGCGAATCATTATTGCCGCCCGCAGTTGGTTGCCGAACCGGTATTTAACATTACCAAGGGCCGCCATCCAGTGATCGAGCTGGTGCTTGATTCGCAAACTCCCTTTATTGCCAATGACTGCAATCTGGATAATGGGCGGTTATGGCTTTTGACTGGCCCTAACATGGCTGGAAAATCCACCTTTTTGCGACAGAATGCACATATTGCAATTATGGCGCAGGCAGGGCTTTATGTTCCTGCTGAAAAGGCAGTTATTGGGCTTGTTGATCGTTTGTTCAGCCGTGTTGGCGCGGCCGACGATCTGGCGCGTGGCCGTTCGACTTTCATGGTTGAGATGCTTGAAACTGCGGCCATTTTGAATCGCGCCACCAATCGATCATTGGTTATTCTTGATGAAATTGGTCGTGGCACGGCCACTTATGACGGTTTGGCGATTGCTTGGTCGACGCTTGAATATCTGCATGACGCCAGCATTTGCCGAACGCTGTTTGCAACGCATTATCATGAATTGACGCATCTTCAAAAAATCCTTGATCAGCTTCGTTGCCATGCAATGCAGGTTCGTGAATGGCAGGGATCAATTGTGTTTTTGCATCAGGTTGTTGCCGGTTCGGCGGATCGGTCTTATGGCGTTCATGTGGCTCGGCTTGCCGGATTGCCAGTCGCGGTCCTTGGCCGTGCCGAAACCATTTTAGGCGAACTTGAAACCGGCCAGCATGGCGCGGTTGATGCTGGGTTGATGGCCGATAATCTGCCGCTATTTGACTATCAAAGCAAAGCGCCAGAAACGCCAGTGACGCCAGATGAAATCGGCGCCGCGCTCGATGAAATGCAACCCGATAGCCTTACCCCGCGTGAGGCGTTGGATATGCTTTACCGGCTTAAGGCATTGCGCTATGACCCGGCTTTGCCGCCATTGCCATCAGGTGATAAAAAATGACCAAAATTTTAGATCTAGAATCGTCAAAATCGCAATCGGCCAAAGCCAGCCCAATTGCCAGCCCAGCCACCATGCCCGATAGCATTGCATGGCATCGTTGGCTATTGCCGTTGCAAGGCGCAATGGCTGTCAATCAGCCACCGCTTGACCGGCAGGCGATCGAGGCCGAACTTGATTCATATGCCGCTGGCAAAACACCGGTAAATCGTACCAAGCTGTTAAGCTGTTTGCGAACCCATCTTGATCAGGCAAAAGCCAAGCTTCGCGAGTCGTTTTACCACAGCAATGATGGCGCTGTTTATGTTGGCATGCATGCTTGGGTCATTGATATTTTGCTGCAAAGCCTTTACGCGCAAACGCAAAAACAATGCGCTGGAGGTGACGAGCTGGCGCTGATTGCCGTTGGCGGTTATGGGCGTGGTGAAATGGCGCCATTTTCTGATATTGATATCATGTTTTTAATGCCAAAAAAGACAATATTGTTCTTGGTTCAATTTTAATTTCAAGGCAATTTAAAAATTATAAAAGGGATATAAAACCCGCAATTGATAAAGGCGCAAAATTCCAAAAAGCGAGTAGAAACGACAGAAGAAACGTAAAAAAATCGACAGTATACAATCCAAAAGAAAAATCTTTCCTACAAAAATTCTTTAACTGTTGAAACAAATTCTGGCCTATTAATTCTTGAGATTAATGGTGATAATTCAGTTACTGTGGATATGGGAACTCCGAGCTATGAGCCATCTAAAATACCATTGAATTTTGAAAAAATATCATCAGATTACACTATTGATGAGCTTAAGTTTGGCTCATTGTCAATTGGAAATCCGCACGCTATTGTAATTCAAGACGAAATCAAAGACGTTAAAAAAACGGCTCTAAAGATTCAATCAAGCAACTTCTTTCCTGAAGGTGTAAATGTTGGCTTTATGCAAGTATTAAATAGAAAGGAAGTTAGGCTCAGAGTTGTTGAAAGAGGTGTTGGTGAAACCCTAGCATGTGGCTCTGGAGCCTGTGCAGCAGTTATTTATGGTGTTAGAAGTGGACTACTTGATTCCAAGGTAACTGTTCATCTAAGTGGCGGCGATGCAGTAGTAGACTTTGATGGAGATAAAGTTTATTTAACGGGACCTGGAGAATTTGTCTATGAGGGATCTGTCAATCTTCGAAGTGGATCTTCCTAGACCTCTAATGATCTCTGAGATATGATCTCTTGATTGGTTAAATTGTAAGCTGAAAGACTGCCTCCCCATACGCACCCATGATCCAAAGGATAAATGTTTTTAATATTTACACCTTGTAGCGTGGACCAATGCCCAAAGAAAATCTTTTGATCTCTCATCTCTCTTTTTGAGTGCAAAAACCATGCTTTGTAGTCTTTAGGATTTTTGTCGGTATTTAGCTTGTGATCAAATTCAAGCTCGCCGCTTTTCTTGCAAAAACGCATACGCATCAAGGCATTTATTGTATATCGAGATTTTTCTTCATTTGAAAGGGTTTCGTGCCAAGAATGTGGTCTATTTCCATACATCTTTGATAAAAAAATATGCGAATTGTCTGACTGAAGATTTTCTTCAAATAATTTATTATTTTCTTTAACATCTTTCATGCTCCATTGTGGGGGAATGCCAGCATGAACTAAGATGGCGTTATTATGTTCAATTACCAGTGGCCTTTGAAGAAGATAGTCTAGTAATGTCAATTTATCAGACGCTGCGAGTATGTCCTGAAAGGTATCCTTTTTGTTTGGATTTCTATCTGTTAAAGCACAAACAAGTAGATGAAAATCATGGTTTCCCAAAACCATTTGCATGCTGTCTCTGTTTGAATAGATTAATCTGAGAACTTCTAGTGATTTGTTTCCTCGATTAACAACATCGCCAAGGAAAAATAAACGATCTCTGTCAGATTTAAATTCAATTTTTTTGAGCAAAGCCTCCAGGGTTTTAAAGCAGCCCTGGACATCACCAATAGCATAATCCATAGATTTTGTTTAATGAAGTGTACGAGGCTCACTCAAAGTAAATTCAGGAATATCTGCATCAAATCTATGACCTAGGTCACTAATCATCCCATAGGACCCTTTCATCGTTCCTGTTTCGGTATTAATGATAGCACCAGAGCTATATTGGAAGCTCTCTCCAGGGGAGAGATGGGGCTGCTGTCCAATAACTCCCTCGCCAATCACTTCTTCAGTTTGGCCAGACTCATCTTGAATCAGCCAACGCCTTGTTCTTAGCTGGGCACCTACATCACCTTGATTGGTTATGGTAATAGTGTAAGCATAAGCATATTGCTTATTTATAACGTCTGATTGATCAGACAGATAGGTGACCTCTACGTTAATTTCTATATTGTTTTTCATAATCATTCATTAGTGTTACAAAATCATTTAGACTCAGCATCTCAGCTCGTTGCGATAAATCAATTCGAGTTTGAGATTGATCAAGCACGGACTTTAAACAATTTTTTAGTGTTTTTCTTCTTTGTGAAAATGCCAATTTAACTATTTCTTCAAGTGGTTTTAAGTTTTGTACTAAGGGTGTACTCTTAGTTTTTAAATAAAGTATAGCAGATTCGATTTTTGGCTGAGGCTCGAAAGATTCTTTAGGCACAATAAACATTAGTTCAGTATCAAAGAATGCTTGAATAACAACACTAAGTCTTCCATAAGTCTTAGTTCCTGGAGGTGCTACAATTCGCTCCACAACCTCTTTTTGAAGCATAAATGTCATATCAATAATATTTTCTCTATAGCTCAGAAGATGAAATAATAAAGGGGATGAAATGTTGTAGGGTAAATTCCCAACAATTCTTATTTTTTCTGAAAATAGATTGAAGTCGAAAGTAAGAGCATCAGCATTATGAATAGTAATTTTTTTATTATTTTGAGCACTCAAAATTGAAACTAAATCATGATCAATTTCAATTACATTAAGATGATTAAGGTATTCAGAGAGGGGGAGCGTTAATGCCCCTTTACCTGGTCCTATTTCAATAATATTGTCATCACTTTTTGGGGCGATTGTAGAGATAATCTGATTTATTACCTGATTATCAATCAGAAAGTTTTGTCCAAATCTTTTTCTAGGCGTGTGCGCCATTTTTACTTATTTTTTTAAAAAAAGATAATGCGCAATTAAAGCTGCCTAAATCAATTCTTCCTGTTCCAGCTAAATCTAGCGCTGTTCCATGATCCACGGAAGTTCGAATAAACGGAAGCCCAAGAGTAATATTGGCAGCATTTTTAAAGCCACTCGCTTTTAAAACAGGCAATCCCTGGTCGTGATACATTGCAAGTACAACATCAATATTTTTTAATGAATCTGATGTAAAGGCTGTATCTGCTGGGACAGGACCAATAAGGTTAAAATTTTTCTGATTTAAGTGCTCTATCACAGGAATAATTGTTGTAATCTCTTCATCGCCAAGATATCCACCTTCTCCCGCATGAGGGTTGAGTCCACATACTAAGATTTTTGGTTTTTTAATGCCAAAAAGTTTGAAGTCATAATCAATAATACTAATCACCTCAATAAGTGATTCTTTAGTGATATTCTTAGGGACATCTTTTAAGGCGAGGTGCGTTGTAGCAAGGGCAACCTTGAGCTTTGAAGTGGCTAAAACCATAACAGTTTTTGGGCTTTTAGACAGTTCAGCAAAGTATTCGGTATGCCCACTAAATTTAATTCCAGCTTCATTAATAATTGCTTTGTTAATCGGGCCAGTAAGAACACCTCTTGAGTGATTTTTTAAACTGTTTTTAGTGACCTTTTTTAACAACGACAAAACGTATTCTGCATTATTTGGATCAAGCTTCCCAGGCACAACCTTACGTTGAGCCTTAATAGGGAAGATAGACAATTCGCCTGCCTTTCTTGTTGAATTTTCAGTTAAAGTAAGAGGTAAATTTAGAAGTTTTGCTCTCTGTAGTAATACATCTGGATCACAATAAACTTGCAGGTTTTCAGATCTTTCCTTTTGAGCATAGATGACTGCAATATCAGGGCCAATTCCCGATGGTTCGCCAGATGAATATGCAATAGACATTAAGTAATTTTTTTTAGTTGATTTTGTTTACTGTGAATACTGTTAATGCAGCTACAGCTCCTGAGAGAAACATTCCCCAAAGAATATCAGCAATGACAAGTTTTAAGCTAAAAATATTCATGGAGGCATAAACAGTTAAATCATAGGTTCCATAGGTTACTAGACCAAAAAAAGCACCAATTAAAAAAACATTAAAAAGCGTATTGCTTAGGTTTGGATTAATCACGAAAAAGATCAGACCGAGCAAGAAAACAACATAAAAAATCAGTGCTGGTGGAATTTTAAGCTCCATAAGTGAGCCAACCTCTTGCTTGTACATTGGTGTAGCTACAAAATAAATCCAAAAAACATCAATAATAAAAAAGAATAGAAGGGCGATAAAGAATGTTTTAATCATAATATTAGAGTAGCTTTAGGTTATTAAAGAATGTTATTTTATCAATGATACATTTAACGCAAGGATTAATTTACAAGCTCGCCCTTAGCTTGAAGGTCAGCATGGTAAGAAGATCTGACCATTGGGCCACTAGCCACTTGAGAAAAACCTAGATCATACGCAATCATCTTGTATTTCTCAAATTGGTCAGGAGAGATGTACTCTTCAACAGCTAAATGATGCCTACTAGGCTGCAAATATTGACCCAGAGTAAGCATATCTACCTTATGATCTCTCAGGTCTTTAAGAACGTCAATTACTTGTTTTTGTGACTCTCCAACGCCTAGCATTAATCCAGATTTAGTTTTGATATGAGGATGTCTTTCTTTAAAATTTTTAAGTAAATCGAGAGATTGCTCATAATCTGAGCCCGGTCTTACTTTTGGATACAAGCTTGGAACAGTCTCTAAATTATGATTAAAAACATCTGGCGCACAATCATCAAAAATGTCTAATGCTTTTTCTACACGACCTCTAAAATCAGGAGTTAAAATTTCAATTTTTACAAGGGGTGTCTTTTTTCTAATTTTATCGATACAATCTTTAAAATGATTTGCACCTCCATCCCTTAAATCATCCCGGTCAACAGACGTTATTACAACATACTTAAGCGCCATTTTTGAGATTGTTTCTGCCAGGTGTTCTGGTTCATTAATATCCAAAGGCTTAGGTCTTCCATGGGCTACATCACAAAAAGGGCATCTTCTTGTGCAAATTTGACCCATAATCATAAAGGTTGCTGTTCCATGATTGAAACACTCACTGAGATTTGGACACTGTGCTTCTTCGCAGACTGTGAAAAGTTCTTGACTCCTAAGCGTTTTTTTTAATTCATTAACTTTGCTTGAATTTGTGTGCCTAATTCTAATCCAGCTAGGCTTCTTTAATGGCTTTCTTTCAGAGTCAGGCTTGATTTTGAGTCGACTGATTTTAGACTCACCTTTAAGCGCTTTTATTTCAAGTTCTTGAGACATATTTAGTGAGGTGTTTAGTTAGTTGTTTTTTAATTTTATCTAATTCGAGCTTATTATCCGTGAGATTAGACATTTGAGTTACATTTAAATCCCTGTATCCACAGGGGTTAATTAATTGATAGGGCGATAGATTCATGTCAACATTAAGGCTTAGACCATGATAAGTTTTTCCCCGCTTAACTTTAAGTCCAAGTGCTGCTATCTTTGACCCATCAACGTACACCCCTGGAGCGCCAACAATCTTATGGGATGGAATCGAATAATCATTTAGTAAATCTATAATTGATTTTTCAATAATACGCACCATTTCCTTCACACCAATTCCCAGCCTTTTTATATCAATCAAGCAGTAAACAATGATTTGTCCTGGGCCATGATAGGTAATCTGACCCCCTCTATCTGACTGAATAATATCTATTTCAGACTCTTTAAGCAGGTGCTCTGGTTTTCCATTGAGACCCTGAGTAAAAACACTTCTGTGTTCTAAAGTCCACAATTCATCTTCAGTTTGGTCACTCCTGTTCTCCGTAAAAGAAACCATTTCTTGCCAAGTTGAAGTGTAGTCTTGAAGGCCTTTTTCCTTTATTCTAATCATCAGAAGTTACAAAAGATAAGACACTAAGGGAGAACTTTGAAGGTCAGCATTGATGGAGTCAAGCTGTTGGCGACTAGTGGCAATTATTCTGATAGTGATTGAGACGTACTTCCCTTTAGAACTATTTTTAACTGAGATCTGATTTTTGTGAAGTTTTCCAACATAATTTTCAATGATTGAGCATATACTTTTTTCAAGATTAGGCTGTTTTAAGCCAAAAACTTTTATTGGATATTCACAGGGGAATTTGAAGATGTCGTCGTTACTTTCACTCACAAGTTAAATTTTACCCATTAAACTTACTTACTAGTAATTGTTAATAATAAAATACAGTTTTTAATGACAAACTTTACAGATGTTAAAAGACCTTAATCCAAAAGAATTTCAGGACAATTTAATCTCACATAGACATACTCTCATTGATGTCAGAGAAAAATGGGAGTTAGATATTTGCAAAATTGAGGGTGCTGTCAATATGCCTATGAGCTCAATAATGGAGACATTTTCTGAATTAGATCCAGAATCAAGCTATTCACTATATTGTCATCATGGTATGCGCTCGATGCAGGTCGCAAACTTCTTGCTCTCTAACGGCTTTAAATCGCTATTTAACTTGCAAGGGGGTATAGATGCATGGTCCAGAGAAATTGATGCTTCAGTTGACAGATATTAAGATTTTATCTCTTGTTTTTTTGTAAACGTCTATAATTTTATTTTTCTTTAATATATTAGCCCAATGAATCAAATTGAACAAATGTTTGCCCTTCAAAAGCAATTAAATGATGAGACAAATGGAGAGATTTGGATTAAAGGCTTTACAAAAGAGAATAGAAAAATTTCTTGGTATAGAGGCATTTATATGGAAGTTGCTGAAGCCATAGACTCTTTTAATTGGAAACATTGGAAAAACATTAATGACCAACCAGATTGGGATAATATTAAGGTTGAATTGGTTGATATTTGGCATTTCATAATGTCTGAGTCAATCAGACTTGATGACCAGTCCTATGCAAATAAACACCTTGAATTAAATGCTAAAGGGGACTTTGATAGCGATATTCTAGTGTCATTACTGGAAAGCATGCTTAGTTTATCAGTAACCTCAAGTATCAATTCTGATATTAATAATATCAGGCCAATCACTGATCTATTTTTTGAAATTATTTCCCATCTGGGAATTGATGTAGAAGATCTCTATAAGCGTTATGTTATCAAGAATCAGTTAAATACTTTCAGACAAAAAAATGGCTATAAAGACGGCTCCTACATCAAGAATTGGGGAGGGGTTGAGGACAATGTTGTCGCTTTTGAAATTATGGATAAAAATCCCAAAATTTCACCTGAAGAGTTGTTTAAAGAACTAACTTTAGAGTATTCCAATCTTAAATAAATCTAATGACTCAAAAAGAAATTAAATTAACTGAATTCAGTCATGGCGCTGGCTGTGGTTGCAAGATCTCTCCTAAAGTTTTGAAAGAGATTTTAGGTAGCAGCTACACTAATTTAGATTCCAAACTTCTTGTTGGCCATGAATCTAGTGATGATGCTGCAGTGTATGATCTTGGTGATGGAAGGGCTCTGATCAGTACTACAGACTTTTTTATGCCAATAGTCGACGATCCTTTTCATTTTGGTATGATTGCTGGAAGCAATGCCTTAAGTGATGTTTATGCAATGGGTGGGAGGCCCTTAATGGCTATCTCAATATTTGGCTGGCCTATTAATGCTCTTTCATCAGATATTGGCGCAAGAGTGATTGATGGAGGTCGTGAAATTTGTTCTCGTGCAGGGATTTCACTTGCTGGTGGTCACAGTATTGATTCTCCTGAGCCAATCTTTGGTCTATCAGTTTCTGGCATAGTTGAAATAAAAAATCTTAAAAAAAATATAGGTGCTCAGCCTGGCGACACTTTATTTCTAACAAAGCCTTTAGGGATTGGAGTCTTATCCACAGCACAAAAAAAGAAAGTTGTCACTGAAAAAGATCATGCTCTTGCAGTTAAACAGATGTGCGCCCTTAATGATATTGGAGCCAAGCTTTCATCAATTAATGGAGTGAACGCAGTTACTGATGTGACAGGATTTGGTCTTGCGGGACATCTTTTGGAAGTCTGCAAAGGCAGTCAAGTTTCTGCTGAGGTTTATTTTGAAAAGCTTCCTTTACTTCCCAATGTTTTAAAATAT
>ENA-OWPI01003610-OWPI01003610.1-marine-metagenome-genome-assembly--contig:-NODE-3610-length-13012-cov-2.674836_pt1 | contig 13012 bp, 4 predicted proteins | sample MGYA00238138_ERZ651775 | MGnify/ENA primary metagenome ERZ651775 (study PRJEB26906, sample SAMN06265043) | marine metagenome | isolation source: Helgoland LTER site | place: Germany:Helgoland, sampling...
TACTGAAATGGATGTGGATGTGAATGTGGATGTGGATGTGGATGTGGATGTGACGAGACACCGCTTCTAGATCCGTACCCCCTATTGTACACGTGGTCTTCGAAGATGTTGTGGGTAGTTTTTGACTTGTTTAGAATTTCTTGCATTTCCGCTGCCTTTCGCTCCTCTTCTCTCTTTGCCCAATCCCGTTCCGCCTCCCTCCTTGCATCCTCGGCCCCCTCGAGTCTATGGCGATCATTCTCCGCCTTAACGTCAGCAATCAACTTGGAGGTATCAGCTTGCTTTGATAAAGCAGCTTCGTACTCCTCCACCTTCTCGGAAGTGAGAGTTCCAAGGATTCGGATCATACCGATTTCAACGTCGCTGAATGCCGGACGATTCTGAGGCGATGCCGGTCGCCGGGACTCATCATTATCACCATCATCTGACGATGGTGACGGCGATAAGGCGATTGCAATCGCTGCTTCCATTGCTTTCAGCGGCTCTCTCGTAATGCCAGCCGCCAACGACCCCTTCTTACCATTCTTGCTCTCGTATTCACTCCTACTACTGCTACTGCTACTATTTTTACTACTGATCGACGCGTCATCGTCGTCATCGCTGTTGTCGTCGTCAACAACACGGGCGAGACGTTCCTTGCGTTTGCGCCTGCGGAGTCGCTTCCTCCGGCGCCGCTTCCTGGCCACAACCTCCCTTCGTGCGCGCCGCTGCTCAATCCTTTCCATTTCGCGCTGTTTGCGTTCGAGGACCTGCTGCTGCAATTCCAGCAGCGTGGGGGACGGTGCTGTCACCGTTTTGGTTGTGGCGAAAGAGGAGGAAACCGCCGCCGATGCACCAGCATCTACTACGTCTTTTGTGCGGGCGACACGAGCGACGCGCAAAACACCTATTCTACTGCCGTTAGAACGCTTGAGGGGCACCAGAATGAAAGAGAGCTTTGACCTCGTATCTTCACTTCCCACTAGGTTGCGGAGCAAGACAGTGTCATGCGGAGGGTAGAAATTCACGTTACTCTGCGCGCAATCAAACACGGCCAAATCGTCGAACTGTCCTGTGGCGACCATTCCCATCAAACCGTGGCTGCAGTCGACGTGAACTTTATCGCCGGCAACTGATTCGTTCACGCCCCAAATTGAGGGGGTGAGGCTGGCGGGGCCTCCCCCTTCGGTAGTCGAAGGATCTAACTCTTTCGAAAGGAAAAGGTGGCCGTAGGTCTGGCTGCTCGCGGCGTGTCCCATGATCTCCTCATTTACCCCGAGGTTCTTGGTGCACCAAGAAACGGCCGAGAAAATCTTCCTGAGATCTGCGTCTATCATGACGCTCCTAGCCGTAAAATCTTCAACCATGGAGAGACACGAAACGCTCACCTCGTCCGCGACACTTTTCACCTGCTTCGTTTGTTTCAAAGCTTCGATCTCTGCAATTTTATGAATTTCTCGATGCATCTCCTTGTACAGTTTTTCCAATCGCCTTCCCTCCTGCTTACTCTCCTCTTCGAGCGCAGCAGCTTCTTCTTCGGTGACATTGGCGGAAGACATTTCTGATTCACTGCTATTGAGAGATTCATTATCCATTGCCTCCTGAATGTCTAGCAGCTCCTGGTTTTGGAGGCGAAGAAGTTCTGCCTCGTTCTCGATGGCATTATACTCTTCCGTCAAGCGAGCATTTTCACTCTGGAGTATCTCAAATTCTGCCGAGCGCGCTCTTTCCCGCGCGTCTTCCTCCTCCCTCTCTTTGCTGAATGCTATTGCTTCCTTCTCTTTTTCAAGCTTTTCTCTTTCGGCAGCTTGACGCTCTTTCTCCGCACTGTGAGCGGCTCCGACGACTGTGCTGAGACGACGCATTGTCGGCATCGGAGAGACGGGGGGAGTGCTGCTCGACTTGCTGCTGAGCGTCCGACCACTGAGCGAGGGTGCCGAGGAGGCAAATCCACCGACCCCCTTCATCGCCTGGAGTTGATCAACGTTCGCAAAGGTGAGAGTAGACTTTTTGCGTCGCAACTTGCTCCAACCGCTCTCTTTCGGGGGCTGGCTTGTGAGCTGCGATTGAACATTTGCAAGATTATTCTTCACCACGAGAAGCTCTTCTTCCGCCTGCTCTCGGCGGGAGATCTCCTCTTCCCACTTTGCTGTCCACTCGCTATTGAAAACTTCAACTTGATCATTCTGCTCGGATTCCATCTTTTCCAGTTGATTCAAGTCGGCCGCGAATTTTTTCCACAGACCGAACGATCGGCGAAATCTCAGGTAGACAAAGTCTGATTTAAAACATCCCATGACAAGGGTTGATATTGAGGTGGCCTTTCGGAGCCGCCGTTGCTGTTCAAGGCGGTCGTGGTGGCTCTGATTCTGTCGAAGCTTGGCAACCGCATTTTGTAAGCTGCTGTTGGCAACGATTCGAATTACCTTGCGGGCGGCCGTCCGCCTGTCGGAGGCGGCGTTCACCTGTTTCACGCTTAATTTCCAGCGATCGAGCGTTTTCCTTTTCTTTTCTTTCTTCACGCGAGCAAGCAAATGTGCCCGGCGGTCCTCAAAGACGGACATCTGCTTTACCTTGCAAACAAAGAGTTTAAAGCCCATCAACAGCGTGGTGGCAGATGACTGAACGAATCGGAGAGAGAGGAATAGAATCGCCAGGCCCGCTTCCTTTTTGAGTTCGCCAATGCGCTCTTGCTCGCGAGTGACCTCGAATTCGCTTGATGCGCGCATTCTCCCGACAAGAGCCTCACTCTCCGCCCTTATACGCTTGTATTTGTCGACCTGCGTACATCGGCTCCAAATTGAGATGGCCCTTATTTTCATGAACCGCACGCACGTCAAGGTGAGCCGCGTGATGGCGCCCTCTGCCTTTGCGAACAAGGACGTCTTTCGCACCCAACGACGGAACGCGGAGGCAGTCGCCTTCTTCTTTGCAATCGCGAAGACCTTGGTAGCGCCATTTTTGGACGACCTGAACACTTTCGACACAAAGACCCTCCACTTGAAGATGCATTTTTGAAGCAGCCATTGCTCACTCTCTTCAACGTTTGCCATCACCCGCATGTAACGAGTTTCCTTCAACCAGCGGAAAAAATGCATTCGGTTGATTCCATTGGTCCCGACTCCAATTGCAATGTCCAGGCTGCTATTCCGGTGGCGTCCGTGGTTCCGCATGCGTTTCCAGCATTCGAACGATTTGCTCTTGAACTTGACCACCGCTGATTCTCTGAATCGGTCGGACGCTTTTTCGAGGTAGACATGGTGCGAGTTCACCAGACGCCACCGCCAGAAAGATTCCACCAAAATCCTCTTGATGCACTTGAGGAAGCACTTGTAGACGTTCCGGTGGTTGGAGTTTTCGGCGACCATCTCTTTCATACCTAGGAAGGCCGATGTGAGACGCCGCCGCATGCGCGAGTCCCTGAGTTTTTCTTGCTTGCGCCTTATTTCCTGCCAGTCATTTGCCGCCTTTTTCCACCTCTCAATGGAGATTTTCAGCCTAGACTTGTAGACATTCAAGACGACCATACAGAGATAGCGACGACCGTACTTCAGGTCCTTCGCTACCCGCCTCCATTCGCTGTAAACTTTGCGCCGTAGCCGCAGCAAATGCTTCTTGTAGTAGTGCGTCGCGAATTTTCGCTTCCGTTCCATTGTGTTCACCAAGTCCACCCAGGCATCAAACAGCTTCTCCAGGGAAGCATGATAAAAGTGCTTGTGGTGGTGGTGGTGGTACCTCAGGGCAAGGCCACCACTGCGGGCCTTAAGGTGCGCAATGTGCGTGTGCGTTTTGCTGAGCTCTCCCTGGAACTTCTCCATGTCCGCCATCTTGTGCGCAACTAAATGCCAGATTTTGATCGATTCTCGAAACAAGTCGTTGATGTTTCTACCCACGAGCTTCAAAAGAAGCCACTTGACCCGATGCCGACGTGTAAGATAACTTAGCCAGTTCACGAACATCTTCTCCACGATGACGTGCTCATTTGCCATCGCTTGATGGCAAATGTGATAGAGCTTGTTGAAGGCACGGCTGAGCTGCCGATTGTTTATCTTGCCGTAGACACGCTTCAGCTGAAGTTTCTGGACGCGAAGGTGTCGAGTTAATTTGCTCCACTTTTCGAACACAAAATCGAGCTGCCGGACGTGCCACTTGAGGAATATCCTAAAAAGGAGCCGGGTGAGAGCCTTCCTCGTGCCGTCAAATTCTACCCATCTGTCGAAACATGTCGGCAGCGGCTGATTACGCCTTTTATTACTGAATTTAATTGCCATTTTTTCGAGCCTCACAAAGCCAAAAACGTTCTTGCTCCAATATCCGATAGCCCGGGACAAAATATGGACGTACTTTGACTGGATGACATGCACGATCTTCGACCTCGCCAAGCTGCTGTGGAAGATTTCGTTTTTTTCGCGAACGTGCTGAATCTTGAGGATCTCCATAGTGGTCATGTACTCCGACGAAAGCACGTCGCAGCTCCGCAGACGGTGGCGCTCAAAGGCGTGAACTTTAAACTCCGCAAGGGCGTGTCGGAGCGCGTGCTTTCTATTGATGTTAAACAGTGTCTGAGTCGCAAAGGCGCGGCGCTTGTGGAAGATAATCGTAAGATGGTGCCAGATGTCGAATCGACTTTGCATCTTCGTTAGCACGCTCTTTTTCAGCCAGCGATGTAGCGATACTACACCCGCCCTCCTTTCGTTCAAGAAGCGGCGCCAACAGGCGAGCACTTCGCGACACACAAACGTGTTGTGGCGCGTCTCCGCGTAGGCAAAATCGACGCTAGCGGAGCGGTGGTGCTCGACCATGTTGTGCCATATACGGAACGCCTTGGCTACTGATATGTTCATCCAGCCGAGAATAACATGCCGCTTTTGGTGTTTCTCGTGTGTCAGAGCCAAGTTTCCTGCCGCTAGCGTCTGGTAGATCTTCCTGCTACTCTCCGTGAGCCTCGTCTTCACCATCTGGTGGATCCTACTGACCCAACCACGGAAGAAGATCCGCAGGGGCTGTTTCGTCTCAAATTTCTTCAATGCGTTGTACATGGCCTTGTTACGGCGTACAACGAGAAAGTGGTTGATTCGCCAGCGGTCCATGAATTTGTTTAAAGTTAAGTAGACGAGCTTTGTGTGGTCACGGAGCATCCCAAACGCCAGCTTCAGAGTTTGCTTGTACTTGGGGTTCAAGGCGTGCTTTACGGCAAGGCCCTTGGAGTAAATACTAGAGAGATAGCGAAGATTATCTTTTGTCAGGGTCAAAAGCTTATAGAAGGCCTTCGTGACCCTATCCCAGGCTGTCTTGAACAGCAGAAACTTGAATCTGCGGCGATTAAGGCGATTGCTCTTCAGCTTTGCGATTACTTGGGCCTTGATTGTCGACCTATGTCTCGACCGAAGAGTGTAGACGATCGTATTTAGGGGGACGTTTGTGTTATACTTGAGGATATAAAATGCGCGGCCTTTTCTTTTCCGATTGACGAGGTTAATTGCGAAGTAGAACAGACTCGTCGCCCCAATATGGTGTTCGAGGTGTTTTCTCGTACGGTATCGCTGGTGAACGAGCCGCCAGGCTCTCAGTATGACCCGCTTAAAGGCCCTCAAGGAGTTTTTCATGGCAGTAGAGAGGATTTTACTCGCTACGGAGTTGATGCTCGTCTCCGTCATAATCTCCAAGGCACGCAGCTCAAAGCGCTCCACCATGGCCGCAGAAGAGCTTGCGAGCATGTCGGACTCGGCCCTGGCGCGGTGTATCTCTTGTTGTTGGGTTTTGCTCATGGCTGAATGCTTCAATTTCTCAAGATATTTGCGTAGAGTTTTTTGGCGGGCATTGAGAATAATCGAAGCAAGAATTTGGAGGATTCGCTTGTTTGCGCGGTTGTATGTTCTCCAACTCTTGAAAATTACCCGCGGAGAGAAGCACATATGGGGGGTCGATGATGATGAGGGCACTTGTAGTGGTGCGGAGGAGGATGGTGCGGAGGAGGGTGCAAATATGTCACTACTGGCGAGGGCATCTAGCTTTTTCCCGCTGAGATGTATCCGAGCCTCTTCTCTAGCCATATTAAGGGCAGTGGCGTGGTCAAGCTGGGCTCGCTTCATAATCTGTAGGTTTTCAAAGACTGCACTTTTGAGGCGTTCAATCTCTGCTTTGTTTTGTTCCTCTGAGGACATCAAGTTGGCGATTTTTTCACGCAGACTCGTTTGCTCGTTTTCGCTGGCAAGACGCTGTTGCTCGTAAAGCCTCGCTAACTCTTCCGTCCGCGTTTGCGTTTGCGTTTGCGTTTGCGTTTGGATCTGCGTTTGTGTTTGCGTTTGATTCTTCGTCTGGATGTGTACCGCTGTATCCTCACCATCACCCTTCACCTCCGAAACCCCCTCCTTTTCGCGTAAACCGGCAAGTTTGCGCACCTTAAAAAAAGAACGCGCTCGCTGGTCGTTTATAATGGCACCCTTCATCCGCCAAAGCCGAAAGCATAGCTCGACCCTGACCGCCGCTCGACGGCTGCCCTTTTCAAGGCCAGTGTTGAGAGTTGTGAGAGCCCTACTTAGGGTAATACGCCCTTTTTTCCTCTGAAAAGAATAAACGCTCCATTTACGGAAACACCGCAAATGGGATTCTCTACGTCGCCGCCGATGAGCACTGTGGTACATGAACTTGAGCGTGATTTCGAGTTGGCGAAGAGCCCTCGAAGTGATAATCTCGGCCGTCTTGGCAGTTTTTCGCGCTTCGTCTGTATCGTTTACCATTTCTCGTAACTCTATGATATTCTGCGATAGCGCTTTCTTTTCTCTTATCTCGCCTATCAATGTGTCTTGCAACTCCTTCAGCTGGGGGTTATCATTGTAGACTTTATCTGCGTTGTGTTGGGTGCTACTCAGCATATTGAGTTGCTGCCGATCGACGGACATTTCAAAATTTACCATGTCGTTGAATTGGTGCGTTTCGTTGTTCAAGTCTTTTATGGAGAGTGGTTGGCTCTTGGCTAGAGCATCTTTATTGCTTGGATAGGCAGTTTCATTTTTCGGCGACTTTCGTCGAGGACGATGTCGACTTCGACTTCGACCCTGACCTCCGTGACTACGGCTACGGCGGTTCTTCTGACTTGGCCGCCGTTCTACCGAGCTATCTCCCGTGGTACTATTGTTTTCGTGAGAGTTGTGATGTTTGTATCGAGAATTTTGCTCTTGGTACCTCTTTCTCTCACTCGATTTGGAGCGCCGTTTACCGCCATTGACGTTATTAGTGCTACTAGACTCCTCTAGAGAATCAATATCGAGCTCGCGGGCGCGCCAACTGCTATCAAAGCGAGTTCGCACGCTTGCAGGAGTCACACTGTCGAGCTTTTCGTCGCGCCATACATGATTTCCATCATCATAGGTAATCATATGGTCCCGGCACTGCTCAACGAGATCTTCATTCACACGTACACCTCTGGTCTTCAACCTTTCGATTTCACTAAACAGTGCGTTTCGTTCGGCGCGGAGACGACCCGCAACGGCACGATTATGGCGGTTCGAACTTTTCATATGCTCGACTGTCGCTTCCATTTTTGCAGCTTTTGCATTGATTGTACTCGCAGACAGTTTTGTGGCAATTTTGTTATCTTTATTTTGCTCCAGGGCCGAGGATAGGCCAATGACAACTTGAGCCGCTTCCCAGTTGGTCTTTACGGCAGATTTATTCGTATTCAAATTATTTGTAGGTAGAAAGCTGAGATCCGGCTTCAGTAGCACGGAGGAAGTCGATGCCATTGAAGGTCGTATTGGCGATGGTGATTTTGACGGTGGTGGTGATGGTGAGGAGGGGGAGGTGCCCTCAAAAGGGGAAGGTCCCGCATCGGAGTGTGCTTTTGAAGTTTCACTAGGCACAACAGATCCACCCTTGAGAAGTTCAGCCATCGAAACCTCGAAAATATTCGACAAGAAGGTCTCTTGAGTGGGCAGAAGAGCTGAACCGCTTCTGTTATTTGCTACCAATTGTTTCTCTTCCTGGTCCATTTTTTACCCTGATCTTCGACGAGACGCGTTCTTTGATTTCCGACGCCGCCAACGAACAACGAATGAGAAAGTTTAAATTTTAATGAAGCTTCTAAAATTATTGTTCTTCATTTTGGAAGGGGAGAGGACGGAGGGGAAGGAGGAACTGCAGAAAGCCTTTTGTCAGTTATTGTGGCTCCCTTCTCCAAAATTGATTAAATTCCCCCAAAAAAATGCCCTACGGTGACACAAGGAATTTTAAAATCTTCAAAAATGGACAGCAATCAGGCACAAATCCCGCTTCACCTTTACTTTAAATAGGGATTTTCCTTTCTTCCGTGTATTTTTTCTTTGGTCACTCGACAACTGGAATGGGCCCAGCAAAGCCAAAGAAGAATGCCAAGATCGCATCGTACTTGAAAGCGTCGCTGCCTTCAACAAAATTCATTCTCCAGCCAACAGATATACAGAAGATGAAGCCTGCTTTGGAGATCATGGAGGACCTTGAGCTTGACCGCATTCCCAAAATACTTCGCAAAAAGCGAGCCAAGAGAAGGAGGCGAAAGAAGAGAAAGAAGTGGAAGATACAAAAGACCGAGGGAGCCGTTGATGGCGGTGTTCTCGGGGAGACGGCAAACCAGGGTGGTTATAGCCTCATTGATGAGCGGGAGGCAAAGTTGATTGCCAATAAACAGACACACGACCAAGAAGACTTGATACACCTGCCCGGTATCGGTACCTTCAAGACACGGTCGATATATAGCGACGATCTCATTGGTCACAACGCTTTTCGCGCAAAAAAACAGGAGAAAATTGGGGGAATGGACCGAGTCATAAAGCGCTTTGACCTAACCGCAAATATTGAAGATTTGGGCAAGGTCTTTGGCAGGGGGGAGGAAATTCTTACAAGCAGGAGCGAGCCTGGCGGCGGGAGCTACCTTCCAGTCGTACGCCACGCAATCGACGACAAGAAGAACGCAGGAGCAACGGAAGATAACGGCGATGGCAGCGAGACATGCAGTGTCGATAGCAACAGTAGCAACTCTCAACGGCAGGGCCGTGAGCAGGAAAACAGGTTGATATTTTCACCAATAACCAGCACCGGCGAAGGTGACAAGGATCAGAATCAGAAGAAACCGCAGCCTTCCCCTCAGCGCCCAGCCGTTCCTTCTGCAAGGAAGGAGCGGACTCCGAGAATTCGGAACAACGGCACAAGATTCAGGCAGCAGCATCAGCAGCCGGAGACCAGGCTTCCTCTACCGCAGCAGGCACAACAGCAGCAACGTCTTTTCCCACAGATTCCTCAGCATCACCAACAAGCAGCGAAAAAAGACAGAGAGCAGCACCGCGAATACCACGCCCCGCCCTCACCCCCACCTTCCACCAGTGCTCACACTAGTGAAAGTGAAACGCTCATGAAAATAATTTCTTCTATCTCAAATAGAATCACTCAAAGCGAAAAGGAACTCAGTACTGTGCAACAAGCATGCGAGAGCTTGCATGGGCACCAACAGGGCATGGAATTGAAGCTCGGCTCGCTGGGGGCCAGTAGCACGCAGATAATAAATTTGAAGAAGTCCTTAGAAGAATTAAAGAGGTGCGTTCATGAGTATGTTCTTGGTGTTTGTGCGAACGCGCGACCGAATTGACATCACCTCATTGTGAGGAACAATAGTACTAACAAGATTGCAACATAGCCTGGCAAACGAGGCCATGGCACAAGCCTCCAACAGCAACAATGCTGTGGAGAAGCTTTCTCTCCAGATGTTTGAGCACGACACGAAGATGCAGCAAGTGCAAGATAGTGCCAGGACATTCGACCAAAACTCAGTAGTCATTGACGAATTGAGGCTGGCAGTCGACGAGCTGAAAGCCGGTGCGCCATTACTGGCCAATGTTGACCGAGACGTAACAGATTTCAGGCGGGAGGTAAGGATTTTTTATTTTGGGTAGAGAAGAGAGTACTGGAACTAAATTCTTACGCTAATCCACCAAAATCTCGTTCGTATCTACGCTGCGCACACTAATCAAACATTCCTTCAGTTCCACACCAGAATGCAAGGCGAAAGTGAATTCCGTGACGAGTTGAAGAAAAAAAACCAAGTGTTGTTTGGGGAGATAGTCCGCCTGGGAGAGGCCCAGGACAGGGACCGTGGCTTTGCCCGCACGGAGATCACAGAGATCGCCGGTTTGCTGCAAAACATGGAAAAAAGGGTCGCCGGAAGCAGTGAAGTAATCGATCGAATCGGAAAGGATCACAGTTCTAAGCTCGTGAATATTGACGGAATACTGAATGTTTTGGAGACAGGTCTCAATAATTTTGGACGGGATATGCAGAAGGTCGCAAATTCTGTCAGCGAAGAAATGAAGAGCCGTAAGGCGGCGGATGAGCAGATCAATAACATCATTGACGAATTTCGCACCTCGACGTCAAACAAATTCAGCTCTCTCGCCAGCTCTACTTCCCAGACGAGTCGGCAGCTCACCGAAACACTCACCTCACTTGTGGACTCGGCTCGCCTCGAGAGCTCCCGGGGACTCAAGAATGTCAGTGAAGAGTTCAAAAGCCTAAAATCAGAGCTAGCGAAGGAGGAGCAGCAGAGGAGTGCCTTGGCGAACGCGATGCGCACCGAGATGGCAAGTCACTCCGAGCAGATTCATATTGACATATCCACGCTCAAGGAGGAGACATTATCCACGCTTAGTGACTTCCGCTCTGAGGAGATGGGCGCCATAAAGAAGCAAGCAGTGGCACACGAGGAGATGAGAGGAATCGTAGGCGATCTTGAAAGGCAAGTATACGAGAACACAAGCGTGAGCAACAGCCGCATCGACCGAACGAGGATCGCCCTGGAGGAGGTTATCAGAGCTGAGATCCAATCGAGGCAAAATGCAGTGAGCAAGATGGAAGGGAGGGTAAGAGACATCGTCCAGGATTGTGTGGCGAGTATCGAGGGAGTTGGCAATGAGGGGAGGATGGCCAGTGATGCACTGGCGAACAGGGTGAACTTGCTAGAGACAGGTTTAACCAACATAATAAATGGCAAGATCAGCGTTATGGAGGAGGCTGTAGCTGCGAGAAATTACGACCAGAACGAAGTGAATGTTAAAGTTGAAGAGAAGTTGTCTGAGATCGTCTTGGGGGAAGAGAAAGAGCACAAGGAGAGGATACAGGTGGAACAGGATCTGAAATCTAGGGTTAGCACCGTCGAGGGGAGGGTTGACGGAGAGATTCGACAGGTCAGACACGAGGCGGACGAACATGCCATCAAGGGAAGAGAGGAGCTCAAGGTCGTCAGGGAGGGTCTCGAGGAGGAATGCAAGGCGATCAGCAACCATGTGGACGAAGTGGAGGTTGGAGTCAATGCCAATAAGAAGAATCTGGAGTTGCTCACGGATAAGACAAATGAAAACTTCAAGATGGTTCACTTAGACAGCCAGCAGACGAATGACGACGTGAGAGAGCTAGGAATCGCTATCGGACACACCAACGACAAGATTGAGGTGAATAATGTCTTGTCCAAGAGCATAGAGATCACTGCAGGGGTGCTGGAGAGGGAATCAAAGGAAGTCGAGGACGGGGATAAAAAGAAACAATTTGAGCAGTTTGTGTTGGACAGGGAAAAAACTGTACTGGCGAAAGAAGAAGCCAGAGAGGAAGAGTTGATCGTCAAATTCGATAAGGTGAGTGAGTGAGTAGTGGTGACAGTCGTCGGCCAAGTGAAGATCAATGACCGGTTTTGAATAGGTGTCAATATTTTTTAATATGGGCCGTGAGTCTAACGCCATTATTATTATCGCCCCTTGCTCGGTGCAGCAAATGGAAGCTATGAAAGCTGAGGCTGCAAAGACTCTGGAGACAATGAGAATGAACTTTGAGAGCATCATCAAGAGGGAGAGGGAGAATGAAATGAAAAGGGATTTGGAGATGAAGCAGAACTTGGAGGAGGAGTTGAAGAGCAGCATGATACAGAACGTTGTTGCTGTATGTTTGGAAGGACTTGTAAGCGCAGTAGAGGGACAGACATCGAGAGAAGAGCTGGCGGAGAAGGAAAGGAAAGCGTGGGTGGAGAAGAAGGAGTTAGAGGCGGAGCTGGAGAGGGAGAAGCGAAAGTCGGATGACATTTTGTCCAAGCTGCTCTTCTTGGAAGAAACAGTCAAAGAAAGGGAGCGCCTAGAAAATAAAGAGTGGGGGGATATTTTGGGCGGGGGGACGGATTTTAATGGAGATGACATCATTTTCGGAGGAGGGAGATTGCTGGGGGGAGAGAGCAAAGGTGGGCCTATATTGGCTGGTGGGCTGGGGGGAATTGGAGAGTTCCCCGGCGATGACAAAAACGAAAAAAGCAAAGAGGAGCCGGAGAGGAGCATGGAGTGAATGGAAAGGATGTATATGATTTTGTTTATATTGCATGAAATGATTTTGCAAAACACTCCCTCCCTTGAAGGGGATGATCTCGTTACAAAATTTTCTCACATTTTCCACATTTAACATCGAGGCGCAACTATATCAGGTGCGTTGTATAAGGCGCGTTTTATGAAGCGCGCGTAGCTTATAAATCGTCTTCCTCTCGCTCCCATAGCCTCTCCTCCAAATAAACAGCTGCCACTTCCATCTCATCCTGAGCCTCTTCAATCATCTCCTCAATTTGTAAATGCTTGCGTGTGCCCCCAATCTCATTCTCTGCCCAGGCTACCACCTGATCCATCGTGCGCTCTTTTTTTTCAACCATTTCCAGCGCTTTCGCAGCAATACCACTTCGGTAGGCAATGACAGCCTCAACATTGGTTCGATAAGGACAGTTTGGGAGCTTGCTGAGAGCGACACTGAGTTCTTCATTCTGCTTCATCAAGGCGGGAAGAGGATGCGGGTGCACGGGTAGTCCGACCAGACCAGTCGAGGTTTTGGGGCCGAGAGGATCGTACTGGGGGTCAAAGGGAGTAGTTGATGGACTGCTCTGCAAAGAGGATGTGGAGCAAAAGGTGCGGGAGCCAGCTAGAGGAAGGCGGGGGGCCATTTTGCGGGCTACAGTGCTAAACATCCGAGTGATCATTATGCGACT
>ENA-OWPI01003612-OWPI01003612.1-marine-metagenome-genome-assembly--contig:-NODE-3612-length-12995-cov-2.763895_pt1 | contig 12995 bp, 13 predicted proteins | sample MGYA00238138_ERZ651775 | MGnify/ENA primary metagenome ERZ651775 (study PRJEB26906, sample SAMN06265043) | marine metagenome | isolation source: Helgoland LTER site | place: Germany:Helgoland, sampling...
TCTTGGCCCTAGCCTGGTCTGCCAGTACCATTTTCGTCTCGCCGATTCTCCAAACTAAAAGAAACGAGGCACCCAAATTTTTATTGCACTGGCCGCTGTTCCCTAAACCCCACCTAAAAACCTCACTATGCACAACGGCAGCCACGTTGTTGATAATCTGGCATACGTCGTCATCCAGACTGGACACCAGAAAGTCAAAATCTCCGATCTTGGCGAATCCGAAGATAGCCTGCACCTTCTTTCCGTCGACCATAGGGTTGAATATTTTGGCACTAGCTCCGGTGACATCTCGATGGGCTGATATATTCTCGCTGATGATTCCTGTGCCAGCCACGCCCCAACACTTTCTCAGCAGCTGGGTGATCTGTCCGATGGCATTAGTGAGTTGTTGAGTCTCCGGCCCCCCTGCCTCGTCCGTATCCCGCAGCAAGTCTTCGATCTTCACGGTCGCTAGAGGGTTCTTGGCGTAAATGTATACGATTGACAGCAAGTGTCTCAACGGGTTCAGGACAAATCGCTTGGCGTCAGCCATCATCTTTTGCAGGCTGAGCCACAGAGAAACGGCAATGACCAACTTGGCGACAAGCTCATCAAAGGCAAGCGAAGCGCAAATCACTCGAAAGTTAAGGATGATGTGACTCTCAAATGAGACGCTATTCACGACCTCTGACTGCGAGTACGGTACCGTTTCCAACAATCGGTAGAATTTTCTCCTATCCTCATTTCCGAAACATCCTTGACCCTCCGCATAATTCGAGAGCCTAAAAAGAGAAATTAAAGGCGCCATCTCACTCTTCGTCATATTGGGGAACAGTCGAGTCACCCATTCGCACCTATGAATCCGGTATTTTGCGCGAAATAAGTTAGTCGGTTGGTAATCAATCGGTAAAACTTCGAGCAGAACAGCAGAACACATTCCCTAAGTGTTTTTTTCACTCGCGCGCACTGTACTCACTTCGTCCCGCGTCGGATGTCCACAATCTCCCCGGCAGGTAACTTCTGGAAGTCGCAACGAGCGGGAAGGGTGTCAACCTCCAAGACGAATGGCGACTCAACATCGATAATCTTGTCGATGGCAAGATTTGTCCTGAACTGAGGAGCCCAGGCGATCAGCCAGCCGACAACATTCTGGCGGTATTTTTCACAATCACTCTCTGTGGGATATTCGACGTTAAATGAATTGAGCAGATCTACACCAAATTTCCCTGGTTGAGATGAGGATGCTTCCATGATAGCAAACGGAGACAACAGAGAGAAGAACAAGAAGATTGTCACCAAGATGTAATAATAGTTGGAAACGATGAGTGCATTTCGGAGCTTCCTCGCCTTCGTCAACCGCTCGAGTTTTTTTTCGTTTCGTTTCTTTCGCTAAAATATTCCGGACGATGGGTTAATAATATATTGGACTGGATTGGATTGGATTGGATTGGATTGGATTGGATTGGATTGGATTGGGTTGGATTGGATTGGATTGGATTGGATTGGATTGGATTGCTGAGCAAACCAAATGGATTGATTTTCGCTAAAAAGAAGCACTCCTCACCTCTTCCTCAATCTTCTCCTGCATCTCGATGGACTTCTGAGCGGCGGCATTTTGCTTTTCCTTGGCTTCGCGTGAAAGAGTGGCCGGGTTCACCAACGAAATAGAAGTAGATGAGAATGAGTTATGCCGGCTATGCGACCAACGGGGCGTCTCTTTCTCTTTGTCGACATGTCTGCTGCTGTGATCAAGGTATGCTTCTTCTTCGGTTGCATCGGCTGTTTTCGCCATCATTTTCATGTCCTCGTCGTCCAGCTTCTGCATAATCGCGTTGTTCTTAATGTGGCGGCCAATTCCAGTAACACGCAAATGTGCCAAGGTAAGTATCACCCAACCTCGGACTCGCTCGAGCCGGCTTATCCCAAGCACGTAAGACACGTCCAGAAGAGCTCGCGTCAGCGTCATGTTCACCCACCACTCTGATCTTACGTCTGGATTGTTATTTTGATCTGAGAAGCAAGAAATAATATCTGGTATCACAAATACGGCAGTGATGAACTCGGCTGCAAAGCTAAAATTGTCGAGCGATTGGCGTGGCGGTTGGTTAGTCTCTGTCTTATCTGTCTCTGCAGCAGGAGGTAGTGAGCGAGTGGTGCTATTAACGAGTTCGGAGCGCAACCCACCTCATCTGGGTTATAAATCTTGCATTCACAGACTCGTAAGCCACGTCGGTCCTCTGAATTTCGCTGTACGTGGAGGGCCTTATGCATACCTCCAGAAAAATTTCAAGAAAGACGAAAGCAAGAGCTATCGAAGACACTATTCCGATACCCTCATCCATCGAGACTGGAATGAACATGATCCGTATGGGCTCAATTATATAGATAAAAATATTGCATAGCAGGAAGAAGAGTTTGGGATTCAGGGTCAAAGTGAATTTGAAAGGCAGAAAACCGTAAACAACCTTCCGCATGCTTTTCGTCGTGAAATCAAGGAAGGATTGGAACAAAGTCTTTTTGGGATCGTTGAGTAGTTTCTAGTAAGTGGGAGGTAAAGAGGTGTTAGCTTGGTTTGGTTAGGGGGCTAATGCAAAGAAGATTTTGAAAAAATGCAAACGCCCAAGGCAACAAACACATAAGCAAGCAATTGCAAGTCTTCACCTCCTGCTCATCGACAACCTCAAACAACATTCCATCGCTCCCCTTTATGTGCTGAATCGACTCTTTAGCGGCCTTGAACTTGTCGAAGAGGTTGTAGTCCTGCTGCTCCTTTGAAGAACTGCGGTATACAATCTCAAGGTCGCTCATCTCACAGTTTCTCGCCACCTGGCAATTCTCACACACTCGAACATCATACGTTGGTAGGACCCCCTCATAGTTCACTGACAGGATCATTACCAATGACCTGTCATAGGGGCCAACTTTCTTCTCGTAAGTGGATTCCTTCGATCGCATTGATCGGCCAAAAGAGTTCATCTTGTGGCTGTAAAGCTCGTCAGAGGGCCGAGAAGATATCTTCATCAGGCCATAGTCCCCTAAATTTAAGGAGGGTGGGAAGGATGAGCGAAAATAATGCAACGCACAAAATCGGTGGCGGAAGTTACTCACCAGCTTTACCGAGTTGTTGAGACCGACGACTGTGTGCGCTGCTGAGACTAGGAACACCCTGTTTTCTCTTCCCTTTCCTAAGCATCGTTGGGGCAGCGGCGCTAGTGCCAGAGTGATTGATTAACAGGCGGTCGTGATCGACGGTGTAGGGTAAAAATTCAAGCCGAAATCTTTGGGAGTGATTCAATTTTGGGTTTCCTTCTAGACTAATTTATTTATTTTGTGACGAACCATGTTGGAAGTGTGTGGAGGAGAAGGATATGTGTTTGAGCCATTTAACTCCAATCACAACAATAGTTTCGGTGACGACGTTAATTGCAACGATGATCAAGAATTCCATCCCCTTGGGGAAAAAGAAGCGGCGAGCGAAGCGGGTAATAATGCGAGTGGAGAGGAGTTTCTTAAGAATGACCCTCACATCGAGCCAGTTGTCACGTTGCTGCGTAAAATGTTCTACCTTGTAATCTTCGTCGGATGGTTTTTCGTAGCCTACATATTGATGGCGTTCTTTTCCGGGTTGGCAGCTGAGGAGGTGAGTTGCTTGAGACATGACTACTGATGAGGAGATGGATTGTAATCATCGTGAGGCTAACCTTATTCCAGGATAATTTATTGGCAAATGAGAGGAAGGTAGTGGCGCCGCCAGCATTTCAGGCAGGGCCAGGACAGACACAGACATCGACATCAACATCAACATCAACATCGACATCGACATCGACATCGACATCGACATCAACATCGGTGCGAATACGTGCAAACGAAACCGATGTGGCATTTGGTAAGCCCTTAGCCTCAAATAGCTGCGCTGAATGTCTAGGACCAGAGACGCCGGAGCGCAAATTGCTCCTCTGCGGGGGATGCGGCACGGTAAAATACTGCTCAAAGAGCTGTCAAAAAGCAAACTACAAGCATCATAAGGTACAGTGCAGAAATGTCTCCAACGGAAAATTGAGAAAGGTGGAGGGTGGGGGATAGGGGGATAGGAGAAGGAGGAAATTGTTACAAAGCATTTCGGTCTCAAAATTGTGCATTTTTTGTGGTTTTAGCCTAGTAGTGTGGTAGTGGTAAATTCTTACCGTGGTGGTGGAGAGGAAGGGGGTCGAGGGGTCTAACATGGATTGTTGTTGTCGTGTGTGGTGATAGCGATAGGGGGGGTTTCAGGAAGCCCCGGGGGGGGCTCTAACTCTAAATCCTCGTAAATGGAATCTGTTTCGCTTTCACTGTCGCTATCGCTTTCTTCTGTGTCATCTGACGGTACGCTATCATCGTCCCTGTCGTCCTCTTCATCGTCACTGTCCTCCTCGTCGTCGTTAAAGTAGCTCTGCTTGCGATTTTCCAGCAATTTTTTCGTCTCCTCAATATCTGCAACAATATCAGATGCGACATCGACGGCGCCGATAATAGCACCACCGGTGCCGGTGCCGGTGCCGGTGCTGGCATCAGTGGCCCCTTCCTCGCGATCCCCTAGCACCCTCTGCTGCTGCTCGGCTTCTTTCTCATTCTCTTTCCTTTCCAACTTCCACTCGTCCGTTGTTTTTCCCCAGCTCTCCGGGAAGTTCTCGAGGCCCCGGTAGTCTGGCCACCAGGCCTTGGGCCACAAAAGCTTGAATTTCATCACGCGGGGCCAGACAAACTTCTTCGCAATAACGTCCTTGACGATTCTCACTATAGCACGCTCCACAATCGGTGCATTCTTCAGATAGGCGGAATTCCCTATCGAGCTCTTCACATCAAATTTCGTATGAGGGTTTCTCATGAAGCAGCAAAACGACTTTCCCTTTCTTACGCCGAGACGGACACTGCCCGTCAGCTCCACCAGCTTTAGGGAGAGTTTGACTGGTATGCAGGTGCCTTTTTCTCTAGGCCAGTTGAGCCAAATATCCGTGTTGATTTTAAGTTCAATTGCATTGCCGTTATTGCTCCTGTAGACGACATCGAGGTCCGCCGCGGCATCGTGCTCGAGATCGGCCCCCTGGAGCTCTCCGGGAAGGACCCACTTCGCATTCCGAATGATTGGCGGGATCTGTCCAAGAGAAAGGTTCGACACGGTAAAGTTACCGATGTACTTTGGTTTTTTCGCTTTGTTTAGTTTCGAGGCAATCAGCTTCTCGTAGTCGTGCAGAAATTTACTACTGCAACTAGCGTCTCTGTAAATACGACCGACAAAAGCATTGAACCAGACGGCCGTCTCAGCCTTAACGTTGGACTTCGCCGAGTCTTTGAGACGTTCCAAAGTCTCCTTGCTCAGAGATGACGGCTGGATCGCCGCCAGAGCGTGAATGCTTTCACTCTGCATATCAAGAGTACTACCCGAGTTCTTCGACACATCGTTCTCGGCCTTCTCGATGAGAGATCCTTGGTTGTCAATATCCGACTTTAACCGCTTCAGGGCGTTTATTGAAGTCTCTTGCTGGGTCAGATAGGTTTCAATCAGATTCCTCAGGAGATTTTTTATCCGAGAATGTCGGCTTTCGTCCATGACTTGCAAATCGCGGGTAAAATTTGGTATGCTCGTGTGAATAGAATCGGTCGCGCTCTTCAATGATCTGTTTGCCTCGTCCACTTCGGCCTCGCACTCTTGAAGCCTCTTGAACAACTTTTTTGACTGGTCGGTCGCTTGCTTCTCGTTCTTCTCAATGACACCGCTGATTTTCTTTAGAATCTTCATTGTCGATGTAGATTTCTCGCCATTAATCTTGGCCTTGGCGCCCTGCGCGACGCTTGAAAGGAGCGTCTGAACTTTTTGCACCGCCTTCTCTTTTTCCTTCATTGCTGCCTCCACCCTCGCCGTAGCATCCTCCCGGCGCTTGACCAATTGATCTACAGATTTCTGGATCTGTTCCTGGAGATACGATTGTTCGTTCTGCAAGTTCTTCAAACTCTTGTAGTGATTGTTTGTTATGTTTTCCCCCAGAGTCTCGCTGTCTGTTTTAAGAGCTTCCAAGGTATTGCTAAAAGCGCCCCACCAAAACGATTCCGTTTGGTTGGGGGGAGGAGGGGAAAGAGGGGGGGGGGGAGTAAAAGTGGAAGTGGAAGTGGAAGGGGAAGGGGAAGTGGAAGTGGAAGTGGAAGTGGAAGTGGAAGTGGAAGTGGAAGTGGAAGTGGAAGGGAGGGGGGAGAGGGGAGAATTTGCGCGAGTGCCGTTCTTATTCTTGTCCTTGTTGTTATTGTTACCCTTATCCGGGGAGGAGGAGGAGGAGGAGGAGGTGGTGGTGGTGGTGGTAGGCTCGATTTCTGCGGCGGAATCGTCTACATCGATACTCGCCGCCATTTGGGAAAGCCTCTTTAACTGAGTAGAATGGGAAATCTGTGCTCGACCCAGATCTTGCACAAAATTGACGGTCCGTGTAGCCGTCTTGCTGCACCAGGATTTGCTGATGTTCACATGATTGTTGAAAACCTCTACCGGAGTGGGAGGGAGAGTGGGAATAGTGGTGGTTGTAATTGGGACACGGGGGTCCATTTGAGGAGAGTCAGGGTTAGGGTTAGGGAGACTTTCGGATTGAGGAGATTGCGGGAATGGGGGAGATTGGGAAGTTGCATGTGTGATACTGCTGCTACCCTCAAGGGGGTCCGTGTGGGGTGATGCGCGGGTGAATGTGCTTTTTAGAGGCGTGTACATGTCGCTACTGTTGTCAATTCCTCCAATTCCATTGGAGTTGGGTGAATAGGCATTGACCTCGTTTTTTAATCCCTTCCGCTTGATGTCCTTCTCTATCATAACATTTAGCTGCTCCATCTGTTCCCTCCTCTCCTCCTCCGTCGGCCACCGAATCATAAATAGAAGAAGGACTACACCGAAAAACACAAAACCGCTTATGAATCCGGAAATCCACGCCACACTGGGTTGCAAGTGAAAAAGAATCGAGGGTTATTTAGTTTGGAGAGCTAATGCCATGCGTAGGTGGGCGAAGAGAAGAGAAGCGAAGCGAGGGACCCAGGGTGGAATGAAAAAAAACAGGGGAAGGAGCTACACACAGCATTGGAAAATGAAAACCACTGCACTCACCTGTCATAAATCGCCGGAACTACAAAATTGAACGGCATCTCCAAAAGAGAGGCCTAGAAAAAAGTGACAGCGACAGGGGAACAACAAACCGCAAGGAATTCAGGTGTATTTTTGTTGGAAATGTAGAAGAGACAGAAGATGAAGAAGTGTTTTTACTTCAATTGGGCCAACTTTTAGATATATCTTCACAGCAAGAGGGAGGAGGATGAGATGAATGAAGGAAGAAAGAAGCAGGAGAGCAATCGATTCAAAATATTTACTATATATGGTTTCAAGAGTTGTGACGATGAGGAGAGAGATCGACCCCGAACCCGAAACCCGAATGATATGAAAGAAATTATGATAAACGTGCGATAGAAAGAGCGAGGGAATTCTGCACCAACCTTCCACACAACATCCTCCTCGTCCTCCGTCAAATATCTTTTCATCCGCGACTCCCTTCTCCCTCCCGATTTACTAACAATAAGTTTACTTAAAGACATTTTTTAATACAATTTACTTTCATAATAAAACTATAGCAAATAATATAATTTTTTTAAATTTTCAAATATTTTTTATAATACAAATAAAATATTTATCTTAAAAGTTTTCAAAATTTTATAAATTTAATTTAAAAAATAAAATTTTTTTTTAATTTTAATAAAAAAAATAATTTTTTAATTAAATAAATTAAAAATAGTAAAATTTTATATTTTGAAAAATTATATAGTGATTTAAACTTCATGAACCAGAGATTGAAAAAAATTTTCATTTTTTTGTTTGTGTTTCGAACCTCGTTCTATGAATCGAAATTTTGGACACCCTATGTGCACAATTCTTCTCTTTTCTGTCCTGTTGTCTCCAGCGATTTCCTTATCTTCAGAATATGCGACAACAACGAGAACAATTCCTCGTCTGCACTTCCCCTCCACCCTCTTGTCTCCCTCATGTAATGTTCTGGTCCCGGAGGAAAGGAGAGAATACGTGCAACGAGTCCTTCGCCTTGGTCCTGGCAGGAAAAAGAAATCATGGTTGCGGGGTTTCAACGCAGCATCTGGGGAGTGGCTCCTTGAATTCTTGAGCCCGGATGAATTGATTGTGCGTTCCCAGATCCGCGGCCCTTGTAAACAGTCACCAACCACAAAGCTAGACGTTCTTTTTGTCCCGATCAGGCCATCCCGGCAGCGCACGCTCTTGGAAAAATGCGTTGAGTTGAATGTAAATTCTTTCACAAGTTGCAGTTCTGATCTCTCTCAAAACGACTATACTGAAGCCGCTTCTCGGTGGGGCCGGAAACATGTCGAAAACACGGAGCAGAGCGAGCGTCTTCACGCTCCGCCTTATAGTGTGGCTTCTGTAAAGGTCAAAGAGTTTGTTTCTGACTGGCTGAACCGTTCCAGTTTGGAGGAAACTCTCCTCATTTGCCGTGCGCGATCCGACAAGGCACTGTCTATTTCCCAATTCTTTGCGAAGAGCAAGCCCAAGCCCACGACGTCTGTAACTTTGTTGGTAGGCCCCGAAGGTGGCTGGAGTCCCGAGGAAGAGTGCTATTTTGACGAAATTTCCCCGCCATCCTCAGAACGAATATGTAGTGTATCTCTGGGAAGGAACGTGCTCCGCTCGGAGACGGCCTGCATTGCTGCCGTTGCCGTAGCACAAGAGCAACTTCAGATTATGGAACGAGAGAGTGAGTGACAGAATAGAGTAGCCCAACGCAACGCGTCGATGCAACCACGCACGACAAATGTAACTACCAAGAGTAGAAATAAAGCAGAAGCAGTTGTGCCCAAAAAAACGAGCTGTCACTTTCCTTTCTTCACATCATTTTCTTAATATTATTCTCGAGCCTGCCAAAGAAATCGTCCGAGTAAAAATTCGTGACTTTGGTCCATAGGCCCGTAGGCCTGATCATGACCTTTCCCGGTTTCCCGTTACTCTTGAATTCCTTTGTTGCGAGGTTCCGGAGAAGCTGGGAATCGAACTTGTCGGCGGGTTTCTCGACACCAAAGTCCTTCTCGGACCCAATCCGAAAATAACAATCCTCGACGAATTTATTACCCCCAAAATCGCCGCCCCCAATGCTCTTGTTAGCGTCTCTGCTGTTGGCATTCCCGTTGCCAGATCTTCTGTTCAGAACCGTGTTCACAAGGTTGGCAACAAAAGTGGCCGGTGGGTTCGGAGCAGTGGAGTCCGAGTCCGAGTCCGTCTTGGCACGGATATGACTGTCACCCTTTAAACTCTGCTCAACAAACTTTTCCATTATCACCCAGTCGGCCTTCTTCACACGCCCTCCTGCGTTCTCAAGTACATCTTCAAAGCTGTGGTGATTGAGGGAGGGGAGGAGAGGGGAGGAGAGGGGAGGAGAGGGAGGTCGCAAGAAAGCGGAAAAAAAAAAAGTGTTGGCGCGCGATTTCGAAATAACAGTTTTGCCGCGCGCCAATTTCGGCTTCATCATCAACCACATTGCAGCAAACACTCACCTACATTCAACCCCCCCTCCCCCTCCTGTAACCTTGCTGAGAAAAGATTTGAAAGCAAATACCACACTCTCCCCTCCCCTCAGGCGAAGCACCAGGTGGAGCGTCGAGTCGTCCCCAATGTCATAATCATCGATAGTCTTCCCGTCCGCCAGCTGCTGCCCCCCGAAAATCAATCTCTGCTGCTCCGGAGGAACACCCTCTTTTTCGCTAATCTTGGCTTTGACAGACTCGATACTCTCCCCTGGCTCCACTTCCACGCTCACAGTTTTCCCGGTCAGCGTCTTCACAAACAGTTGCTGTCCTCCTCGAACACCGAGGGCTGCCCTCCTACCCCTTAAGAGCTGCTGCTGCTGCCCACCTCGGATGCCGAGGAAAGCGATAGAGGTCGACGGAGACGATGAAATGGTGAAAGGGTTTGAACGGGATGAGCTGGCGGTCGCGAGGAGCAGTATGGATGCTGCTGCGAGATAGGATCGCATATTGGTGATCGATTAGGCTGAAGAAGAAGAATAATTGGGCAGTAAGTTTGTTATCTGCAGCAGGACTCCGACGCCACGCGCACCCCAAACAACTAGCTCTAGGGATTTTTTTTGTTCCGTTTTTTTCGGTCAACCGTGTCACGCCCGACCGTTCCCCCGATTGGTAATCACTTTCTTCGCTCGGCTTCTCATTTGGCTTCATTCATGACTCCCGCCGCCGCTGCTGGTGGCGTCTACCTGTTCGGTTACGGATCGTTGATGTTTAAGCCCCCTCTACTACCATCTTCCATCCTGAACCCTCCCGATGGGCTGAAAAAATATCACGGTGTCCTGTACGGGTATAAACGAAGCTGGAGTCAGCTCAGCATTGACCACAGGGGCAGCCCTATCGTGCCCGGGGTCGTGGTAAATATTGTGAAAGACGAGAGCCCCGAAATTTTGGCCTGGGAGGACTGGTTCAAACAACCACCACAAGCAAATCCCACCACCGCCATCCTAGCATCGGCATCGGCTCCACCAACACCGATAACAACTACTCCGAGTTCCTGCTTTGGTTGCGTATATTACATCCCCCCCGAGATTTGCGATGCAGTGATTACTGATCTCGATTTCAGGGAGAAGGGGGGCTACGTCCGTGCTGAGGGCAAGGTGGAATTACTTGACTTTACAGATGACGACGAAACGATTATTGTGGATGCTGTCTTGTATCGCGGTGTCATTCCTTCGCCACCAGCTCTGAAGTCGACACTAGGGTGTAACGGTGATGACAATGATGGCGACAATGAAAATGACGATGGCAGTGAAAATGACGATGATAAATCCCTTTCCTCATTTTCTCCACTCTTTCATCTGCACCCTACCACCCTCACCCCCGCTACCATCGCCACATCCATCGGGCCCTCTGGACCTAACTACGAATATATTAGCAGAATTTCGCATTACGTCATGCAGTGGTTCGACCAGAACGAAAAGTGGAAGGGTCGCTTCGGACTTGACGAGCACACGGCTGACCTGCTTTCGCACGTGGAAGAAATCCGAAGTTCTCATCCGGACACCTTTTTTTATTGTGGCTGCGGCGATAACGGTTCAAAACAGCTCAATTTAGTGCCCCTGGACGGTGACATTGATTACCCCGAGCACGTCAACCATCTTCGGCATTCATTCATTCACGGTGGCACTCACGACACCATGATGGTTGGGGCAGGGGGCCAGACTACCACTTTTTTAAACAGAAAGACTGGTTGGTTTCGTTCCTTCGGGGTTGGAAAGTTTAGCTGCGACAACGACCCAGACGACCTCGACGTCAACGACGACGACGACGACGACGACGACAACGATGACGACGATGACGACTTTTTCGAAGGCATTTCGAGCGAAGAGTACGTTGTAGGCGGCGGGGGGTATGACCGGAGGCTCTTTGGCTGTTTATCAGCCTGCGGACAGAAGTTCATTGTGAAGGAGTTCAACTTTGAAACAGGAAAATACATCTCAGTAAGCGAGAAAGATATTCCTACCAATTTAGGTGCAGACGAACGTTGCAAACTTGTCGTCGGGGAGCACTCCTCTGGGGTATTCCACAGTGGGTTTGCGATCAACATTTTTTCCGACCATGGCACTACCTTCAAGCGCAGCATTGTCTGCTTTGACTTTGAGGAGAAATCGCGCCGGTTTTTGCACCACGACGAACCTATTGTCAGCGTTTGTATCGGCAGAATGGTCGAGACTTACTTTAGTCCCCAAGGAGGTTACACATTTCCGTGCGGAAAGGGCAGAAAAAGGTGAGCGTGAGCTAGCTAGGACAAAAATGGGGGTATCAAAGGTGAAAAAAAAATTGGCGGTACGCATTGTTCATTGCCGAGGAATGAATGAATGAATGAATGAATGAATGAATGAATGAACGAATGAATGAATGAAACCTAATCTCACCCGGCACGATCATATCACGCCCCTCTTCTCTGTATTTTTCATCTTTTCCCAATTGCTTTACAGCATAGAAAAGTGGGGAACCTTGGGAAGAGCCTTTGACGATGCAAATCCGAAAATCAGCAACTTTCCCCCCAAGGGTTTCACCATAGCAAAAGTTGGGTGCGGCTGGAGTCATTTCGTCGTCGGTTTAACAGAATCAGGTGCTGCTAAATCGGGCGTGAATGGGCTAACGAGGCTATTCGGTTGGGGACGCAATGACAAAAATCAACTCGGCAACTGGAATGATCTTGGAGACAGCACCAAAACAGACATTATCGCAGTGAAATATCCTATCGAGATCGTCCCTCGTATTGGATCAGACAGGCTAGAAGATTTTGGAGTTCTCAGCGAAAGCATAGTATTTCGAACGACTATGGTTTCCAACATGCCGAAAAATAGAAAATCTAACAAATACCACCAAGCTCAACAACCAACAAGCCGAAACCAAAGCCAAAACAGCAATTCTGATATTGAAAAATGGCGGGATTCTCTTCCCAAACGCCAGAAATTTTACGGAGCTGGGTGGGGAGATCACGGAAATTGTGGCGGAAAGGATGACACAATTGTGGCCCCCCCACGAGAAATACTTTTTTTCGCCGACAGCAAAAATCATTGGGAGGGAAGCAGACAGAGGAAACTCCTCAAGTTGAGTTGCGGAGGGGCCTTTTTCGTTGCGTACTAGCACACCGTACGTAATGTAGCGCTGTTGTTGCTTATGCAGTAGAATGAAAGAAGAAATGAGAGTAGAATTTCTTGACAGTCCACCAAATTAGTCCTTTGCTCACTAGTACTAATGTCAGAATGGCTGTGTTGTTTTCAGGCCGTCGGGATGGTCCTATTACTAGGCATACTTTATGGATTACTTTCGAGATAACAGTAAAGTGTTGTTTTTGATTGTTTAAAACCTTAAGATCAGTCAATATAAGGCATTATTTGGGAGCGCTTTACCAGGTACCTGGTATGTCTTTGTAATGACAAACCACTGCAATTATAAAC
>ENA-OWPI01003613-OWPI01003613.1-marine-metagenome-genome-assembly--contig:-NODE-3613-length-12991-cov-3.686464_pt1 | contig 12991 bp, 10 predicted proteins | sample MGYA00238138_ERZ651775 | MGnify/ENA primary metagenome ERZ651775 (study PRJEB26906, sample SAMN06265043) | marine metagenome | isolation source: Helgoland LTER site | place: Germany:Helgoland, sampling...
AGGTGTTTGGGGGGTGAGAAAGAGAAGGAAAAGAAAAGGAAAGATAAGAGAGAGCCTTTTTCACACACCAAACACGCCAAGCTGCATGCAGCGACAACTCACCTCAATCTCACTCAAATTCTCAGCAATCAACGCCTTATTTGCCGTGACAACATGTTTTCCCCTTTTTAGTGCATTATAAACCGCGTCCTTAGCCAGTCCCTCGCTCCCCCCCACGACCTCAACTATTACATTGATACTCTCGTCATCCAATATATCTTCCACCCTATCCGTGACTGTACACTGTTCAGTATCCACGGTAAATGGACGGCGTTTGGACAGGGACCGGACAAGGATTTTGGTTATGACATAACGGCTTGAAGAATTCAGCCGATACCGGATTAAATCGTATACGACTGAGCCAACGCAGCCGGCACCAAGGAGACCGATGTTTAGCAATGGTGGCATTATACAGAGGTGTTTACTTACTTTGAGACGCGGCTTAGCTTACAAAAAATTTTGTGTCACCCCCCAATCTTTAACGCCACCCCTCAATAATCTCACGCCACCCCTCAATATCTCAGAATTGTTCTCCCTATGCGGAAATTTCGCAGATGTCTCTTCATTTTGATTTTTGTTCATGCCTCCTTCATCTACTTTTTGACACAAACTAAGGGGAAAGTGCAGAGCATAGAAGTGGACACGGGTGCAGTATCAGCTACGACATCTGCGGTGGCGACATTAGTGGCTACGACGTTAAAAACGACATCTTCCTCCTTCACCCCCTTCACTGTAACATTCCACATATCAAATCTTGCCCTTCCTGGGCCCTCCAATTCCCAAATAACTTTCATGATTAACCCTCTCTGGTCTCCCATAGGTTCTTCCCATTTCCGTTCCCTTGTAATATCCGGTTATTATACATCTACTCGATTCTTTCGAGTGGTGAATAATTTCATTGTCCAGTTCGGCATCAATGGTGATCCACAAATATCTGCCAAATACAGAAAAAAGATAAAAGACGATCCCACTATTGGCGCCAAGAGTAACACGATGGGCACGCTAACCTTCGCGACGAGCGGGGAAAACACCCGTACAACCCAGTTATTCATAAACCTGAAGGACAACACTTTCCTGGACAACCAGGGCTTTACCCCAATAGGCGAGTTGGTACACGTTCAAGAGGGCATCGGGATACTCAAGAGGGTGTACGGTGGTTATGGAGAGCGCCCGAATCAAGGGAGGATCAACATGGAGGGCAACACATATTTAGAGGAAAATTTTAAAGAACTTAGTTTTGTCGAGAGGGTAGAGATCGGAGAGGAGGGGAAAGAAGATTGAGGGGGGCCAGGATGATGAAATTATGAACCGTTTCACATTTTACACATTTTATCGCTTTTACAATTTTTTACGGCAAATTAATATTAGCGTGTGACACTTTAATGTGAACGAAATATGATAATTTTTTTCATTTTGCTGTCATTGTCGTTGTCGTTTGTCTTTGCAAATAGTTATTTTTTACATCGTACACAATAAATGTCTACAGCTCGACCTTTTTGTCACTTAGCTTCCACTTTTTTCCAGATTCATTCATTGGCGCCGTTTTTCCCCTTCTTATTCCCCGATGGCAAGTCCTCTACCGTCCTCATTAGCCTCTTCTGGTCACTCTTAAGTTTCGTGACCTTGCGTCTAAGTCCCTCGATCTGTTTTGTTATCCCCTTGTTCATCTTGGCGAGCTCGCTATTGATGTCTTCCGAGGAATTTAAGCTGTTGAATTCCAACTGTCTGAACATGGCCTCCATCCTTTCCTCCCTCATCTTTTCCTCGTCGACGCGCGGGATCGCCAGGGCGATACCGTCCGGTATCCACCCAATGTCCTCGTTCTTAACACAATCTGCGATGTAGCTCTCTGCACCATTGTACTCGCTTGTATCCTTCTTCTCCAGATATATGATAAAGAAGATGTAGTTCCAGTAGTTGTGCTCCTCCTTCCAATGGGAGGAGAAACCGCGACCGCCGGACTGTCGCATGTCCTCGAAAAGATCCTTGCTAAGGCCGCAGATGAAGCACCTGCTTTGCATTAGCTCGTGGCGCTCGTTCTCGCTCTCCCGAAGGCTGCCGAAGGTGTCGATTATGATGCCAAATACGATGTTCATGAGGAGCACTATGACGATGATGAAGAACGCCATGTCAAATATGAGCCTGTAGACGTATTTATCGTCCTGGTCAAGAGGAGCGTCGTGGCCAAGCTCGCCGCTCATAAAATCACCGATGCCGCCTCCGTAGAGCATTCCGTTCCGAATATAACTACGAACGCAGTTGAGCATTGTGTTGCATTCATTTATATTTTGACCTGTGTTCATCATATCACTGTGGAAAGTGTAGAAACCGACTAAACTGAAGACGTATATTATGATGAGTCCGAGAAGTGCGCTCATAAGAAGCTGCGCGCTCGGTATTGTTACTGCCCTTACGACATTCTGCAACGTTGGGCTCATCTCAATAACGATGAACAACTGCACAGCATACGCGATGGGCGTGTCAATGTATACCAACCCGAAGACGGCGCACATTGACATTATGCCGTAGAACTTGATTTTGTTGACACTCTGCCAGAAGAAACTATACCAAAGGAAGAACCTGCTTTCCCAAAATGTATATCGGCCAGAAAAAAACCATAACGAGTGCGTCGATTTTATCGGATTCAAAATCCAAAGCTCGCAAGACCTCAACAGTGAAGGCGAAAGAGAAATATATGGCAAGAGATCCTATGACGTTCACTGTGAAGAAGCACAGCTTACCACTTTTAGTGCAAATGAGGATGTAAGGTTAGACGCAGAAAATTATAATTAGCCCATATGACGCACATCGTCGCTTAACCTCACGCAGAAAATTATAATTAGCCCATATGACGCACATCGTCGCCTAACCTAACCTCACCTCCACTTTACAATCTCTTCTGGTTCCACAGGTGGGGAGAGAAAATGTTCTACATAGTTAGCCCTCCAAATGACGCACATCGTCGTGCAAGTGGCAATCAATTCCGTCAATTCGTTTCTGTACAAAAACAATTCGGCCGTTAAGTCCTGAGGTAATCTCAAAATGAGCACAACTGTTATCAAAGCACTAGCCAGAGCTCCTCTCCAGTCTCGCCACAACCTATTCGTCAATGTATATACAGCCTCTCGAATGAGAGGGTGGTCATTTAAACCTTGGTTGTCACTGGGAGCAGCAGGAACAACAGGACCGGGTGTGTAGTTGTCGACATTGGAAGAGTTGAAACTCTTCATGAAATGCTTCACTCTGTTTGATGGCAAAGTCGAGGGAGAGAAAGTGAGAAACATGCAAGAAAAAACACTCTTGCGAAGTGGAGAAAATGCCTCCATTTACATCAACTCACCGGGTTGACAAGGGCGAGTCAGTCGAAGGAATTCGCTTTCTCATGCTTCTTGCAGGATGGTTTTCGTAATGTTGATTTTAGCGTTGTAAAAAGAAAGAGAGAGCGCGCAATTAGAGGTGGTGAAGGAAATCTGGATAGTCGAAAGATTATTGTGTAAAGTGAAAGTGTCAATTTTTGTCTGTCGGGTGCGCTTTTCCCGATCGATCTCGGTTCCAGCTTGTGTTTTGCTTAAAAATCAGCTGTCAACGGCAACAGATTTATAATACTAACCACACCCTTCCAACGCATAGAAGGTTGTTGTCGTTCATTCCGCATCGTGGCATTGACGCTTATTCCTTCTACACGACCTCACAACAAATTCACAACTCCCTTCAGCCGGCAACAGTCGTCCACCCCTCCCAGCCTCTTGATTTGCATAACCATCCACCAAAAACCATGCTGACCGATTCCTTGACTCCTACCGCCACCGTTGCGATCTCCTTGACCAACCTATTATTGACAACTACTGCAGACTCCAAAATCTACGCCTCGGCCAACTCCACTTGCTCAAAATTTGAGAGCTTTGTGACAAGCACCAAAACCCCCGACAAAAATTCGATAGAAACGGCCGGCACAGGGGTCGAAGAAAAGAAGGACGACGTTGCTGGTGGTGGTGAGGACGAAGCGCAGAACCTTCCACAGCAGTACACTATTACCTTTAACCACGAGGTAACTTCCTCCCTTTTTGATGTCAATTCTGCTGCTTGCACCAACTTCGTCGGCAGCAAGTTGGACATCTCTTTTTTTCAACAAACCGGTGATGCTCAAAACCAAGAAGTCGACGCGCTGTTGGGAAGCTGTTCCGTTTCGTTTGATTCATTGATCAGTGGATCAACGAACATTTCTCTCACTGTCCCGATCGATAAGCCCAAAGTGGAGGAGAGTGAAGAGGAAGAGAAGAAGGAGGAAGATGAGCAGAAGAGCGACATCCAGGCGAACGAAGCCGACGAAAACAAACAACTAAACGATGATTTTGACGACGTAGCGCAGCCTGAGGAAGACGTCAAGCCTGACTCTGTAGTTATCCAATTTACTGCTGGTTCTGAACTTGCCGACTTTGCCGTCGGCGGCACCATTATATCTTTCAACGGCGGGTCGGTGTCCAACTGTCCTTCCTCTTTTGGAGTCAAAGTGGAAGACGACTGTGAATTGGAGAATTACGAGACCCGGTTGAACGAACTGCTCGCGGAAGAAAAGAAAAAATTCAGCTACCAGTTGATATTTGACTCCTGTGGGGACGTTGTCTTTGGGAACGTGTTAGCCAACGGAGCGTTGAGCTGGGAGAAAGAGGAGGAGGAAGATAACAAAGAGGAGGGTGGGGAAGATGGAGCAGATATTGAATTGGGAAGGGAGAAATCAGAGGAGGAGGCAAAGGGTGGAGAAGAGGAAAAAGGCGAAAATGAGGCCGAGCCTTCTGCCCCCAAGCCGAAGCCGATTAGCGGTCTTTTCAACCTGACTTTTGAAGATGACAGTAACGGCATCTTTTTGAGTCGTTACGATGTGCGCGTGTTGAAGTCGTCAATCCGAGACGAAAAAAATCTGGTTTTCTCTCTCAAAAGGGCGACAAACAATGCCGCGTCCGAAGACGATGCTGCTGACAAGAAGGATAAGAAGGACAAGAAGGGTAAAAAGAACAAGGGCGAGGAAAAAACTGAGGAAGCAAGTGGCAAGACTGGAAATGACGACGCATTCGTTGATACAGTTAGCGTCTCGCTTGATCAGCTTTTAGACGCCGGCTCAACGACAGCTGACCTCATTGGAAGTCTATCTACATCCGAAGACACATTCGTGAGTGCGACTATCATCCTGTCCTCGGCCATTAGTAGGGGAGCCCGCGCGGAGGAAGCTGTCGGCTCGAACTCGACGCCCCCACCCCCAGTGGTTGCGCCGTATCATTGCGAGCCATTCGTCAAGTACGAAAAGAAGCTCACTCGCGACATGTATAAGGAGCTCGCTGACCAGCTCGACAGTTCTATCGAGACACTTGTGGAGCATTGGGCGTCTCTCTTCATGCTGAACGAATCAAAGTGTGCAGATTACTCCCAGGAGGAGAAGATGAAGCGCCTTTTGTATCATTTGAACAAAAATGGCGGTTACTACGAGGTGAAGGAGGCGCTTAAGCCGTGTCTGCAGCGCATAGTTGCAGTGCGTGACGGAAAAGCTCCGAATTTAAAAACAGCCGAGGGCAACTTTTACGTGGGAGAACTGTTCGAATTTTTGTTGGGGGAGGTGAATAAAAGCCTTAACCGCAAATTTGTGCCGGAGTCAGTGATTGAATCGCGAGAGTCTATAAAGAATGACATAAAGCAGGCCAGCAACATACCCGACAAGATCGTGAAATTGAAGATGCTGGCGGAGGATGCGGAGGGGAACGAGAATTTCGCTTATGCCGAGAGGCTGTACAGATCGCAGGTTGAAATGAGCAAGGTCGAGACCCGCAACGAGCGGATGGGATGGAGAATTTTACAAAAAGCATGCAGTGATTTTGCAGAATTTAGCCTCTGCCGATGGGATGTTGCTTCTGAGGGGAAGTTAGCAGCTGCCAGGGAGAGTTTGGAGAATGCACTAACGCTCTGTGGAACAGACAGTTCTAATAAGCTCTTGCTGTCTGCAATCTATCTTGAGCAGGGAGAGAATGAATTTGCCTCAATTACTTTGAAAGAGATGTTAGTACAAAATCTTCCGGAAGACGAGGAGAACGACGGTTACACGAGCGATGCCATGGCCGCGGAAAGGTAAGTGAAGTAAAGTGAAGTGAAGTGAAGTGAAGTGAAGTGAAGTGAAGTGAGGGTGTTGATGGCACTGGTCGGTCGGTCGGTCGGTCGGTCGGTCGACAAGTTCGAAGCAAAATAGTTTCACCTATCTAACATAACACTTTTACCTCTAATCGAATTGGTATTTTCGTAGCGGCGACAATGGGACCCTTCTGAACGTGCTCAGCGCCCTCCTGGCAAATTCCCTGGGAGACTCACAAAAGCGAAGGCAAAGTTTAAGGTATGCAGGCCTGTCCGCATTGGACAAGGGCTCGAGTACCAACGAGGGCCGTCACGTTGTGACCGCAGTTCTGGAGGCTGCGGATTACTTGCTCTCGTATAGCTTGACGAAAACGGCGAATCAGTGCCTCAAATGGGCGGACGAGTACATTGAGTCAAACAGGAACAAATGCATCGAAATTGGCGCGCCCACCATGACCCCAATGAACATCCGCCGTCGTTTGACATCAACAAGGGCAAAGTATTTCTTGGCCGCTGGTGACCTCGAGAGCGCCCATAAGGCCGCGTTGGAGGCAGAGCAGAGGAACAAGGGGCACTTCAATGCTGGTGCGACTGCCCTTGTCCTTGCCGAGGTGCTTTTAAAGCTTGGCAGGAAGGAGGAGGCCCTGACAAAGTACCTCTCCTTGCTGAAGCTGCTCGAAAAACCAATTCCATTTCGGGTGTACTGTACGGCGGCAAAGCTCTTGATCGAATTTGAGCGCTACGACGAGGCTCGGGAGGTCTGCTTCCAGGCGGCCGACACGTGGAGATATAGCAGCGTATGGCTGCGCATTGGGAGCACTAGCATCAAGTTGGGATTTCTGGAGGACGCCGAAGACGCTCTTCAAGAGGCTAACGGCGCAGACACTCACAACAGCCTTGTTTGGGGCTATTTCTGCCTCGTTTGCCTGAGGGCGAAGGTAGGGGATAGGCTGCGGGAAGCAAACGATGCGCTTTCTCAAGCTCTGAGGTTGGAGCTAGATGACTCTGAGATCATCGTGGAGCTGGGGGAAGAGTTCACCCTTATAGACCAGCTACCTCAAGCGGAGGCACTATTCAGACGCGGGGTAAATCTAGGTATTGGCCATCCCGGGGAGTTCAACTTTAAGCTAGGGAGCAACTTGGCATCACAGAATGAATACGAAGGGGCGTTAGAGCAGTTCGCCCTCGGAGAAGAAGCTGGCGGAGAATGGGGGGAGAGATGCTCCGATAGTGCCTCGGCATTAAAGGCCAAGATCGGACGCGTGTAATTTACAGAGTAATTTGACTTAACCTAACCGACAAAAAGTGTGAAAATATTGGATTAACGAACGAACTAACAAATTTTGGGTTTGAGTTGGGTTGGGAAGGGTTGGGTTGGGAAAACAACTTTATTTTTCTAGTCTCAATTCACGGCGGAACCGACCGCGCATTCGTCGTTCCTCCTTCATCAACAATGTTCGCTGTGAGCACTTTAGTCTCTGCGACGATACATACTGTTTTTGAATGGTTTTGGGTGGCTGGGAGACCGAGCCGAGGCTGGAGCTGCTGGAGAAGGAGCAGCTGTTACAAGAGGTGGAAAGCTGCAGTAGCTCCTCTTCAATCTGATCGCACATGCTCTCGCAGGCGGAGGATACGCACTGCTGGAAACCAGCCAGGACATTCCGCACAAATATTGTGGAAGGGTTGAGAGCGTTTGCGAGATGATGATCAGAGGGACAATCAAAAATGTCATCATCGTCATCATCGCTGTAGTCAACCTCCTCACCCTTGAGGTCCAAAATATCTTTCACCACTCCCCATAGCTCTCCGTCACGTGAACTCAATGAAGCAACAGTTTTTTCGATACGTATCGCTCTCTCTGCAGAACTTTCTTCCTGGGATTTTGTCCGAGAATCGGATGGAGCATTTATAGATTTCCCTCCATAGATCCAGTCTCGAATCGATGACGAAATTGAGTTTTTTTTTCCAATTGGCCAATGGTCTCTCAAGGCTTCGCTAATTGCTGTCATTAACTTCGATTGGGGTTTTTTTACAATGTCTTCTGGTGTTCCGGCCTCAGTTTTTGGTGATGATGTGAGTTCTTCCTGAAAAAAGGTTGAACACTCAGCAGGATCAGTATCCTCGTGGGTCTCTTGCGTTGTCAATTTCAGCAGCCCAGTAAATGCACTCAAATTCTCCTCCTCGGCCAAGACAGATGCGGCATAGAAACTCCCGATTCTGCGCCTCAAATCCTTCCTCCCCATTCGCTCAACATTGGCCTTCACATTCTCAAGATCAAATGACAACATGGACAAATCAGAACTGCTATTGATCCTGTTTACGGCGCGACCAAATGCCAACGAAAATTTCTCAATCACTGCTTCAACACGCGGCGCCATAATCGTACTTAGAAGTTTTTTTACCAGTTTGGATTCAGTCTGTATCGGCATTGTCTCCTCTTGCTCTTTTTGCTCTTTCTCTTTGTCTTTGTCTTTCTCGCAATCAGGGAAGTCATCTCCATGGGAAAAAAAACGCGAGAAGAAAGACACGCGGTTCACGGTCGAGGTCATAATCGGGTGGTTTTTTTCTGTTGCCGCTACAATCTCGGCAATATCTGAATCGCGAACACAAAATTCTTCACCAACATCTTCCAATTCTTGCCGAAGCAAGGTTGGAAGGGTGAGGGATAGATTTAGCACCAAGAGTTTTTTCGCTGAAACTGCGTTGTCCATTCTAATGCTTTCTAGCGACGTTAACGTTTTCGATTAAACGCAATTTGATTTGGTGATTTGGTGGGGATCACGTGGATTTGGCGGGTCTTTTTTCTCCTGGCTGGTATAGGTAGGGAATCTGCCAGTTTATTTAGTTATGTTCTGTGCGTGCGCCTTTGAAAATACGCTTACGCATGCATAGAGATATTCGGCCGAAATTGATCTTTTAGGGCTTCAATCTATTTATTCTGGATTTTCATTTTCTAAAATTTTTTCGGAGGAAAAAAGAAGTGATAAAAACAACCAGGGGGAGTCGCTATAATTTACTTGAGCCTTAAATTGAGGCACCTCCCATTTTGATTCTTCGCGGCGTTGTTGCAGTCGTGACTCCGAGTCCGCTTTATGACAGATAAGATGAGTTCACAGGCTCTATATATTTTGAGGACTCAAAGACTTCAGCTCACCGCATGGGCTTCGAATAATGGTGGAAGGACACATACATTTACTACACGCACGAAGTATAGGGATTTGCGAAAGTCAAAGGCAAAAGCACACATGCCTGTTGCCACCAGCGTAGAAGATGACCGTTATGCTCCAAAATACTCTTCACTTCCTCTTCAGCCCCAACAAAATGGTGAACAAGAGCAATCAATGGCAGCAGGCATCGGCACCTTTGTTCTTTTTGGCGCCGGCGTTGGCATAATATCAAGGCTTCTGTTCGGTTGATGATATGAAATAAATTAACACCTAGATCACGCGAAAGTGAGTGAAATGAAGTGAAGTTTAGACAAAGAACAAGACAATCAATAATGGTGTAGTAGTTCTTTTTTTCATTCAATAAGGCTGTTGTTGGTGTTCATAATACCTGCTTCAAACAGGCGCTCCCTACCCCCATTCCGAACCTCGGAGTAATACTCTTTAAAAGCATTCTCTACCCCCCTCGTAACTATGACCTTCTGCCGCTGTGCGTTTTTCCTCTTCTGCAACCAAAGTTCATCCTTTGTGGTCGGCCTTGACTGCTCCTCCCCACCTTCCCCGCTAGCCGCCGGTTGTGCTTGCATGTCAACTCCAAAATCGCTCCCGACGGGAAATGCGCTGACGTTCTCCTTTGAGCCAATCTCTGACAGAGCACCGGATGGAAGGTTAATTTCCGTGCTATTTAAATTTATATTGAATAGACTGCCCCTCTCTTTAGCTTCCCTTCCCGCCTCTCCGTCACCCACCCCCCATTCTTCTTCTTCGTCTGATCTCTCCTCGAATTCATATTGTACGAGAAACTCGGGCAGCACGTAGCGCTCGTTGAGGAGCTTGTATTCCTCCCTAGCGGGACTGTAAAGACTGTCATAACCGTCGGTACCTGGACCCGAAGGGAATGGTGCAGGCATAACGGCCTCCCCTTCCTCCTGCTTGGTACTCTCTGCTGGCTGCTTTGCCACCAATATTTTCCCTATCATGACCCTGCATAGTGCCAAAAACCTAATGTTCGTTTCACCCCCCAGCCCCCCCCCCTCCCCTCCCCTCCGTCCCTCCCCCTGGACGAAGTCGCGATCCTCCTCCAGCGTGCTGTGGCGGCTGAAAGCCCTCGGAAACGGTATGCTGCTACCTCTCATTACGGCGCGCTTTGCAAAACCCATTGATTGCTCCCCCGCACCACCACCACCACCACCACCACCACCACTACCACCACCTTTGTCCTTCATACTATCGTACCAAGTTTCTTGGAAGGCGTCGATCCCGTCGAAACCGTCGCCTTCTTTTCCTTCGTCCCCCTTTTCTCCGCTTCCAATCCTTCCATGACCCCCTCCTTTCCCCCTCACACCATACACGACGACGTTTTCCAGGCAATCGATGGGAACTCCGCAGAACAAACCCTTCACTTTACCCGCTTCCGCTCCTCCTCCTCCTCCTCCTCCTCCTCCTTCTCCCCCTGCGCTCCCATTCTTTGCAGACGATTGAAAATCGTCGAGTAGCAGCCTGTTCTCTATCTTGTAAACATTTTTTACCTTGACTCCCTTGAATCGACAACCCTTCCTCTTGAAGAAGTCTTTCTTGACGTTCTCAGTCGCAGCTCTCAGGCACCGTAAGTGTTGCGGGTGGTTGCTTCCTAGCGGCCTCAATATAATGGAACCTCTCGTCTCGTGCTGAATGTGCAACGAAAAGAGAGCAAGACGCTGTTCAAGCTTCATAGCCTCCTCAAGCCGGCAACTAATTTTATCCTCCCATGCGATCCTCCCACTGCACACCTTACTCTCCTCCTCGACAACCTTGCTGAATAATATGCATAGAAGAGCGAGGCGTTTTTGTAATGAGTCGATGAGCGACACTTCAGCCGCAGTCCTCTTCAGCGACTGTTGGCGGAGACCACTCAAGGTCGATGAGGTGAGTTGTTGGGCTAGCTTTCGGCAAGATAACAGAGAGGTTATTTTGGCAGATCTGAGCTGAGATGATAGGTCTCTAGAAAGCCTGAGCAACTCAAGAGGAGCGTCGCGTTCAGTACCAGAGCAGGTGCCCTGGGGGGGCTCGGAGGCAAGAAAGTCCTGGAGGCCTGGGCCAAGGGGAAAGTCAGAGGAAGATACCGCCGTCGAAGTCTTATAGAAGAGCTCGCCAGAAACGAGGAGGTTTAACATTGGTGAAGAGATTTCAGGGGGCTGTTGCGGGGTTTGTGGGGCAATCGTTGTCGGTGGTGTAGGGGTTGGAGTGGCGGGAGTGGCGGGAGTTGCCGAAGTGGAGGCATGATTGGGTGAGATGGTAGCAACCGAATTGTTACTTCCTGGTGAGGTTGGCGACACAGGTGGTATTGAGATTTCAGGCGAGGCAGCAGGCTGTTGTGTTTTTTGTTGCGGTTGATGTTCCTTAATGGTGGAAGGGGGAGATTTAGGGGATGAGGAAGGATGCAGGGGGGAACCCGAAGTCGACATCGACTCAGTTAAAACAGATATATAGCCGTGAGAGATAGCTTATGAATCGTTTGTAGCGACTGATGTTTTGCTGAATGCGCTTACAAGATGACAAAATTCATGTTGTTTGTCGTTTTTGTAAAAAAAAAAAATCACAAAGAAGTGTTTGAAACTAATTGAGTCGGTTGCAAGCGTTATTTAGACAGGACTTTGCCGAGAACATTTTATCTCTCCCGTCTCGCGAAAACATCATCCATGCTTTAAAATTTCCCATCAATCACCAAGCAGCAAGCACCATGTCGAAGTTGGCAGCAACAAATGTTTCTGTAAAGGAGAAGTATCTGGCCTTGGCCCAGAAACAGCTACGGGAACTCACCATTGAGGAATTAGAGAAGGAAAAACTTGCGATTAGGGAAAAGAAGAGGGAAAAGAGGAGGAAAAGGAGGCTGGAGAGGGAGGAGGCAAGAGAAGTCGCAGAATTAAAAGCTGCAACCCCACCGCCATCGACAGTTGAAGGTGTTGATGCTATCAATGATGTTACCGCTATTGTTTCCGGTGTCATCGAGAGTATCATCGCCTCTATTGAGAGGGATGGTTCTAGCATTATACCCCCTGTTAATGTTGAAGCCGCAACGCCGAAGTCAGTCGATGCAGCTGCATCACCCAACAAAGCCAGCAAACCGGCTTCTCGTTTGACTGTTGCCAGCGGTACAAGAGAAGGAAAGAAAAAGCATTCTTCAAGTATTGCTTACACCCCTCTTGACCACCTCATCGGTCCTGTGCCACACTTCCTGCAAGAGCAGCAATCTTCCCAGTTATCTCGTGCCAATACCCTTGGCGACGACTTTAGCTCTTTCACGGCAATTTCCATTTCTCCACCTGAGAAGGAGTCGCAGCTATTCAGAATCGACCTCCACATGCGATGTCCTTTGCCTTCCTTCTCCCCCTCTTCTTTCTTTCCCCTACTTTCTGTTTCTCTTTCAGCGCTAACGATAATCACTGTTGCTACTGTCTCCGACGGTGTCATCTTGTGCAGAATTGAGGTTGGATCCGACGGGTGGAGAAAGATTAGAGGAAAATTTGGGAAGGATCGTTGGAATGACTGGGTATTTGGAGGTACTAGAGGAGAGGTGATGGTTCGTAAAGTTCAGAAATTGAAGGTAGAGGGAGACAGGGAGGAAAGGAGGGCCCCCTTAGGTGTTCTGTCCGAGAGTCATTTACATCATGTGAACATTGATCACGATGGCGATA
>ENA-OWPI01003614-OWPI01003614.1-marine-metagenome-genome-assembly--contig:-NODE-3614-length-12988-cov-4.682364_pt1 | contig 12988 bp, 1 predicted proteins | sample MGYA00238138_ERZ651775 | MGnify/ENA primary metagenome ERZ651775 (study PRJEB26906, sample SAMN06265043) | marine metagenome | isolation source: Helgoland LTER site | place: Germany:Helgoland, sampling...
GAATTTTCAATTTGGTTTCCATTACTAATTTTATTTTTAGTTAATACAGCAATGCTTTACAGGATTAATGAAAAATAATTTCTACTTTATAATTTTTATAATAATTTTAAATCTTTTTACATATCAACAAGTAATAGGAGCTGATCAATTTAATTTCATCGTTTTGACTTAAATTAGATGTATTTTAATCGAATGGGGTGTTCCTATACCGAAGCCAACTGCCTGAACGTTCGATCGAACCGAAAAGTTAGACGTCTAGTTTTCACACAATGTCTTTTGAGGAGGAAGCTTGTTAAAGATTTGTAAGGCACTGATTTTTTTCATCGCATTAGCTGGATTCCTGACCTCATTTCAGGTTGCTGCTGAGGTCCGCGTCACTTTCAACAAAGGCGGCGTAATTGCCGTTGTTGGAACAAACACTCAGAAGTGGAACAATCCGGTTCTTTTATCCAGTGTTGGATTTACTTCGGCTGCTTTTGGCCAAGACTTAGGAGACGGCGCAACACTTTTTCAAATTCAGGGCAACGATATACCCGGCACGTTAACCATCAATTACGATGAATCCGGTGTTGCTAAATCCGCTGTTATTGAGGGCGCGATCGTTTCTCAGGACAAAAATGGTGGAATTACCGATGCTTTCGGTTTTGTTCCAAGGGCCGATGTAAGTACGACGATTGGTGGCGTGACGGTCGATGGTGACTCCAACGATTCTGACAGTTCCGAAGGGGGAGCTAGAGGTGAGAGCGGAGATACGATTTTTGGTATTCTCGTTAATTCAAGCAGTCTGGTCTATACGTCCGGGTCAAATATTCAGGCATCTGCCGACAACCCATTAGGTGCTTTGAACTCCTATTTAGGGACTCAGGCAAGCAGTCCGAGTCTTTCTGTGATCAAGACGGCTTCAGACCCTGCTGATAACGACAGCAATGGCGTTGACGTGGGTGATGTCATCACCTACACGTATGTTGCGACCAACAGCGGCAATGTGACGTTAACGAATGTCAGCATTGCTGAAACCCAAGCGGACTTTACAGGGACGGGCACGCTGCCGAGTCCTGCCTATGCGAGCGGCGGCTCCGACCAAGACAGCGATAGTGCAACCGATGATTTGGCGGTTGGTGAAAGCGTGACGTGGACGGCAACCTACGCACTGACCCAAGCGGACGTCAACGCCGGCTTTGTTGAGAATCGAGCCACAGCAACGGGTTCGAGCCCATCGGGCACGGGTGACGTGACGGATGTCTCGGATGATGATGGCACCAACGCGAGCGATAAGACCCGCAAAAGCCTGTTGCCGACGACCAAACCGACGCTGACTAAAACGGCGACGCTGACGACCGATGCTGATAGTAGCGGCGATATTACAGCTGGCGATACGCTGACGTACACCATCAAACTATTAAACGATGGCGCGGTGACAATCACATCGAACACCCTGTCGGACAATTTATCGGGATTTGTTTCAGCCGGTATTAGCTGCACGGGCAGTTCGAGCGTCGCCAGCCTGGCCCCATCGGACAGCTGCACGTTGACTGGGACTTACGTTGTGACGCAAGCGAACGCAGATGCTGGTTCGCTTGTGAATACCGCGACGTCGTCATCGACTAAGGGCTCAGATACGTTGCCGCGTTCGGCAACCTTGACGCTCACGGTAAATCAGGACCCAGCGCTTCAGGTTGTAAAAACGGCTACGACGGCGAATGGAACGGCGCTAAATGATGTCGTCAGTTATACGATTACCGTTAAGAACATTGGTAATGTGACGCTGAACGAAATTGAGGTGACCGATACCTTAACGGATTATTCTGGTGCATCTTTAACACTGACCACGGGGCCAAGTTTTGTTGGAAACTCTGGGAGCTCGGCTGCTAAGACTTTGGCGCCGCAAGAGACTTCGACTTATACAGCAACCTATAAAATTACCCAGGCCGCAATCGATGCCGGCGGGTTGAGCAATACCGCGACCGCCAACGGCAAGGGGCCGGCGAATCAGACCGTAACGGATGTTTCAGACACCGGCGATGAAACCAAAGATGATGATGGCGATGGGGACGCAACCAAAGACCCTACCAAGACCGCGCTTGCACAAACAGCAGCCTTGGAGGTGACGAAGACTGTTGCCGCGCCTGACGGCGTTGATCTTGGTGATCTCATTACCTATACCATTACTGTTAAAAACACGGGCACCGTAACCATCAGCGGAATCGAAATTAACGATAGCCTCACCGATGCTTTGGGCGAGAAGCTCTCGCTGACCAGCGGCCCCACCTTTGTATCAAGCTCAAGCGAGTCGGCGGAGAAGACGTTGGTTGCGGGTGAGCTTGCAACCTACACTGCAACATTTGTCATCAATCAGCAGGCGATTGATGCTGGCGGCGTTAAGAATATTGCCGTCGCAACTGGAACGGACCCATCCGGAAAAACCATCGAAGATACCTCAGACGATGGTAATGACTCGGATGATAACCTGGTGGATGATCCAACCGAGCTAGGATTAACCAAAGAACCCTCACAGACCATCAGTAAGCGAGTTTCGGCAAACGCAGATGAAGATGGGTCGGGTGATATTTCTTTGGGTGACACGCTGACCTATACCGTGACAGCGACCAACATTGGCAACCTGACCTTAACCGATATGGTGGTGTCGGATGAAAAGCTGAGCCCTGCTACTGTGACTTGCGCCAGTGTTGAGCCGGGCAAAGCGTGTTCGCTGGTGGGCACTTATCAAGTTTCCCAAGCGCAGGTGGATGCCGGTTTTATCGACAATGTAGCGAGTGTCGCCAGTGCGGAAATTGCTGAAACAACTGAAACAAACTTACGCGTGCCGGTGCCGAGGCGTCCTGCTTTAGCCATAACCAAAACCCTAAATCTGGCTTCAACCAATGAAATTAAAGTGGGCGATGAACTGTCTTATACCGTGCTGGCTACGAATGTCGGCAATCTGACGTTAGCGGATGTAACGGTAAGCGACAGTAAAATTCAGCCGACATCAGTCGTCTGCGCCGCGCTCCTGCCGAAAACCAGCTGCGAGCTCACTGGGCTGTATCAGGTGACGCAGGCAGATAAAGATCAAGGTTATATCGAAAACGTCGGTTCGGTGATCGCTGATGAATTGCCGAAACCCCTGCAGACAACGCTCATCACGCCCTTAGTTAAGAACTCTCAGCCAACCTTGACCAAGGCCGTGTCTCGTTTAACAGATCGTGATGAGAGTGGCGGTATTTCTACTGGTGATTTACTCACGTTTACGGTCAGCCTGCTCAACGACGGCGATGCAACTTTAACGCAGGTTCTGGTAAGTGATGATCACATTACGCCAAGCTCGACGAGCTGCGCCAAGCTGCTGCCGGGATCAACTTGTCAATTGGTTGGGAGTTACAAAGTCACCCAAGATGATGTTGATGCGGGCAATCTGGTAAATATTGCCACGGCAAGCATGAAAGAACATCCAGAAGGCCGTAGAGCTGTTTTGAATACTGCGATTGATCAAGTCACTGGACTTGGCTTAACGAAGGATTTCATTGAGCACCTGGATACGGACGAAAATGGTGTGATGAGCCCGGGTGATGACTTGTCGTATCGAATAACAGCCGAAAACACGGGCAATGTCACGCTCTTGAACGTTGTGGTCTCGGACAAGATCGTGCAGCCGGCTGAGGCCATCTGCGCTGAACTCGCTCCGGGCGCAAGCTGCGTCCTATCTGGGCGCTACACCGTGCTTGCGGCCGACATTGCCGCGGGTGTTGTTGTGAATCAAGCAACAGCGACGGCTGATAATCTTGCAGATCCCGTCGTAGTTGAAACCAAAGTGCCGCTTGAGCAGAATCAAAAGCCGACGCTTTCCAAGGCGTTGATCAGCAACGATGATCGAGATGGCAATGGCAGTGTCACGCCGGGCGACGTCCTAACTTATCGGGTCACGTTGTTAAATGATGGGAATACCACGCTAACTGACGTTGTCGTAACAGATCCTTTAATTGAACCCGCTTCAAAAACCTGCGCTGCGCTTTTGCCAGGCAAGCGCTGTGATCTGGAAGGCACCTATCTTGTTACCCTGGCGGATCAGCAAGCTGGGAAGATTAAAAATTTCGCTGAAGCGACGACCAAAGAGGTCCCTGGACCAAGGCAGGTCATTTTGGAAACCCTCGTCGTTGAACCGCTTGCCGATCTTTCACTGACCAAAACCATCGATCTTCTGGAAGATCGGGATGGCAGCACAACCTTAACGCCGGGGGATGTTGTCGAGTTTGTCATAACCCTCACCAACGAAGTTACGGACATCCCCACAGGCGACGCGACGGGCGTTGTAATCTCTGACAAGTTACAAAGCCGTTATGGCTATCTATCCGATGATGGCGGTGGTTTGTATGACCCAACAAGTGGCGATTGGGTCGTGGGCACTGTGCCCCTGGGTGAGTCGCGACGCTTGCGAATCAATGCTTTGGTACTCACAACGGGTTCTTTTACCAACTCAGCTGAAGTAATTGCCTCAGACTCAATCGACCCGGACTCTTTTCCTGGGAATGACGATGGCGATCAAGATGAGGATGATGAGGCGGCAGCGCCGCCATCGCCAGCCGTTGGGTTATCGGTTGAAGTGGGTACGCCGGTTCCCAGAGGTAATGGCAATTACACCATTGCGATGTCTTACGTTCTGGAAAATACGGGCATCGTAGGGCTTTGTGAATTGAAGTTACTGGACGATCTCGGGGCCGTCTTTGGTCCCGAAAACGTGGTTTCGGTCACAACGCCGGTAACGGCCGGCACCTTGGTCCCTAACGTCAAGTTTGATGGTGTCACCGATCTAAATCTTTTGGTCTCGGATTGCGATAATCAGAACGCAAGCCGCTTACCGGCAGACTCCGATGCCGTTGTTAAAATTGTCATTGAGGTAACGCCAACACCGGGCGTTACAATCTACGAGCACAACGCACAGGTGCAAGCAAAAAGCAGCGACATCGGAAATCCTTCCGTCCAGATTCCGATAGTGGATTTGTCGACGGCTGGTCCTGAGCCCGACCCGAATAAAAATAACAATGCCGAAGAGGCCGAACCCAACCGCATTGAGCTGGTTTTACTGCCTGGTATTGATGTTGACCTTGGAGCGTCGGTGCCGGTGCCGCAGGAATCCGGTCGATATCTGACCGTTTTGAATTTGACCGTCGTTAATGAGGGCAATTTGAGTTTGACCGATATCGATCTATCTCTGCCTCTAGCCGAAGTTTTCCTTTCGGGGTATCAACTTGCGGGTCCGATCGAAACGGATCGAGGCAGTATCGTTGTGAACAATCAGTTTGATGGGGTCAACGATATTGGCCTATTTGATGCAGATCCAGCGGATGGGATCTCAAGCCATCTTGCAGTTGGAGAATTGGTCAATGTGGCAGTCCCCGTTATTTTCGAGTCAGATTCAGACTCAGCATTTGAGTTGTTTGCTGCGGTGACCGCTCAGGCGTCGGTCGGACCCGTTACGGATCGTACGCTGGATGATGTGGCGGCCGGGTCCGATAATGCTACCGTGATCTCAACAACGCCCATCGGTATTTTAGGCGTTGCGCTCAGCGCAGGCCCAGCGGCCGAAACCATTGTTGCAAAAAACCCATCACAGCGTTGCGAAGCAGCCCCTTGTCGCGCGTCGTTGACGTTGCAAGTCGCCAACGTCGGTAACCTTGCACTTTCCGAAATTCAGATCGAACCCTTACTGAGCGGTCCCGATGGCTTGCCGGAGGGCACGATCGTTGAGGTGACTGATCTCACGGGTAGCATTGACCTTAGTCAAGTGAACACGAGTCTCATTGGTAAACAGTTCGTTATTGGAAGCGATGACCGCATACAGCTTCTGGCTGGCACCGAGACCCTTGCTATTGGTGGCGCCGGAACAATTCGACTTGTTTTAACCTTTACCTTGCCAGCCGGGACACTGTTTGAACGTTTCGAAATTGCGGCGTTAGCGAGCGGCTCGGATACGGCTGGGGTAGGGGTGTCTGATTTATCAAATAATGGCTCGAGCGTTGATCCAGACGGCGATGGACCGAACGATGATGGAATTCCGACGCCGATTGTAATCAGTTCACAATCGATCATAGGCGTCTTGGCTCAGGCAAAGTCAGACCCAGCAGGTAATGCCCTGAAACTCCTGGACGCTGGGGATCCAGCTCAAGCAATTGAGTCTCGTACCCTGACCTACGGCGCCGGCTTTCAAGTGGAAGTTGCTAATCTCGGCAACACAACGCTTGAATCCGTAGAAGTGGTTAATTCGTTGGTAGGGACTTTCCCAACGCTCGCGGCAGATCCAGATCAGCCGTTAGGAATAGTGCCAGGGTCTTTATCAGTCACTAAAACTGTCAGTGAACCCTCTGATTCACAGGGGTTCAGCCAAAAACGCGGTGACAAAGGCGCGAAAACTGTTCGCCGAAAAACCGATTTATCCTCGGCAATTAACCTCAACTTTGATGGCATTACGGATGTGAATTTGGTTGACCCTGGTGAGGTCACGCTGGCCCTTGGTGAAACCATTGTCATCAGCTATGACCTTGAAATTGAGATTGATTATGCGGACACCGCTGCAATCGAAGAATTACAGCAACAGAAATTTGAAACCCAGATTGTCGCTAATGGCACGGATGCCGTATCGGGTCAGACCATCTCGGATTTGTCTGACGATGCGCCTGGATTAGATCTAGATGCCTTGGATTTTAATGCACTGAGAGAAGCACTCGACAGTGATGGTGATTTCGATCCGAATGAGGCGGGTGAAAATACGCCCACCGCCCTGCAATTCCCGACGGCAATTCAAGGCAAGGTTTGTTTAGACGTTAATGCCGATGGCTTGTGTAGTGACGTCGACACGCCGCTCGAAAATTGGATTGTGAATGTCTTTGAAACAGGGGGACAGGCCGATTCGAGCGAGCAAGCAGGCAAGATCGGCGTTGCGCAAAAGCCGCTTTTGAATGCGGCAGGCGAACCCACTTCTGTTACAACAGATGCCAATGGTTACTACAGCATTGCATCAGCGCCAACAGGAAGTTATCGCTTTGAGTTTATGAGCCCTTTTGGCGGGGTTGCAGGAATCGTCAACGGAACGGGATTCTCTTTGAAGGTTCTCAATGTGCCGACCTTGGTGCTCGACCCAAGAGGGTTGATCTACGACAGTGTGACCAATGAACCGATTGGCGGGGTCATGCTGACAATGACGGATGCGCTGGGCAGTCCTCTACCCGGCGCTTGTTTTGCAGTGCCCGATCAACAAAACCAAATTACTGGAAGTGCGAGCACGCCGGGACTTCTAGGTTTGCCAGCAGGGGCTTACGAGTTCTCGATTCAACCAGGCGCTGCGCCTGAATGTCCCGTTGAATCAACCGAATATAAGATTGCGATAGATCCCGAGACGCTGCCAGAAGGTTATACGCTATCAAATCTCCGACCGCCAGAATCGGGTGTGTTAGTGGCAACGGTTGATCAATGCTCTGCAAACGGGGTGAATGTAGATGTCGATCTGGAAACAGAACGCTGTGAAGTGAGCGCCGCGGTCGTGCCTCAGGTCAGCGAGGGGCTACCGCCGTATTATCTTTCCTTCGAAATAGGAGAAGGGGCGATCGAATTCGTCAATAATCACATTCCGCTTGATCCGCCGCTAGATGGCCTAGTCTTGCTTTCTAAAGCATCGCTCAAAGATACGGTCATGGTGGGTGATCTTGCGCCCTACACCGTTCAGGTTGAGAACCTAACCCAATTTCCGTTGATTGGATTGAATTTAATAGATACGCAAGCAGCAGGCTTTGCCTTAGCTGCCGGTAGCCTCCGGTTGATCCGCGCTGGCGAAGATGGACTTCTCGGAACTGGAGATGATCAGTCTGAAGCACTCGGATTTGAAGGCGGTCGCCCGGTCATGATTGACGCAATTAATTTGTTATCGCGCGAGACGGTGCTGATCAGTTACGTGATGCGCGTTGGTGCAGGCGTTGAACGCGGATTGCATGAGAATGTTGCTGTTCCGCGCCTGTCGGGCCAGGTAGTCGGTAACCGAGCCCTAGCATCGGTTGAAGTTGTTGCTGATCCGTTATTCGATTTAACTGCCTATATCGGCAAGGTGTTTTCGGATACCAATGAAAATGGCATCCAAGACCTCGATGAAACGGGATTGCCCGGCGTTCGGATTGCAACGGTGGGTGGCGAATGGATCACCACAGACGGCTTCGGGCGTTTCAGCTTGCCCGGTATTGACCCAGGCAAGAGAAGCCGTGGTCGTAATGCAATCCTAAAAGTTGATCCAGCCACGCTTCCCGCGGGCAGTCGATTTACAACCGAGAACCCGCGGGTTCTTAGGATTACTGGCGGACTGATGAATCAGTTTGATTTCGGTGTGAAATTGCCCGAGTCCGAGCCGGTATCTGAACAACAGTTTAAAACGCGGCAAAAAACAGTCACTAAAATTGATCGTGTGTTAGAACCGGTTCGGTTTGAGTCGGGTCAGTTTCAGCTTTCACCGGCGCACGTTGCGCAGCTTGAGGCGGCCTTGGAACGGGTAAAAGATGCCGACAATATCCGAGTCGTCATTGAAGGGCACACCGATGCTCAAGCTTTATCAAAACAGGCAATCGCGCGTTATGGTGATAATCAGGGGCTGTCGACGGCTCGGGCGATCGAAGTTGCGAAGTTTCTGAGCGAGAGGCTTGGACTTTCCACCGAGCAATTTGCGACGCAAGGCTATGGCGATGAGCGACCGGTCGCCAGCAATCAGTTGGCCTCTGGAATGGCTCTGAACCGACGAGTCGAGATTCAGCTAGCCTATGATGTGGTGGCTGAAATCGAGATCGAAACCGCGGTGGGGCGGCGTGCAACCGTCGAAATGGGTGATCGTTATTTTGATGGCTACCGACTTCGTACGACGGCGTTTCCCATCCTCGATCAGATAGCGCAGGTTTTAACCGAGGAGGCGATGCTCGAAGTGTCTTTATCGGTGCCCTCGGGTCCGGACTTTGTGAGCCGTCGAGCCCTGATATTGTCGTATTTTTCTGGCCTTGATGGTTTGTCCGACGCCCAGCGACAAAAGCTGACGGTGTCTGCGATGCCATCGGTGGCAGTAGAAGGCAGTGGGCTTTCGAACTGGCTGACGCGTTTGTTTTTGGTGGCTTTGAACACGCTTATTCCGCCGGTGTTTGCTGACACGGCAGTGACATGCCTGACGGCTAACCTGTGCAGCGGCGATGAGGTGATGGTTTATGTGAGTCAGGCGTCGCAGAGCCAGATGGACACAGTTGGCCCGCAGGGGCTTGCCGTTGGGGCGCGCGGCGCCGTTTGGCTGAGCAAGCAGCCCGGTCAAGTTAGCCCTCGGTTTGCCGTTAGGGCGCCCCAGGACCTTCAGCTTGACGGTAATGGCTTAGTCCGACCCGTTCAATTTTGGATGGATACGAATTTCCCAGATCAAATAACCAGCTGGACGCTTCAATTTTTTGAAGGTCACGACGTATTAAGAAAGCGGCCCGTGGCAGAAATAACGGGTGAAACAATTCCAATCGGCACGCCGATTATTTGGGAAGGTGAATCGCTTGCTGTGCCTTTGAAACCAGGGAAAAACTTGGCTTATTCTTTGACACTGATTTCTGTGACCGGTCATGAAATTAATGTTCGAGGGGGGAATATCGAGGTACTAAGCGAGCAGGCAGAAATCGACGAGCCCTTTAGGTTTGAGTCTCTAACTTGGTTAGAAGAAATTGAAACCGAAAACCATCTTGTTTCTACCGATTTAAACTTAACAGGCGATTTGGTGACGCTGCACGCAACCAACTTGCCGACAGGGGCCACATTGATGCTCGGAAATGCGCGCTACCCTGTGGGTCGAACGGGGCAGTTGATGGTGAGCAGGCAGCTACCGCCTGGAGACTATCGCTTACCGATCTCTGTTTTGGATCCTGCTGATGCAGTCTTGGGCCGTGGGGTTTTACCCATAACGGTCGAGGGGGATTACTTTTTTATGGTGGGCCTTGCTGATCTGACGACAGGTAAAAATGATGTTTCAGGTAGCATCGAGTTGCTTAGTCAGGATACGCAGTACGATGGTGATGTTTTTGTGGATGGTCGTTTGGCGTTCTATTTAAAAGGGCAAATCCAAGGTAAATATTTGATTACGGCCCAGTTAGATACAGGTGAAGATGATCTCGGCGTGATTTTCTCAGACCTGGATCGCAATGATCCTCGTAGGCTGTTTAAGCGCATTGATCCAGACAGGTTGTATCCAGTCTATGGCGATGACTCTAAGGTTACCCGAGATGTCGATACACAAGGTAAGTTCTATGTGCGCTTAGACTGGGATCGATCAGACCTGCTTTGGGGAAATTATAATACCGGTATCTCGGGCACCGAATTGAGTGCCTACAATCGATCGCTATATGGTTTTAAATTAGATTATCGCTCAACGGAGCAGACGGCGCTCAACGAGGATCGGCATACATTTAAAACATTTGTTTCTGAGCCTAATACAAAAGCTGCGCGAGACGAACTCGTTGGTACGGGCGGAAGCTTATATTACCTCAGTCACTCTGACTTAGTGCTTGGCAGTGCGAAGTTGATGGTTGAAGTACGCGACCGATTGTCCGGACGCGTCCGCGAACAGATCGAGCTGATCGAGGGACAGGATTACGAAATTGATCCCTTCCAAGGCCGCGTTGTGCTGAGCCGTCCTCTGCAAAGTACTGCAAATATGTCGGTGTTGTCGATTATCCGCGAAGCGCCAATCGATGGAGATGAAGTCGTCTTGATCGCGGACTACGAATACATTACCTCAGGATTCTCAAGTGGTAGTGATGTCACCGCTGGGGTTCGAGGTAAAACTTGGCTCGGCGATCATATCGCGATTGGTGGTACCTATGTCTCTGAGGATGATGACGGCATAGAGTTCGAGATAAAAGGGATAGATCTGACCTTGCAGGCTGCCGAACGAAGTTATCTTGTCATCGAGCAGAGTGATACAAGTGCAGGTCAAGACCTTGCGTTTAACCGATCCATTGACGGCGGCTTGGATTATCAAGGGCTGTCGTTACCGGGCGACACACGCTCGGGCAGTGCGCTAAGCGTGACTGGACAAATTGATTTTGAAGACCTGGGCGCAACGAAGCCTGGGCAGATTGGCTTTTGGTTTCGGGATCAGGACGCGGGTTTCAACTCACTTGCCTTCAGTCAAGGCAACAGTCATGACCTTTCGACTTACGGTATTGAGACTGCTTTAACACTCACCGAAACGGTTATGCTGAATGCGCGGGTAGACCATGAATCGCGCGGCAAGGATGCAACCTATAATGACGGCGGGCTTCAGCTAAGTTGGCAGGCCTCTGAGCGATTCCGTTTGGCCGGAGAATACTTGAAGCAGCGAGACGATCTAAACGGCGTTGTTGATAATAGTAGTACCCTCGGCATGAGACTCTCATTTGATGTCAACGAACGCCTCTCATCCTTTGTGAATGCGCAATCCGTATTGGAGCAGTCAAGTAACAGTCAGATGCAAGACCTAGTTGGGGTGGGCTTTGACTTTGAAGCGACGCAAAAAACCAATATAGCCGGCGAAGTGTTTTCTGACGGCGAGCATGATGGTGCAAGGATCGGCTTGGGTTACCGCTACCGAGATAATAGTGCAGCCTACTTGAATTACGTCACCGAGCGGGGTGACCTGGTCCGAGACGGATTGACGTTAGGCCACAAAACGGACGTCACCGATCGAATGAGTGTTTACAGTGAGCATCGTTTTGATCAGCGTGGTCGGCAAAATGTTGAAGGCGACAGCTACGGGATTGCTTACCGCTTTACCGATGCCTGGACGGTTGATGGTGATGTTTTGATGGGTGAGGCCCAAGGGGCAGATGGGGGTTCCGATCAAAGAACGGCTTACAGCATGGCTTCCCGCTACCGGGATGACCGGATGAATGTTGTGAACCGGTTAGAGTTTAGAGTCGATGATGCCGCCGCAGGTGCTGAACGCGAACAGTGGGTTTCTACCAACCGAGTGCAGTATCGATACTCGAATGACTGGGTTTTGGTGGGTAAAGCCGATTATTCCAAAGCCATAGAAAAGACGACGGCGTTTATTGATGCGCGATTTGCAGAGGTCGATCTTGGGTTGGCCTACCGACCGGTGGAGGACAACAAGCTCAATGTGTTGGCAATGGCCTCGTATGTCTATGATGTCGACCCAAGCAATCAAATGGGTGGACTGTACGTTGATGAAAAGGGCCGGGTTCTGTCGCTTGAGGGCCTCTATCAAGTAACCCCTCGACTAAAAGTGGGCGGGAAAGCCGCGGTTAAGCGGAGTGCGATCCGTTTAGATCGGGATCAAGATAACTTTATTAACGCAACGACACTTTTATGGATTGCGCGTTTGCGCTACCACATGGTTTGGAAGCTTGATGCGTTGGTTGAATATCGCTACCTCGAAATTGACGAAATCGGGGATCAAAAGCAAGGGGTCTTGTTGGGCGTTGATCTTCAATTGGGTTCAAACATGGCGGTGGGCGTGGGTTATAATTTTACGGACTTTAACGACCGGTTGACGACTTTGGATTATGAATCCAAAGGTTGGTTTTTGAATCTGAACGGTCGGCTGTGATCGCCTTTTAAGGTCTCGCGAAAACCCTGGCGCAGCGCTGACGTCATCTAAGATGAAGCTTGCCCTGGCTGAATCCGGTTGCGAGTGCCTGAGCCGCACTGGATGCACCGATCGGGTTGGCCGCGCTCACAATCGAACAGGATCTAAGCCCTCGTTTGAGTCTTCCCCGGGGCGCGCTATTGGGTGGGCAGAAAGATTTGTTAATCGGGTTAAACGAAGCCTATGATAATCGCGTTTTCGTTGCCTTGAGTTGATCTAAAGCAAAATCATGGTATTGCCCTCAAACCTACCCAAGTTACTGATGTTGACCGCAGCCGGCCTCCAGGGCCTTGGGATTTATCTGCTATACCGCAGTTTTGATGAGGGGCTTTGGCCCAGTCAGTCTCCTATGTG
>ENA-OWPI01003620-OWPI01003620.1-marine-metagenome-genome-assembly--contig:-NODE-3620-length-12982-cov-3.692290_pt1 | contig 12982 bp, 9 predicted proteins | sample MGYA00238138_ERZ651775 | MGnify/ENA primary metagenome ERZ651775 (study PRJEB26906, sample SAMN06265043) | marine metagenome | isolation source: Helgoland LTER site | place: Germany:Helgoland, sampling...
ACCATTGATGCTCCCTGCGACTGTGCATAGTTATCGTATCCAATTAAACGAACATGATTTTCTGGATTAGCATCATGCTGATGCAGAACTATCGCCAATTGCCAGAAGATTTAAAAAGTACATAATTGACAATACCTAAGGGGATGGGTATTTCAAAAACTTAGCTTCGATATTCAGCGTTTATCTTAACGTAATCATAGGAAAGATCAGTTGTCCAGACGCTTTCATTCGTTTTAAAGTCCCCTAAATTAATCCGAATTGTGATTTCAGATTTTTTCATTTCACGACTTCCAGCTTCCTCTGTATATTGCTCACTAATTTCTCCTGATGAAATAATCTGAACCTCATTCAGAGAAATATTAATATTTTCAAAAGATATTCCCTCTACCCTGGCTCGACCAACTGCTGCAAGTATTCTTCCCCAATTAGCATCACTTGCAAACAATGCTGTTTTTACTAACGGCGAATGGGCAACTGTGTAAGCCACCTCTAAACAGTCTTCATTTGACTCCAAACCACTAACTCTAACTTCAACAAATTTTGTCGCACCTTCTCCATCTTTAACAATCATATGTGCGAGCTTTTTAGTCAATTCATTCAAAGCATTTTGAAACTCCACCTTGCATTGAGAGTAAAGAATGCCAGATTGATTCGTAGCACTGAGCGTACAAGCATCATTGGTTGATGTGTCGCCATCAATAGTTATACGATTGAAAGATTGATTTACAGAGATATTTAGGCATTGCTGTAATTCATCTTGAGATGCACCAATATCAGTCACTATAAAACTGAGCATTGTTGCCATGTTTGGCCTTATCATTCCTGAGCCTTTTGCAACTCCAGAGAGGTTAACTGTTACACCATTGACTTCGAATGAAACTGAACAATACTTTTCTACAAGATCTGTCGTCAAGATACCTTTTGCAACATCAACTAACCCATTCTCAGCAAGAGAATTAACCAGTTGATTTGCGTTTTTTTCGATAGACTCAATGGGAAGCAATTGACCTATTACTCCAGTTGAGAATGGGAGAACCTGTTCAGGCTTAATGCTGAGCTCTTCAGCTATAATTTCACATGATTTGAAGCTATTTTCCAAACCCTTTTTGCCAGTCCCAGCATTTGCATTACCACTATTAATCAAGAGAGCTTGAATTTTATGATTTAAGTGATTTTTGGCCACTAAAACGGGAGCTGCACAAAATATATTTTGAGTAAAAACTGCTGCAGTTGAGCTATCCTCAATAAGAGAAATAAGTGATAAATCTAATGAATTATTGCTTTTTATTCCAGATGCAATAGAGGAACATTTAACACCTTTAATTTCATTCAAATGAATGCTCATAGTAAAATTTGTTAAGGAACGATATAGTAAATATTTTACCTAAGTCAATAAAAAACTATTCTTTTTTAAAATTCCAAAATATTTAATACTTTTCGCTATCAAGCTTATTAAATAGCAGCATGATAATGGCTCCAAATATGACCATCATAAGTGCAGGGATTGCTGCTCTTTCGTATAGACCCTCAGAACTTAATTCAAAAACCCTAATAGCTAATGTATCCCATCCAAAGGGTCTTAATAAATAGGTAGCTGGCAGCTCTTTCATTACATCAACAGCAACCAATAAACCTCCGGCCAAAATACCTGGCAGCATCATAGGAAAGTAGACCTCTTTAATCAACCGCCATCTGGAGGCTCCAAGAAGTCGAGCACTGTGCTCATACACCGGCTTTATTTGTTCACTAGAGGCACTGCTCGAATTATAGGCAATAGCCAAAAATCTAGAGACATAAGCAAAAAGAAGTAAAACAACAGATCCAAATAAAATATGGTTTATTGATGAGCCGCCAAAATAGATGCTAATTGATGATATGTTCTGAACACCATAAAGCAGACCTACAGCCATGACAGATCCAGGAAGAGCATATCCTAGCGTTGAAAATCGAATTAATATTTGTAAAGTTTTACTATTCGATTTTCGTTGACTTGGCAATGCAAGTATCGTTGCTACAGTGACTGTAAGAGCTGTAGCAAGGAATGTTAGAATGCCGCTAGATGAAAAATAATTAAAATAACGCTTACTCCATTCAATCGAAAATACTTCTGAACTCCAGATCAATATTTGAAGCAATGGCATAGCAAAGGAAAGCATAAATACGCCAAAAACAAAGAAAAAGATAATCCAACCCACTAGGCCTTTTGCATAGTAAGCCTTCAGATGTGATACATCTGAAGAGTAATATTTAGCTTTTCCTCTAGCTTTTCTCTCAAAATATATTAAGAAAAAAGACACAAGAACAAGCAAAGAGGCCAATTGAGCAGCAACCTCAATGGAGCGAAAGTCTCCCCAAGCTGAATAGATTGCAGTTGTAAAAGTAGAGTAGTTAAAAAGAGAGACAACTCCAAAATCTGCCAATGTTTCCATCAGAGTCACAAGTAATCCCGCAGCAATTGCAGGCCTTGCAAGTGGAACTGAAATTTTCCAAAAAACCCTTATAGGCTTGGCCCCTAGCATTTTTCCAGCTTCTATCATTTGGATTTTTTGGCGTTTGAAAGATGCTCTAGCCATCATGTAAACATAAGGATAGAAAACCAAAATGAAAGTTAGTATTATTGCCCAGTGTCCTGAACGAATATCAAAGCCAGGAATACCAAGATATTCTCTTAACCAAACCTGAGCATAACCTGAATAATCAAAGACACCAAGATAAACAAAAGCTAGAACATAAGCCGGAATCCCGAATGGAAGAAACAGAGCCCATTCAAGCCATGATCTTCCAGGAAATTCAACCATGACAACTAAATAGGCCAGAACGGTTCCTAAAATACTTACACCTACTCCAACGCCTACAAGCAAAATAAATGTTGAAGTAACAAGTTCTGGAAGAAGAGTTTGAGCGAAGTGGGACCAGAGTTCACTTCCTGGTAACAGCCATGATGAGCCAACAACAAAAATTGGAAAGGCTACTGAGAAAGCTAGTAGCCCTATCCAAAAATTTGATTTGATGAATGCATCTTTCATGAACAAAGGGTTTGAGAAATGCATTCTATTTTAATTGAAATTATCCAGGCCTTAATTAAAAGCCCTGGATAAAATTAGAGCCTTTTTGTTAACTTTATTTATATCCTAACCTTTGCATCAGCTTGACTGCATCAGCCTGCAATTCACCAGTGATAGAGAGATTCATTCTATCCTGTTTGAAGTCTCCCCAAGATGAGACAATATCATCAGAATCAATGTTTTGATTTGCTGGATATTCTTTATTTAATGAGCCATATATTGCTTGAGCTTCAGCTGAAGACAGCCATTCTAGGAGTTGGGTTGCTCCAGAAGGATTTGAGGCATTTTTTGTTATACCAGCACCCGATACATTGACATGAACTCCTGAAGTATCTTGGTTTGCCCAAAAGAGTTTAAGTGGAGCATCCGGATTTTTTTCAATTAGATGACCGAAGTAATACGTATTAACGAGGCCCACATCACACTGGCCTGCAAGTATTGCATCCATTACGTGTGAATCCTTAGCATTAGGCACAGCAGCTAAGTTGTTTACCCATCCATCAATTATTTTGGAAGCTTCATCAACCCCTCTGTTATGAATAATGGAAGCAACTAGCGACTTAGTATAAATTTTCTTACTGGTTCTTAAGCAAAGTTTTTTATTCCATTTGCTGGAAGCTAAGTCGCCATAGGTTGACAAGTCGGATTCATTTACTCTATCTGTACTGTATACAATTGTTCTGGCTCTTACTGACAAACCTGTCCATAATCCATTTGGATCTCTTAGATATGAAGGTATGTTGCTCTTAATAGTCTCTGTGATAACAGGTTGAAAAATATCTTGTGTTCCTGCATACCATAAATCCCCTGCATCCACCGTCATAAAGATATCAGCAGGTGTATTGTTACCCTCTAATTTTAATCTTTCTATTAGGTCTCCTCCACTTCCAGTTAAGTAGTTAACTTCAATACCGGTTTGCTTGGTGAACTGTTCAAAGAGAGGCTTTATTAGGTGTTCTTTTCTTGAACTGTAAACAGTAACATCACCTGTTGCTGCTTGAATTTGAGTTATTGAACCCATCGTTAATGTTGAAACTATTAATGATAGAGCGAGTGAATGTTTTGAATTCATTGTTTTTTTCCTTGACTAATTAAAAGTAATTTTTGTTTTAATCTAAATGATAATCATTATCATTTGCGAATGATACACAATATCAAGAAATAAGCAACTGTTTTTTTTCAATCTTTCCAATTTTATCTGCAAAGGTATTTGCTTCAGCTTCGTCATGGGTTACCAAGATAGAAGTTACACCAGCTTTTTTAAGAATATCTCTTACCTCTCTTACAAGCTGATCTCGATTTGACTTGTCTAAGCTTGAGAAAGGTTCATCCAATAATAGAAGCTTTGGCGAGGTTGCTAGAGACCTTGCAAGAGAGACCCTCTGCTGTTCTCCCCCAGAGAGCTGGTGTGGATATTTTTTTTCAATACCCTCTAGACTTATCAAATCTAGAAGACTTTGAACTTTGGCTATTTTTTCTTTTTTAGATAAATGGCTTATGCCAAAACTGATATTTTGAAATACTGTCATATGAGGAAAAAGGGCATAGTCCTGAAAAACCATTCCAACTTCTCGCAGCTCGGGCTTTACAGAGTGGCTTCCACCATCACTCAAATTATTACCATCAAGCGCTACAGATCCTAGCTGGGCATTTTCAAGTCCCGCAATAAATCTCAATGCTGAGCTCTTCCCACTCCCACTGTCCCCCAACAATGCAAAAATATCACCACTCTCTAGCTGCAAATTAAATCCATCTAGGACGTGATTATCATCAAAAGAAATTTTTAAATTATTAACTCTTAGCACTTTTAAATACAAATAATAATGATTCTCATTATTATATAAGAGTAATCCTTTAAATGTAAATTCTTATTTAAAAGTAATTATTGAATTATAGGTAATTCCTCAGCTGCTCTGATGCTTAGCCACTCTGGCCCATCTTCGGTAATTACTATATTCTCCTCGTGCACCATCTCCTTTCCAGGAAGGAAGGCCATTCCAGGCTCCAAAGTCAAAACAACTCCTGGCTCAAGCTTAGTGTTATCGTTAGCTGTATTTGAAGGCCACTCAGTCAGCTGCATGCCTAAACCATGGCCAAGCCTTCCAACAGTGTTTCCTAGAGCCCCGCCTTTTTGCAGGACATTATTCATAGCATTAAATATATCTGATGTGGTATTCCCTACCTGGGCAGCTTTAAAACCTGCCTCTGTGGCCTCATAGGCTACCCTATAGGCTTTTTTTGTCTCCTCACCTATCGAACCAAAAGCATAGTTCCTGTCAAAATCACAGTAATAACTATCGAACACCGAGCCAGTATCAATAATGAAGAGATCGCCCTCCTCAATAATCTTGTCTGTTGGACCCATAATTATTGAACCATAGCCTTTTTGCCCTGATCCTGAGACGATATAAGGCGAATCATCCACTCCTAGTTTAAGAAGGTGTTGCTTAAAACGCCTACAATTTTCTTGTTCACTTTCACCCACACGAAGAAAAGCTTCCAGATCTATAAAGCCCTGCGAGGTTATTTGACAAATGTGCCTAATCTTTTCAATTTCAGCCTCTGATTTAACGAACCGAACCCTGCGCATAATTTTGTTTGCGTCCTTAATTTCTATTCCAGGAAGATTATTGATAAGGGTTTCGTAGTCCTCAAGAGGCATTCTTAGAGTACTCTCGAGGGTTTTAGGAACACCAAGTGTCTTATGATTTACCATAAGTGACTTTATGGTTGATAGCAAAATGCTAACTCCATCATCCTCTGGATTTGGTGATGTCCAAGTCTGAATATCTTCTATCCATGTGTCTCTCATTCCAGACTCACCAATTGTTGGAATAATCGCTTTTGGCTTTCCTGAATTTGGAATCAGGACATACCAAGGCCTAGTTGGACTCTGAAAAAATTGAGATTTAAAGCCGGTATAGTATTCGATGTCAACCTGAGTGGTTAGCAAAATAGCATCCATTTTTGAATCGAACATCAGTTTCTGAATATTCTCTAGCCTATTCTCATACTCACTGACTGCAAAACCTCTCATTGGGATATTCATGCTCACTCCTGACTATTCAGCGCCGATCAAAACCTGTTCAGATGTCCTACCAACTAATTGCTCATACATTTCTTCATCGGTATCGCCCTCTGTTCCAAAAAATAATACTTTTGAATTTTCATTAATCATGAGTTTAGATTTGAGATTAGCATCATTACAAGCTATTAAAAACCCAGCCAAGCCCGTGATGGCAGATTCTCCAGCTATAATCGGCGTTTCACGATTGGCAAGAAGCTGCATTGCTTTTGGAATAGATTCATCGGTGATTGACATAAAGTGAGGAACATGACTCTGCAGAATCTTCCAAGCTAACACTGAAACTTCGCCACAGGCCAAGCCGGCCATAATGGTATCCAACTCTCCATGGACTGCAGTTGGCTCTCCATTAAGCGCACTTTGAAATAAACAGTCTGCGTTGACAGGCTCAACAACAATAAATATTGGGGGACACTCTAGGCTCTCCTGCAAGAAAGAAACTACCGCTGCAGGAAATCCTCCAACGCCTCCCTGTAGAAAGACATGGGTAGGCGTATCATTCATTTGCTTCATAGCCTCATCAACCATAACAGTATAGCCCTGCATGACATCTTTTGGAATATCTGTATAGCCCTCATATGAGGTATCTGAAACAACCGTGTAACCATTTGCATCAGCAACTTCAGCAGCTATTCTGACTGAATCATCATAGTTGCCTTGGATTCTATTGACAATAGCACCATACTTTGCAATCGCTTTCTCTCTTCCTGAACTCACATTTCGATGAATATAAATCTCACAGTTGCATCCAAATTGCTGGGCTCCCCATGCCACTGATCTGCCGTGGTTACCGTCAGTTGCGCAGCACACAGTAAGTTTAGAAGTATGATCTTTATAAGTTCCTGAAATCAGGTCAGATGAATTTGCATCGACGCCCTCCTCTTTCAATTTCTTAATTAAAAGATTCGCAACTGCATAAGCACCACCAAGTGCCTTAAAGCTTTTCAAACTGAAACGAGGGTATTCATCTTTATAAAAGATAGAGGAAACGCCTGTTTCCTTTGCCATATCATCGAAAGAGTGAAGTGGTGTTGGCTTGTAATTATCCCATGAGGTAATTTCGTTATTTGCCAACTTAAAGCCCTCCAAGCTTAAGATGTCTTGATGATTATAGTGAGATTCTGACTGAACTTTAGGGTTCATAAAATGAGAAAATGATAAAGAAAAGTCAGTGTATCTATTTGTCATAATCGTTCCTTAGTTAAGAAGGGGTAAGATAAGGCTTATGCCCTTGAAATTTTATTTTGTATTAGTTGTCTTTTTTCAATTGTAATGGAAGCTATTGCAACTAACAATACTCCAATACCTTGCATTATAGTGATTGTATCAAGATATGCAATAAAACCGAAAATTAGAACCAGTAAAGGCTCAGTATAACCAATGTTTGCTGTTCTCACCGGTCCATATTTTTTTATGGAAATATGATAAAACATCATGCCAATTGCAAAAAACACGCCCGAGATCAAAGATAGCATCAAAGCTTCCTTTTGAGGCCAATAAAAGCCCGTTTCATTCAAAAATAGATACAAGAAGCCAAGCGCAGGTATGAGTGTTGTAAATTTAACAATATCCCAGTTTCTAATACTGTTCATTCTAGGTGTAATAATCAAAATTAAAGAATAGGATAAGGCGGAGAGTAAGGCCAATATTATTCCAATAGAAATAGTATAAAAACCTTCGTCACTTTGAGAAATTGCAGCTATCCCTGCTATTGCAATAAAAAACATTAATAGTGTTGTCATATCCAGTGGTTTATTTTTAACTATAGAGACTATTAGATAAGTCAACAGAGGGTAAGTAAAAAGAACAACACTTGCTAGTCCAACTGACATATATTTCACTGCCTCAACATAAAGCCAGGATTGAATGCCAAATAAAAGAGAGAGAACAAGAATCCATAAACCTAATCTTTCATGTTTAATTTTTTTAAATGAAAAAAAACTTTTAGTTATCAGAATAGACGTACAAAAAGTTGTTCCAAAGCGAATAAATAAAAATAGAAATACACTCGCCTCAAAAGTATAGATTAATGGAATCATGCTGACGTTTAAGGCGTAAAAAAGCGATGATAAAAGAGCGAATCGAATTACAAACATTTATGGATAAATGGTAATTATTATAGAATTTGATTTTATAAGATAATTTTCAAGTAAATATAGTTCATTTCAATACAAATTAAGGATTTTTTTTCCACTTTTTAGGCACTTTAGGATATCATTGCCGCTTCATTTTATTTAAAGGAGAAAAAATGAATTTCGATCAAAATTTGATTGCCCCTTCACTTGGTGTTTTAGGCTTATTGATTGTAGTAATTATCTATCAGTGGATCAAAAAACAAGATGGTGGAAGTGGCGCTGTTAAAAAAATTGGTGAACAAATTCATATTGGCGCGATAGTGTTTATGAAGCGTGAATATAAAATGCTTAGTATCTTTGCATTAGTATTGCTCGTTCTACTTTATATCTTTCTTGGAGCTGCTAGTGCTTTATGTTTTGTTGTAGGAGCTTTAACATCTGCTACAGCTGGCTATATAGGCATGAACACTGCGACTATTGCTAATGTCAGAACAGCTCAAGCAGCGCACGACAAAGGAAGCGCTTCAGCACTTACTGTTGCATTCTTTGGCGGATCAGTCATGGGGCTTTCAGTTGCAGCGCTTGGTCTCCTTGGTCTTGGTGGACTGTATTACTTTTTTGGTGCCGAACACTCTGAAGCGCTCCATGGCTTTGCAATGGGCGGCTCAGTAGTAGCTCTTTTCTCTCGTGTTGGTGGAGGCATCTTCACAAAGAGTGCTGATGTTGGAGCTGACCTTGTTGGAAAGCTTGAGGCAGGTATCCCTGAAGATGATCCACGTAACCCTGCAGTTATTGCTGATAATGTAGGCGACAATGTTGGTGATATTGCTGGAATGGGTTCAGATATTTTTGAGTCATACTGTGGTTCAATGATTGCAACTATTGCAATTGCGTCTACACTCTCTGTTGTTGCCTTAGATATGCTCGGTGGAAATAGAAGCGAGCTTATGTTTCTCCCTCTAGCGCTTGCATCACTGGGTCTTGTTTGCTCTATTATTGGAATCATATTTGTTAAGCTTTCTTCAAACAAATCTCCTGAATCAGCTCTCAGAATGGGGACGATTGGATCAGCGGTTCTATTTATTGTTACTTCATACTTTTTAATTAGCTTTCTAGACGTTTCGAATAATATTTGGGCGGCTGTTCTTATGGGAAGTATTGGTGGAATCATTATCGGTCTTGTGACTGAATATTATACTGCTGGAAAGCCTATCAGAGATATTGCTGAAGCTGGTCAAACTGGATCTGCTACTGTGATGATCAAAGGCCTGTCAGTCGGAATGCAATCCGTTGTGATACCAGTTCTTATGATTTGCTTGATCATTTACGTTTCAAACCTTTTTGTAGGCTTGTATGGTGTTGGTATTGCTGCAATTGGAATGCTGGCTACTGTGGGCATGACGATGGCAATTGATGCCTATGGCCCAATTGCTGATAATGCTGGTGGTATTGCAGAAATGGCTGGACTTGGGGAAGATACAAGAAAAATTACTGACTCTCTTGATGAGCTGGGCAATACAACAGCAGCAATCGGAAAAGGATTTGCAATTGGTGCAGCTGCACTTGCTGCTCTAGCAATTATTACTGCCTACACAGAGACTGTAGCTGCAAACTCAACAGATTTCTTATTACAACTCAATAGTGCTGAAGTTTTAATTGGTTTATTTATTGGTGGAACAATTCCATTCTTAATTGCCTCTTTAACTATGACAGCAGTTGGTGATGCAGCCTTTGAGATGATTGAAGAGGTAAGAAGACAATTCAAAGAAATCAAAGGGCTATTAGAAGGTAAGGCAGAGCCAGATACTGCTAAATGCGTAGACATTGCTACTACTGCTGCACTCAAAAAAATGATTCTTCCAGGTGTTATTGCAGTTGCTGCTCCAGTATTGGTTGGTTTTTTAATTAGCCCAGAGGCTCTAGGAGGAATGCTTGGAGGCGCTCTTCTGGGATGCGTTCTTATGGCGCTTATGATGGCTAATGCTGGTGGTGCTTGGGATAACGCTAAAAAGCATGTTGAAAAAGGTAACTTTGGAGGCAAAGGAACTGACGTTCATGCTGCAACAGTTGTTGGCGACACTGTCGGTGACCCTTTTAAAGATACATCAGGCCCTTCAATGAACATTCTTATTAATGTAATGGCAATTGTTAGTCTAGTAATTGCACCTTTACTTTAAATAAGAACTAGTCATATTTTAGCTCCACTTAATTGTGGGGCTAAAATTCATATTATTGTCTCCAGAAAGCTCTATGGAAAATGGCAATAATTGTCAAAACTTCTAATCTTCCTATCAGCATTGAAAAACTCAAGATCCACTTTGCAGCCTCTCCAACTGATCCATAATTTTGAGCAACATCTCCCAAACCTGGGCCCAAATTATTCATTGTTGCAGCAGTAGCTGAGTATGCTGTAACCTGATCAAGTCCTGCAAACATGAGAAGCATCAAGATAAGGAAAAAAGAAATTGCGTAAAGTGAAAAGAATCCAAGAACCGAAACTAGAGCCTTTTCATTAATACTAGATTTGTTTAGCTTGACGCTGACCTGCGCATTAGGTCTAATAAATTTATGTATTTCTTTCATGCCCAGTCTGAACATGACTAAGATACGAACAACCTTAATTCCCCCTCCTGTTGAGCCTACACAGGCACCAATAAAACTCATCATAATGAGAAATACTGGAATTGCTGCTGGCCAGCTACTATAGTTTTGAGAAGTAAAGCCAGTCGTTGTGGCAATAGAAATTGTTTGAAATAGACTATGTCTGATTGTCTCATTTGACGATTCATACTGGCCATTTAAGGAAAGCACTATAATTACGATAATTGAAGAACAAATGAGAACCATCGAGTATGTTTTAAATTCTGAGTCTTTAATATAATCCATTAAAGATCTGTTATTCCATGCCACAAAATGTAGTGAGAAATTAATTCCAGCCAGAAACATAAAAACCATTGCAATTGACTCAATTGCCGCTGAATTAAAATAACCAATAGAGGAGTCATGAGTTGAAAAACCTCCTATTGCAACAGTAGAGAAACTATGACTGACCGCGTCAAAAATTGACATTCCAGATAAAAAATATCCAAAAGCACATAGAACTGTTAATGAAAGGTAAATTTTCCAGAGTGCTATTGCTGTATTTCTCAGTTTAGGAGTTAACCTTTCTTTTGAAATACCGCTTGACTCAGCATGATAAAGCTCCATTCCACCCACACCTAAAAGAGGAAGGACTGCAACTGCAAGAACAATGATTCCCATCCCACCAAGCCATTGCAGTTGTTGCCTATAAAAAAGAATACTTTTTGGCAATTCATCCAGCTGACTCAAAACAGTTGCCCCTGTTGTAGTGAGGCCTGACATAGACTCGAAAAATGCATCAGAGAACGAGAGGTTACTAATTGAATCTGTAATTAAAAATGGAAGGGTTCCAAAAAGCGACAAAACTATCCAAAAACAAACTACAATTAAGACGCCTTCTCTGAGTCTGAAGTCTTTCTTAACAGCTTTAAAAGGCCACCACAGAACAAAGCCTCCAATTGAAGTAAAAGCAAACGAATAAAGAAAGGATAAATACTCACCTTCTGAATAGATTAAATCAATAATAAGGGGTGGTACTTGTGCAAAGCTAAAAACCATAAGAAGAAGGCCAATGGTTTTTGCAACAATACTTAACTGCATTTAAATTTCCACATTAATAAAAGATATATCTAAATCATTCATTCACTAAGAATAACGCTTCAACTTCATGAATTTTTCCAACATCAATAAGAACCATTAAGACATGATCACCACTCTCTATGACTAATTTTTTTGAACCTACCAACAACTCTTCATTACGAACTATTGCCCCAACTACCACTCCATCGGGGAGAGGAAGATCCTTGACACACAAGCCGACAACTTGTGAAGTTTTTTCATTTCCATGAACTACAATCTCAATAGCTTCAGATTTTCCATGTTGGAGTGAATGAACTTGCATAAAGTCACCTTTCCTGAGGTGGGACAAAATACCACTTACAGTGATCTGATCTGGTGAGACAATAATATCAACATCACCACTTTGCTCTGCCAGATTTGCATAAACATCCCTCTTAACTAAGGCGATAGTTTTATGAGCACCCAAACGCTTTGCAAGTATTGAAACAATGACATTTACTTCATCAGAGTCGGTCAAAGCCAAGAATAAATCAGTATTTTCAATACCCTCTTCTTTTAATAAATCCTCATCAGAAGCATTGCCTTGAAGGACAAGAGTATTATTAAGTTCTTCACTGAGGTATTTAGCCCTATTTTCATCAAGCTCAATAATTCTAAGATTATGACTTTCTTCAAGTAGCTTTGCTACATTTAAACCGATACTCCCACCACCAGCAATAAAGATTTTTTGATAAGTATTTTCTGCTCTTCTAAACTCCTTTAGCGCTCTTGAAATATCATTTTTCTTGGCAATAAAATAAACGTGATCACCCTCTCTAATTACAGTATCACTTTTTGCAGGAATTGCTCTTTCATTTCTGTAAAGACTGACAATGCGTATTTTTACGTCTGGCATATGCTCTTGAAGCTCTTTTATAGGTCTATTAACAATAGGTGTTCCAATATATGCTCGAGTTTCAACTAATTGCACCAAACCATTTTCAAAATCAAATACCTGGGAAGCTCCTGGCTCCTCGACAATGCCGTGAATATATTCTGTAATTAAATTCTCTGGAGTAATTAAACAGTCTATGGGTGAGGCGTCATTTGAAAATATT
>ENA-OWPI01003621-OWPI01003621.1-marine-metagenome-genome-assembly--contig:-NODE-3621-length-12979-cov-7.073244_pt1 | contig 12979 bp, 10 predicted proteins | sample MGYA00238138_ERZ651775 | MGnify/ENA primary metagenome ERZ651775 (study PRJEB26906, sample SAMN06265043) | marine metagenome | isolation source: Helgoland LTER site | place: Germany:Helgoland, sampling...
TTTTTTTAAGGTGAGTAGTTTAAAGTTAGTAATGGTTTCACCCCTTCTCTTATCGAGGGGTCTACGTAAAGAGGAGAACAATGAAAAGAAACGTAAACGGGCGAAAAGGAATGAAATCCAATGCATGATTCTATTTAAATCATTAATCTTTGTCTCCACTAAGTCTGAAATATGTTCTGAAAAAGATAATATCTGATAATAATAATAAACATGAAATTTATAGATTTATTTGCAGGTTTGGGAGGTTTTCACTTAGCATTAACCGACCAAGGACATAAATGTGTTTACGCTTGTGAGATTGATGACTCTCTAAGGGATTATTATAAAAAAAATTTTAATATTTATCCTGCTGGTGATATTACAAAAATAGATGTAGATAAAATTCCTAAACATCAAATTTTATGTGCAGGTTTTCCTTGTCAGCCCTTTTCTAAGGCTGGTAATAGTCAAGGATTTAATCATAAAATTGCAGGTCAAATGTTCTTTTATCTTTTAAAAATAATTAAATTTCATAGACCTCAATATCTATTATTAGAAAATGTTCCCAACCTTCTAACACATAACAAGGGTCTAACATGGGATTATATGAAAAAGAAAATGATGAAATTAGGTTATCAAATTGATCAAAAGGTAATTTCCCCAATAGATTTTAATGTGCCACAAACAAGAGACAGACTTTATATAGTGGCTAAAAGAATTGCTTTGAATGGATTTAAATGGCCAGAAAAACTTAAACCTAAAAACAATCTTAAAAATTATTTATCTAAAAACCCAAAAAATGTTAAAAAAATTAGTAAAGAAAAATTAATTGCAATAAATACTTGGAAATATTTCTTGAGTAAAATTCCTAAAAAAAATTATCTTCCAAACCCTTTGTGGACAATGGAATTTGGTGCAACATATCCATTCGAAAACAAAACTCCTCATGCAATGAAGTTGAGTGATTTACAAAAATTAAAAGGTAAATTTGGTATTTCTCTGAAAAATATGAGTAAAAAAGAAATTTTTGAAAACTTACCCAACTATGCAAACGTTAAAACCTTAAAATTTCCAGATTGGAAAATAAGAATGATAAAAAGAACAAGGGATTTTTACAAAATAAATAAAAAATGGGTAGATAAAATTTTACCTTTAATTATTGATATGAAATTTGAGGCTTATCAAAAATTAGAATGGAATTGCCAAGGTGACAAGTTTAACTTTATCAAAAAAATAATATCTTTTAGGGGTTCGGGCATCAGAATTAGAAGAAATCATAGTTCTCCAACTTTAATATCTGCTACTTCAACACAAGTTCCTTATCTTGCTTGGAAAAAAAGATATTTATCTATGGATGAGTGCTTAAGAATACAAGGATTTCATAAAATTAAATATTACCCAACCACCCCTTTTAAATTTTATAGTTCTATAGGAAATGCTGTTAATGTTAAGGTAATATCTAAAATAGCTAAAAATCTATTTAATTAGGAAAATACAAATAGGAAGTAAATTTATCTTTACTTAAATTTTCAAGACTCTGTTTTTGTGATAGATCCATAGTATATTCAATATTTGTAATTGATTGGTCTAGATTAGATAATGTGCTTATGTCAGATACTTTGAAATACAATAAGTTTCTTTTAGCAAAATCATAATCATACTTATAATCGTTTAATGTCTCATCTGGTGTTGATCCGATTATTTTATAATAAATACTGCTTAGTTTATTTTTAAGTTCAATACTCAATTTATTTTTTAAAATTGCATTATATAAATCGATTACGCTATATCCATTTGTGTTATCTATTTTAGTCATAATAGATGCGATGTAATGCTCTTTAATTTTACTAATTAATTGGTCATGTCGAAATTTATGTTTTCTATCTCTTTGTGTAGTAGTTTTTACCTCTAGCGCTTCACTATGATCATAGAAATCATATTTATCATCCGAGTGATTGTGCCAAGCTTCTAAGCATTTTATTTGATCATCACTGCTAACAATTAAGAAAAGTTCCCCCCACAAACCTAGCAAATCATTTTTTGAATTTGGCAAGTCTTTAAATAGATCAATTATAGTTTCTGTTATTTCATTAATTTCTTTATTTGTTGGCTCCTCTCCAATATTTGAAAAAGTTGTTTCACAAACTTCTAAAAAAATTTTCTTAACTTGTTTGTCCTCAGAAATGCATGATAAAATTGAATAATTTTCTTTCAGTTTATCCTCACCTGTCTCAATAATACAAGGAATATCAAATCTGAGGTGAATGTTTTTTCCAAGATAATTGTTATTAATTCCAGTGCTTTTTTTTGAATTAAAAAGTAACGAAGGTTGATTTTTAAAATTCTTGCCTATTTTGTGATTTTTTTTAAAAATTTTTTCTGTTGTGTATAAATCATTTTTTTTACCAGTAGGTAAAGTTAACTTATCAAATACATCTTTGAGCACTATTTATATATTCCTTTTATATAATCTTTCCAAATTTTTATTGATGGAACAAAATGAAAGTATGGAACACTTGTTCTTATATTTTTTCCTGCTTTTGTAATATTCTCAAAAAGATTAATCTTTAATGTTAAATTATCTATACCTACATTCTCATTTGTTGCTCCTACTAAAAAATCATAATGTAAAACTGTATCTCCCGGAAACCCTGCTGGGTTTTTTTTGTCACGACCCCTAAACGGATTTATACTATCATTTTTTTGTATACTTCTATTACGATCCTCATCAGCATGATTGGTATACAAAAACATTACTGGAAAAGGTCTATTACCAAATTTTCTAGAATATGTAGCTAAATTCTGTTTAACAACTTCAAATTTAGTTTTTTCATACTCATGAAAATTAATATTTTTAAAATAATTTTCATACAAATCTTCAATGTTAAAAGCATCTGAAATTAATATATCTCTATTGCCAGTCCATATCTTATGATTAGCTTTTAATTCTGGTAATTGATTTATTTGTATTAAACTATTTTGTGCTTTTTTATGTATATCGTTATAAATTTTTTGATTACTTCTCAGTTCTTCATTGCTTAATAAATGTGAATATTTATTTGTAATCGCTTTATCACCTCTAAATCTTTTTAAGGTAATATCCCTCATAACACCTGGTCTTGTTAACTCATGATCAGCTGCATTTGTACCCCACCACTCTCTTGGCCAATCTTTAAAATTTTTGCCAGTATCTTGGAATTTTTTAACTGATCCTAGAAAATTAGTATTTATTTCTGATATTTCTTTGTAATATTCTTGTGACGATCTTGATAAAAAAACCCTAACAAATTGATGATAGTTCTTATGGTATCCAAAAAACCTTGCTCTTTGCAAAAGAGTATCATCTTGACGGGCTTTATCTCTTGATAGGTAAGTGATAGTCAAACCTTTAATCGTATAACCTCTATCTAAACCAAAACCTCCTATTAGAATTCTAGCATAAGCCTGTGACCAAATTTGAGTAGGAATTCTACTTCTTCCTCTACCAGCATTGAATAATTTGATATTTGGTTTTATAAGGCCAATAGCTTTTTCAATAATTAAAATAAAATCTTCATCAAATTTAGGATAATTAGCATCTGGAAACTTGTTACTAAAAATTTTATAAGCCTTTTCTAACTTTTTTATTGTTTCTGAGTACGCAATATCATCTTTATTTTTAAGGCCATTTTTGAGTGTTTCTAGTGAACCAACAGTAAAATCATAAAAATCTTTATGTTTATCAACTAAATGGTGAGGATGAATAATCATAGATCTATTTTTTTTCTTGTTATTATGATCTTTGTTTATAACTCCTATGGCAACTCCAAATATAAAAAAACTAATTGCCTTATCTAAACTAGGTGGAATTTCTCCATCACTAACTAGTCTGCTGTATTCATTTTCCTCTTCAACATCAACAATATGATTACTACAAATTGGATTATTATTTTTATCTGTTGGAAAAAAAAAATCTAGACCAGTATAGCCTTCACCTGTATTTATAACGTGTACAAATTCTGGTGATAATTGGTTTACACGAGGTATTAACGATATTGCTTGGGGTGTTGCTGTGTACCCAAGATAAGTATTAAATTTAAAGTTTGATTTAAGATCTGTAATCGAAGAATGAGTAATTGTTTGTATATATTCTGTTAAAATAAAAGATCCTATTTGAGGTAAATTTTCAATATTATTAATTTCTTTTAATTCTTCAACAGTCGTTGAAAAGTTTTCAGCAATATTCTCAAACGTATCACCTTCAGTAACTTCATGTATTTCTCTAATTGTTTTTTTTCTTCTTTCCGACAGGTTATTAACATCATTTAAAAATTCTTTACTATTTAATGAATGATGGTCTGCTTCATCGTCTATTATTAGAGTTGGTATGTTATCTTTTAAAGTACCTATACTTTCAAAAAGTTCTGAAATATTATTAATTCTTGCAGGGTTTTTGTGGGTAATAATCAACAAAGTTGAACGATCTTCTGGATTTATAGTTTCATTAAAATTTTCAATAACAGCTTTAGCATTAGATAAATTATCTTCTAAAGACCAAGTATTTTCAGGATTGTTTTTTATTTTAATTGTGTTTCTACCTTCTAATGCTTGTTCAAACCTTTCAGCAGTTTGTGAAGAGAGTGTTGTTACGTTTCCAGACATTACTATGACAATTCCAAAGCCATTGTCTTTGGCCATAGCAGTGACAGCAGTCATAGATAATGTTTTACCACTCTGCACTTGCCCAATAACTAAACCTGTTGAACTATTTTTTTCTAGGTTGATATTTTTTGGGTCTATACATTTTGATAAGATTTGAGAAGCTTCATTAGATACTTTTTTTATAAGGATATCATCAACTTCGTAGTCACCTTCTTTCCATGTAGAAATAAACTCATTAAATACTAGTCCTTCTCTATTTGGAGTCCATCTAGTATTCTCGTCAGAAGCAGTCTCTGTAACTATTGTATTCATATTTAATAATTTATGTTGGGTGGTTGTGATCTTAATATTTCATTTAAGTATGATCTAACATTATGAGCTTTGCTGTCACCACGATTTCTAGCTACCACTTCTGCAAGCGCTATATATGAGGCCATAAGCAACATTCCTTCAATTTCATCAGGTTGATCACCAAAATATTGTGCTGTAAACCCCATAGTCATTGATATTTGTATTTGGATTTCTTTTTTCTTTTTTCCTATTTCTGAAATTTTTAACCATTCTGTCTCATCTTTATCATAATTTAATATCTGTTCTATTGTCCAGTCATTACCTTCAAATCTAATTGTTTTTCTTTTTCTTTGTTTAGATTTAGCCTCTGGTAGTTTTGTGGATATTGGGGGTTCTTTTGGTGGCGTGTAATCTTCCAAAACTGCTATCCCACCTTGCATTTTCTTAATTGATGATCCCAGTCCTTCTTCTGATTGAATCTTAAGATCTCTACTTCTTCTATCTTTTCTAAATCTATCTGCTTGGCTTAGAATTGCCTTAGGTTCTTTTTCTAATTCCTCTTTTAATTTTTTAAGAAATATAGTTTCATCTTCAGGTGTCCATTGAAAATCGTCTTTTGTGTGTGTTACATCTTCATCATTGAGGTGAATTTCTCCAAAAACTCTCTGATAAATAAAACTATTTGGAGCTTTAAATATTTCTAATGGTCTATATCCTTCATTTTCTCCAACACCTTTGATCAATCTATTTCTTCTAAATAAAGCAAATCCAGCATCCTTTGTGGATGCTGTTTCCCTAATACTAGCAAAACCAGTTGCATTTTTTTTGTTTCCATACTTAAAATCAAATTTTTTTTCCCAATTTATTTTTTTAGGATTTTTCTTTTGTTCATCGATATCTCTAAAGTAAGGTGCCTGTAATGCTTCGGGTTTTATATATTTCAATTTTTCGTTGTTATAACGAATTTCAACTTCATTTTTTTCTAAAAAGCATCTGTACATAGATGCAAGATGATCTTTTATTTTTTTTATTGTTTGACCTTTGGGTACTCTATTAAGATCGGTTAGAGTTATTTCTGTATAATGCTGATTGACCGGAAGTGGTGTTTTTTTTACATCTAATTCTTCTATGTCATCATTTACAATATTTGATATATCCCATTTAACAATTTTTAAATTTTTTTCACCTAGTGGCTTTGTTTGAACAACCCAATTTTTAGAAAACCAACAGGCTGCGGTTTTCATACCCATTCCAAATTCTGATAACCCTTGTCTATTTTCTGGTCTAGCAGCAGCTCTAAAGGCTCTCTGGTAGTCTTCTTCACCAATACCTGCAGCATTATCAACAATTTTAATTTTTGTAGGTGTTACATAAATAGCAATTTTTAACTTAAAATTATTTCCATGTAGCTTTTTAAGCTTTGTTTTATTATGTAAATAACTCTGTAAAGAGTTATCTACAAATTCTGCAATAGCATACCAGGCTCTATAATTAATAGCCTGTAAAATAGAGAGATATCCAACTGATGGCCTTATGTTAACTGTTTCTCTATTTGGCACAAATTGCTTTCATTTTTGATTCAATTATATCTCTTATTTCTTGTGAGTCTTTTTTAAGTTTTTCTAAGTTTTGATATTTTTCCCAAATAACTTTTTCTAATGCTCCACCAGCTCTTAGTCCTTTTCCTATAAACATATTATCAAACCTTCTAAAATTTTGAAGTTTCATCGCAACCCCATTATTATTTCTGAAAATATTATTTAATTTAATACCCTCTGACAAGGCTTTTAACCTTAGCGTGTGACTTAAAATTTTAACTTCCTTGGAGTTTTTGCCAGGAGGATTTGGCCGAAACTCCATATAAAGTTCTAATGCTAAAACTAACTCGGTATACTCCCATTTAGGATTTTTAATCATTTTGATGTACCCAATCCGTATCTAATTCAATATTTTTTGTATACATGATATTGTTAAAGTACATTCTAGATATACCAATATTTTTTGAAATTAGATCATAATTCTCATTATTACTTAAATTATTATCATAATTGATTTTGATATATTCATCTGTGGGCATTTTTCTTTCTTGTTTTTTGCTGAGGTAATTAAATCCAAAAAACCAATTATTTTTTTTAGCTAAAAACTTAATAAGTGACACATAATAAGAAGTAGACAATCCATACCCCAAATTTTCATTTATTTTTTCTCTAATGAATGCATTGGTGATAAATTCATATTGATCTAAAATTTCACCTAAGTACTCTTCAACTTCATTTTGATCACAAAGTCTGATTGCATCCTTAAAATTTAAATAAATTCCTGGATTGATTTTAAATATTATATTTTCATCCTCTAAAGCATCTAGATGAGTAGATAATTTTAATTGCTCATTAGATTTTTGAAGTTTATCATTTATTTCATTTGCACTTATTTCATCATTAGAATTTTCAATAATCTCTCTAATTTTATCCTTTAGAGATATAGATTTAATATCTTTATTAAAACTAATTGTATTTTGACCAGATATACCTGAATGATAAAGACCTTTTTCTTCCCCAAAAAGTTTAATAATTGCTCTAAAATCATAGAAATTTAAATTTTGGTATTTTTCTATTCCAATTATTTTTTTATAAATCTTTTCAAGATCACTTTGATCAAAATTTAGGTCATTTAATAGATCAATAGTAAAAGAAATAATTTGATCTTTATCTTCAACTTCTAATAACAGATATTTTATCAATCTATGTTTGCCTTTATCGATTAAATAAATATGAGGATTACTAGTCATTGAAAGTGATGAGTCTCCAACAATTCTCTCTAAATCCCATTTATTTTTTGTATATGATTTGTTTCCAATCTTGCAAATTTCTTTCCAATGCAAACCATCTGGATAATTTAATAAGATGTGAGCAACTTCTTCGTTTTTATTAATTTTAATTGGATATACTTTGTCACCAATAATTTTTATAAATTCTTTCTTATTCATAAATTCTAATGCTGATTTTGAAGTAAAATCATCATAACCATAATTATCTTTTATAATTTCGATAAAATTGTCAATTAAGATTCCTGAAGGTGTGAAAATAAAAATTTCTTTTAATATATCAAAATTAAAATCTTTTAATATTCTTCTAGTGGTATTAAAAAAACCTTTATTTACTCCACAATACATTTCCATAAAATTATCAAATTTGTCTTCTTTTGTATTTTTCCATTCATAATAATTTTTATAAAAATTTTTATTTAAATTTGGAAATAGTTTATGAAAATCTAATGACTTATATTGCTTGAAATAATCTAAAATATTTTTTTTCTCTAATTTACCTAATTTATAAAATGACCTAACAAGCTTAGCTTCTAATTGCCTTACTCTTTCTCTTGTTACTGATAACTCTGCACCTATCTCACCTAATGTTTGAAATTTTTCTCTATATCCATACCTTGCTCTAAAAATTTTTTCAAATTTTTGTGTAAATAAAGAAACAATATATTCAACATCTTCTATAATTAGTTTTTCTAGGTCAGTTGATTGGATATCAATACTTATTTTAATTTTGTTTAATTGAATAAAATCTTTTTTAAAAGAATTAAAATCTTTAAACATAGATTTATTAGACCAGACGTTTTGATCTATTGCGAACTCACGGGTTGATACCTCTTTATCTATCTGCTTATATTTTAAGTCAAAAAATAATTTATCCCTTAAATTTTTCCATTCGTTACGGCCTATATTAAGTTCCTCTATATTAATGCCATATCGTGTAATAAATTCATTAATTTCATTTAGTGATTTTTGGCCAAAATTTTTTGATTTTAAAAGATCTTCAGGATGTTTAAAAATCAAGTCTCCCAAGAAAATAATATTTTCTTTTTTGCAGACATTTATAGTTCTTACTGACAATGGCCAATCATCTAAAATGTTTATAGAAATTTTTTCTAATATTTCCGGTTTAATTTCCTCTAAACTAATCGTTACTTTTTTTTTTACATCTAATGTGTTATCAAGCAAAATATTAGATATATTGTCTAAACTGTTAATCCTTAAACCAAGGTCAGATAATATATTTTCTATTTCATTTAATCCCTGTTTTCCCATACGTGGAAATGATAATAATTGCTTCTCAGTGTATCCTATTAATTGTTCTATAAAAATTACTCCTTGATCCCTTAATGAATTACTTGTTTTAGTACTTATTGGAATTTCTTCATGAATATTAATTAATAATTTTTCATCTAAATTATCTGATGAAACTTCATTTAAAAATTTTATACCTTTTTCAGTAATAAAAAATTTATCATCATAAAACTTAGCATAACCTTTATTTTCTAAAGTTTTGTGAGATTTAATATTTCTTACCTTTTGGCTAAATTTGTCATCATTTCTATTCGATAACATTTCCAAATCTTCACCACTTGGACTCATTAAATTTCTTAATTCAATTATTAAATCTTTAGTTGCTATACCATTTGGCTTATCTAATATTATTTTTAAAGCAACGGGTATTAATTCTGACTCAGTAAAATTAGACATAAAAAATATTTTATTTAAATTTAGAGATTAATGCTTCCATATTGTCTTAGCCCAACAACAACCATTTGTGTATTCAGAACAACCTAAAAAATATTTTTTGAATTTTGGTGTCCATATTACTAATGTGAGTTTTCTACAATCTGGGCACTCTATATAATTTGTTGGGTTATCAACTAATTTCCCCCCCATTTTTTCAACTTCTTCTTTTATCCACCAAGTAAATTTTTTAAAGATTTTTTCATAATCAGATTTGGATATCTTATTTTCTTTATAATCCTCAAAAGCATCTATAGTTGTGTGTCTTTTAGACATTAAATTTTCTATTTCGGAAGAATGTTTTGAAACTAATTGCTCTTTCTTTAAAAATTCAACTCTTTCATTTCTTGCCTTTTCCTGTTCTGCAGGTGATTTATGTGACAAATCAAACTCACAATAAGGTGTACAATAAACGGTTTCTGGCTTTGCATTGATTCTCGGAATTGAAATAAATGACTGACAGCTCTCACACTCAATTAATTTTTTTGTATCAAATAATTGGTTATCGTTTTTATCAAATACATTGGGATTTTTTTGATCACACTTAGAGCATTTAAATTTATTATAAAAGCTACTTAAATCAGCAACTCTTACATCTCCACCAAACATTTTTTTTTGATGGTTTCTGTCTAGTTCAACGTTATACCCACAGCCACAAGAAACCTTAATTATGCTACAATCTAAGGACATTAAACTTTATTTTGTCATATTTTTTTATTATTGTACAGAATGCATAAATTTAAGTTTCTCACATCTTTTCCTATTACGTCTAGTTTAATTCATTCAACTTACTCAAAATCATATACGATTATTTATGATCAATTTAATGAGGCTATTAAAATTCCTCAAAAATGGGTTGAAGATATAAAACATGTAGAATTTAGTGAATTGCTAGCTTCTTCAATTGGGCCTCTTGCTTTATTTTTTAGCTGGAAAAAAAGACATAAGGAAGAGTTTTCAGAAATAGCCTCAGGTGTACTTGCCTCAAGCTTTATTCATGGTGATCCAATTGGAACAATCACTTCAATAGTAGTTCTTGCTTACCGTTACGATAAAGCATCCAACAAACATGAATTACGTAATTTAAAATGGGGTGTTATTAAAGGTGGTGTAAGCATTGGAGCTTTTGCAATAACGGTTAAAGCAATGGGTGTATCTTTAGTTAGTTTTTTAGTTGGGATTTGTATTGCAGCAGTTGTAAGAAAAACAGTTTCAACTTTAAGGTTTTTTGAATATTTAAAATTTATCAGATCTTTAAAAGTAAAAATTCCTAAACTTAAAAAAGATATTTCTAGACGAGAATTTATCTCTTTAAATATATTTGAATTCAAAAATGCCTGATGGTATCATCTATATAGCTAGAAATAATTCTAATCCTGAAAATCATTATAAAATTGGTAAAAGTTATAAAGCCGATCCAATACATAGAATGCGAGAACTCACTAGTGAAACAACAAATTATGAAGGTGAATATCAAGCTACAGGATACGTTTTAGTTTCAGATGTAGATAATTGTGAGAGAATTATACATAAAAGCTTATCAAGTAATAGAATTCATCAAAGAAGAGAGTTTTTCAATATTCATCTTAATGAAGCAATTAAATCTATAAGATCAATACTTAAAGATCACATAATTAAGGATGAGCTTTATGAAATAGACAATAATGATGCTAATAGTGATCTTGAATATGGTGATTATCGATTATTTAATGAAAGTAATTCGATATTGAGATTTGTAAACATAGACGAATTGCAGTCATTAAATTTTTTTCAAGTTTGTAAATTTGCAGATCACTATAATTGGCCATGGGATATAAGTTGTCATGGAGGTGGTTGTCTTAGTGACTTAAATCATGCTTTTTTTGTACTAATTAACAAATTAAAATTTATACAAAAATATTCTGAGGATCAAAACTTTACACCAAATATACTCCAAACTAAATTAGAACCAAAAAAGGTATCAAACAAAGATTCATTAAAACTTCAAAATTTTATTTCAGATATAAATTTTAGTGAATATTTTACAAAGATTAAATTTCCGAATAATTTAGGATATATTGGAGTGGTTATGAATTTGATAGGAGAAGAAATAGAAAGAGAAAATAAAAAAATTACTAAATTTTTAATACCTAATTTTAAAAAAATATTCCCTAATCAATATGAAATAATTGAAGAACTAGATAAAATATACTACTCAGGTGATGTAATTAATTGCTGGAAACTCTCACTTTTTGAAAAAATGATATTAGCTTCTAATGATGAGAGATTTATTAATAACAAAAGATATATTTAAAATCCAAGCAATAATTTTGCTATATAAAAAAGACCAAAACAAATTACAGCAAATAAAATAATTCCTGAAAAAAAATTCCAAATAAACATATGTAATGATAACACAAATAAACTAAAAATTAATCTTAGAACCAAATAAATTATTTAATTCTTTGATTAAATCTTCTGGAGTTGCACCACCTCGATGTCCGCCTGCCTGATTATTGACTGCCACTAATGCGTCACAGCCCATCGCCTCTACCTTTTTAGAATAGGCAAGGTCAACCACGTCACAAAAGACCTTAATTCCTTTTGGTTTTGCTGCTTCTATGACTTTTTGAGGACTTCCTAAGGAGGTAATAATAAAATCAACACCCAATTCACACGCCGCTTCTAATTGTGCAGGGTATTTAAGATTTGATTTATTAACGATCAGGTTAATTCCGAAAGCACCACCAGGTACTTTGGCTGCTTTCAATTCTAAAATCGCTGCTTTTAACTCTTCAATGGTTCTGTAATTAAGTGCTGGGACACAGGCTGCAATTCCAGACTCCATTCCCGCTTTGAGCATAGCTACATTAGACACCAGAAACATAGGCGCCATAATAATAGGGTGCTTTATATTAAGAAGTTCTGTAAGTGGTGTTTTCTTGATCATGGTCTTGAATTTAGAGAGTCAAAGATACAAAATAGTATGCGTGCATAATAAATTACAACAAACTCATTATTTTAGTCACTACATCTTGTGGTTTTATCGTACGCATCACCTCTTCATAACCAGCGGGCACTTTATTTCCGTATGTGGATGTGGGAATGGCAGGATACTTTGTCCTATCTGATAACAAACAGTTGTCTTCTTGTTTAAAAGGAGCAAATCCTGCGTACGGATGTGTAACGCCCCATAAACTCACTGTGGGAACGCCATACATCGCTGCGAGATGCCCATTACCACTGTCCATAGACAGCATCGCATCTAGTTGCGCAATCAGGTTAATTTCTTGTGGAAATGTAAGCGTTCCAGCGACTACGTTTGCGTTTCTACTATCTTGTATCAATGTATGTAGAAGCGCTTCTTCATTTGGCGCTCCAAATAAGAATACGTGTATTCCAGCCTCTTGATCTAATTTTTGAATGACTTCTTTCATCAAGTCGAGTGGATATTGTTTTCCCTGATGTGCTGCAAAAGGAGCAATTCCTATAAGTTTATGTTTGGTTTTTCCTATGATCTTA
>ENA-OWPI01003626-OWPI01003626.1-marine-metagenome-genome-assembly--contig:-NODE-3626-length-12967-cov-5.021024_pt1 | contig 12967 bp, 5 predicted proteins | sample MGYA00238138_ERZ651775 | MGnify/ENA primary metagenome ERZ651775 (study PRJEB26906, sample SAMN06265043) | marine metagenome | isolation source: Helgoland LTER site | place: Germany:Helgoland, sampling...
ATAACCGTATTACCTGTAGCTCCTGCAACTGTAAAGTTAGAACCACCAACATCTAAATCGGTTGTAACTGTTAAGTCATTTCCGATTGTAACATCATCTGGTAAACCAATTTGAAGTGTTACATCTGTACCAGTTTTAGAAGATACTGTTTCAATCTCGTTAGCAGTACCAGTAATTTGTAAATCGTCTGTTAGAAGATCAACATCACCTGTACCAGTATCGCCATCAACTGTTAATGCTGTAGCAACTGCAACTGTTGAAGCTGCTGTTAATCTACCTTGTTGATCAACTGTAAATGTTGGAATTTGTGTTTGTGAACCATATGAACCTGCTGTGACTGCAGTATCATCAAGGTCAATAGTAACTGTGTTTGATGTTACTGCTGTAGTAATTCCTGTATCACCACTAAATGTTAATACTTCAGAATCTAAATCAATAGCATCTGTTCCTGAATCACCAGCAATATCTAAATCTTGAGCTGTAATTTGAGCATCAACATATGTTTTAACAGCTAACTGAGTAGGTAAAGTTGCGTTTGAAGCAGAACCACCATCTAAACCTGTATCTGTAGAAATTGCAGTAACAACTTGACCACTACCACCAGAAGCTTCAAGTGCTAAACTACCAATATTTAATTCATCTACATGTTTATTACCGTCAACAATTAAAGCACTATTTGCTGTTGTTGTACCATGTACATGATCTAAAAGACCAGTAAAATACTTACCACCGATAAGATCAACGGAAGCAGCAACTCCACCAGATTCTGTACCTGTTCCTATGTATAATCTATCACCATTATTTGCTTGAGTACCTGCTACATAAGAGTATGCCAACTCACCCGTTTTTATATTAGCAGGAGCTGTGGTGGTTGAGCCCGTTGTTAATATTTTTATTCTTGTTAAATTAGCCACTAGTATGTGCCTCCAGTTATATTAGTATTTTGATTTGCAATCAATGTTGTTGCATCCCATTTTGATGAAGTTCCATTATAAAGTAAAACTGCACCATCCGTAGTTCCTGCTGCATTAATGTCCGTTAAATCGGTTAAAGCAACGTTACCTACTTTTAAAGTTTGGGCAACGATCTTATCCGGATTTCTTCTTATCTTAGCTTTTATAGTTGCCATTAAATTGTTGTAACTCCAGGTGTAATTTCTAATTGTCCTTCTAAAACTCTTGTTTTTGTTCCTCCTGAACTTGTTATCTCTACATCATAGACATAACGTCCAGCTTTCATAGCATTTGTTTGAGCATTTGTCAAACTTATATTTAATACTCCTGCCGTAGCTGGTGATGCGACTGAAACTGCAAAATCTACAGCTGTTGATGATGAATATGTTTTTCTAATTTGACCTGCACCAGTATATCCTGTTAAGTTCAAATTATCTCCATCACTATCAGTAACATCAATAGAAGCTGAGTAATCTGCTCCTTGATCAACTACTATATTGGAATAAACTGCCATTTTTTTCCTTTATACTCTGTTATTTATATCTTTTAATTCTTCAATCTCAGCTTTTAATAATTTAATTGCCTCAATTAAATAACCAACAGTGTTACCATATGCAACACCTTTTGTTCCATCTTCAGCTTCATGAATTAATTCAGGAGCTATCTGTTCTAGCTCTTGAGCAATCACACCAGATGATAGTTTACCATCTTGGTCATTACGATTAAATGAAACTCCTCTCATATCGAATACTTTTGATCCATCGAGTGTTTCAATATTGTCTTTTAATTTTTTATCTGAGTAAGCTACAACATCAGCTGATGCAGTAAATGTTCCGGTAAAAGAACCTGACATTAAGAGGCCTGTTGATGATTGTGATAAACCATTTCCAGCACCTACAGTAAGTGTTCCTGAAGAAGTAATTGTACCTCCACTGATTCCATTTCCTGTTGCAACCGAAGTAACTGTACCAGTTGTTGATGAAGTACCAGCTCCAATTAAGCTTCTAATTTCTGCTGCACTTATACCAGAATTTAATGATGGTGTAGAACCATTACTTGTAATCGCTGGTGTGCCTGTATCGTCAGAACTACTTGTACCTGTAGCACCTGTTGTAATACTTGTAACTCTACCATAAGCATCAACAGTAATTTGATCAATCTTAGTACCATTTGCTGTTGAGCCGTATGTACCAGCTCCAACTCCACCTGTTGCCATATTTAACGTAATTGTTTCATTTGAACTTTGGTTAGTTGTAAAAGCTGCACCACCAGTTAAATTTGTACCAGGACTAATTGTAATTGTTGCATTATTTGGAATATCATTTGTGTTATCAGATGCTGGTAATGTAACTGTTTTTGTATTAACTGCAGTAATATGTCCTTGTGAACTTGTTGTAATAGAATCAATTGCAGTAAATGATTGACCATAAGTCCTTGATTGTGAGCTTGTTGTATTACTTCTACTTACATTATCATGATTGATTGTAACTGAACTATTGCCTGTTTGGTTAGCAGTAAATGTTGTAGAACCTGATAAAAGTGTTCCACCGCTTATTGTTAATTGTCCATTACCTAGTGTGAATGAACCAGTTGAAGCAGCAGTAACGTGTCCGTGCGTATCAAAAGTTAAATCTTGAACAAATGTTGTACCACTCGCGTTAATATTTGCAACACTTGAAGTATCAGCATGATTATATGTTATAACATTATTTGTAGCATTATAATCAACAGTTAATGCAGTGCCGGCAGCAAAAGAGACAACTTCAGTTTCAGAAATGTTTCCTCTTGCAGTACCTCCAACAGTTAGATTCCATCCACTATATGTATCAACTGCAACTCCACCAGCTGCGGTTAATCTTCCTTGAGCATCTACTGTAAAGGTTGGAATTTGAGACCCAGAACCATAACTACCAGCAGTAACAGCCGTGTTATTAAGATTTGCAGTAATTGTGTCGCCACTTCTTACTGTTGATATTCCAGTACCTCCAGCAATATCAATTGTATCATTATTAGTATTGGCTGTAGCTGTACCACCTGAATCGGCCGTAAAGTTTTTAAATATATTTTGTGATGAACCTTTATCAGTATTTGTATATGTGATATTATAATCATTACTAACCTTTGCACCTGCAACAGAAAGACCAGATCCTGCTAAGAAATCTAAAGTATTACTTGATTCTAAATCACCAAGAGATGAACCATCATTTACTTTAACATCAGGAGAACCTAAAGTTGCCTGTGAAAGGATAAGTGAACCGTCTGCTTCCCATCTGTCTGTTGCATAGTTATATACAATTGAGTGTGCACCTGTAACACCAGAAGCAACACCACTTGGACTTGTAATTGGGCCAACCTCTAAACCAAATCCACCTGAACTTGGTTCTGAAACTAAATTATTACCAGCAAGAACTAATGTATCTTCAACTTCTAATGTTGAAGTATTTAATGTAACAGTATCTCCCTGTACAAGTAAATCACCAGTAACTGTTAAATCATTTCCAATTGTTACATCATTAGGTAAACCAACTGTAAGAGTATTTCCACTTACTGAAGTTGAAACTTCTCCTGATGTACCTAATATTGATAGTGTTTCACCAAGATTAACTGCATTTGTTGTTCCGCTATCTGCATCAAGATTAATATAAGAATTTGTTATTAAACTATTTCCTATACCACCAGCTAACTTAGAAGCTGCAATGCTTCCAGCTAACATACTATTTTCTACTGAACCTGCCTGAATTGTAGCAGTTAATGTTGTGGTACCTGTTAAATTTGTAAGAGTAGCTGAACCACCTAAATCACCACTTAATGAAATGACTGGATCAGCTGTAAGAGCAAAATCAAAATTTTGATTTCCAGCATCCCATGTAACACTAATACCTGTTTCAGTATTATTTGCTATTAAATCTTTTGCGTTATAGAATGTTACGACATCTGCAGTATTAGTAGAACCATCATCTTCCATACCAATTAATTGCCATGCTCTTTCCGGCTTTGTAGCAACTAAGGATTCATTCCATTGTAATCGTACATCATGATTCGTCATTGAGCCTGATGGTGTGATATAATCTCTATCTACTTGAAGTCCCATTTGAGCAACTTCACCATCAAGATTTAAGAATGCTGAACCAAAGTTAGCAACACCACCTGCGGCTGATACCAATAACGTACCATCTGATATATCTAAAACAGTGCCTGGACCAAAATCAAAGGTTCCATTTCCACTTGCAGTTGTATAATTAATATTGCCTGAAAGCGATTGGCCACCTGCTGAAGTATTTGTAATATCTAGTTTTTCTGAAGCAAGTTCTCTTAAACCTGCTGATAAATTTGTTGCTGATAATCCAGTAAGAACCATATTACCTATGTCTGACTCATGCTCATTAATCGCACCAGTATGAGTGCTTGCACTTGTTGTTAAAGTAGCACTTCCTAATTCTGAATGTAATTGTGATAAAGCACCAGTAATTGTATCATTACTTGATGAAATAGATGTAATACTAACATTACCTATTTGTGTTTCATGTTCTGCAATAGCACCACTTACTGTTGAAGCAGTTGTACCCATTGCACCTGCACTAATAGTTCCTAACTCTGCATCAAATTCATTAACTGCTGCAGTAAGTGTAGTAGCTGTTGTTGTAAGAGAATTATTACCTTGTAAAGCATCTAGTTCATTAATAGCATCTGTTAAATCAGAAGCAGTTGTTGTAAGCGACATATCACCTATATCAACTTCATGTTCATTGATTGCACCAACTAAATCATTTGCGGTTGTGTTTAGTGTATAGTTTGCTGTTGAACCTCTTACAGCTGTTTCTATTTCGTTTACAGCACCCACAACATTTGATGTAATATCTGTACCTAAAGAACTATGATTACCCAACTCGGTTCTTAATTCTTCGACTGCATCCTGAAACCCTGTAGAAGATAATCCACTAAATGAAACATTACCTGTTCCATATAAATCTGTTTCATGTTCATTAATTGCATCTACTAGATTAGATGAACCAGTTGTTAAATTTTCTGTAACACCAACATCATCTTGTAATTCGTTAATCGCTTTTACAATATCTGTAGCTCTTACTTCAATTGAATCACTGACAGATAGCGGTGTATTAAACTCTACTACATGACTTAATGCTTGAGCTTTAAGCGTAATATCGCCGTGTGCAGCTCCAGCAATTGTATCTGAACTTCCGTCTAATTTTATTTGTACGCTTGCACTAAAGGTACCTGTAACTGTTTTAAGTAATAATTGTGTTGATGAACAATGTAATATTGTACCACTAAATGTTGAGGATCCTAAAGTTGAACCTTGATAAACTGTTCCACCTTCTGTAAATTCTGAAACATCTCCTGGACTTGTAAGTGTAACAACTCCAGCCAATGGTGCAACGTGAAATCCAGTTGCAGTCATATTTTGTAAAACTTCAGTAGAATTTTTATAAACTCTTATTGAACCAACGTTATAGGATTCACTTACTAATCTCACAACATTGGCAGCAGGAATACTATCTGAAGATATATCTAAATCTTCGGCTGCAGTAAACGAACCAGAACTTTGAACTACTAATATTTTTTCATCTGATACAGAAACTATTTCAGCACTATATCCACTATCTTGAGTAAGTGTTGCTCCAGCAACAAAAGAAGCTGGAAGAGTAGGAGAATCTTGTAAGATAATATAACCTGCAGTATTATCAAGAGTTTCTTCTCCTTTATGCTCGAATCCAGTTGTAATAATATATCTTACATCATCAGCTGCAGCTGTAAACCCAGAAACATAATCTGATAAATGTGAAGCTAATTGATCGTTATCGCCAAGATGTAATGAAACATCATTGGCCTTTTGTCTAAATTGCTCAAGAGTATTAGATTTATTAATTACTGTTTGTTTATTCGACGCCATTATTTACTACCTAATTTTTTTATTAGTTTTTTAAGTTCAGCTACATCATTTTCGAGTTGAGCTAACTTATTATCTTTTTCTATTGCCATTTGCATTTGTTGCCTTCTCTTGGCAAATGCATTTGTATTAGTATTTATAACTGCTCCAGTGGAAGTATCTTTAACAAAATCTGGATTTTCTATAATTTTTTTTCTAGCCATGTTCTATCCTATGTTGCACAAATTGCTCTAAAATCTTTTACCAATGGAGGAGTAGAAGATACTTCTCCTTGTAATACTATTTTAAATTGTATTGAACTAAATGATGAATTTGCTCCAAATGGATCAATATCATATTGAACTTCTTGGAAATTAGAATCATTAAATGGTATAGATGTTCCAGTAACTGGTAATTGTGCTGTCCAAGTACTTGCTGTAATATCTTCATCACCCGCTGTGGCTCTCCAATATAAATCAACATCAGCTCCACCTGGTTTTAAAACATTTATATATACTGTTGCAATATCAGCTTGTTCAGCTAATTCAATTTTCTTTGTAATATATCTTGCAACTTCACCACCGCCAGTAGCAGTTGTTTCAGAGTTGCCGTTACTACTAATAATATTTTGTATTGTATTTACTGATAATCTGTTCATATCAATAACCGGACTTAACGCTTCATTGTCAGTTGTTAAGACTGCAGTTAATTGGAATGATTTACCTATACTTTGATTTGATTCATTGATTGCTGAGAAAATTGCTTGAGGTGTTACAAATTTATAGTTTCTATTTGGTAAAATTTCAAAGCCATCTCCTGTTCCTGTAAGAGCAAATGAATTTTCTGTTCCATTAACACTTGTTGTTGTACGTGTTTTTAAGAAAAATCTAACTGATGTTCCAGGTACTTGTATGTTTTCAATGTATGGATACATTACATCCATATGTCTGTTTTCTGTTGCAGTAGCATTAGCACCACCAACATAACCAGTACCTGTTGCAGCACTTCCTAAAACAATATTATAAGTATCATGAGTATATGCACTAATTGAATGTGTACCATTTAATAGAGATGCATTTGTACCAGTTGCTCCTGCAATTGTTACATCATTACTTGTAGTATACATTCCATGATTTTTATGATATACTGTTACAGTTGTTGTTCCATTTACATAAAATGGATTAACTTGTAATTTTTTAGGTGGTACAATATCATTTGCAAATGTAATTTTTGCTCCTGAACCAGTAAATGATGCTCTATTTAATTTAAACTTAAGATCTTTACTTTGCTCTGGAGTCCATGTTGAAGCATTTGCTGAAGTAAAGAACACACCATTATATGGTTGTTTTGTAATTCTAAATGTTGTATTTGTTACATCGAATCCACCCATTTCAGCAATCCAAACTTCGTAATCATCTGATTGTGAAGTAACCACGATTGCATATTCTGTATCCTGAGCTAAATAAACTGGATAATCAAATGCAAAATTAGTTGCCGTTGCTGCAGTTGAAGATGTATTAACACTACCAGGATATAAAATCTTATCAGCACCTGGTACTATTCTTTGTGTAGGTATACCATTTTTTGTTGTTCTAATTGTAACTCTGACTGGTATACTTGCTGATTTAGATCTAAAATATAAATCAACTGATTTAACAAAGATTCCACCTTCTTTATCTACTAAGAATGTTTCAGCTACTGGATCGATATATTCAGTAGTTTCTGATACTTGTGTATCAACTAATGTTCTTTCTTCGTTTAATTCTGATTGTACTAATCTTGGTACCTTTGTAGAAACAACTCTTTCTTCAGTTACTTCTAGCATGCCTTGAGCATGATATTGTGCTTCTGCAAAAGTCGTTTCAGTGTTTTTATTATTTGTACTACTATCGGATAATCTAAATTCTCTTACACCTGTTGCAAATTTTAATGCACTATTCCTTGGTATAATAAATGAACCTTCAATTACTCCAGATGCATTTGATATTAAAGCACCAGCAGTACTTGGATGTGCTGTTTCTCCTTCAAAGGTATCAACCCCTGTAGTAGTTGTGAAATCTGTAAATGCTTCTTCTTTAATATAATCTGCAATAGAAGCACCATCAAAGAAAGCATATACCTTTGTATTTGGTTTTAATAATTCGGCTTTAAAGAATATTTTTCTTGAACGAATAAATGGTACAAAATTCATTTCAACAACACGAGATCCATTACTTTTTAGTATTGTATCAAAGGCAAGGCTTGTACTTATTCCTTGTCTAGATTGTCCAGTGGTTGTTGTAGTGGTTGTTATCGTGGTTACATTAGAACCAGCACCAACATCATTAAATGCATCATCAAAACCAAAAAATTCTGGCTCTCCATCAGTCCACCAGAAGTTTGCTCTTTCTTGTAATTCTCGTCTTGCTCCGCCTCTTCCTCTTGCGACTCCACTTGTTTCTGATTTAGTATCTACATCAACTCCACTCCAGTTTGTTTCCCATTCGTTCCAAACTGTTCCAAGTATGCCTGATTCTTCAGCTATTTTTTGAAATTGATCAAAGGAGGAAGAATCATCAACAGTTATAACAGGACGTACATCAACTTCTTTCCATTCATCTGAATCAGGAGAAAGTTTAATTGTTCCAGCCCAGCTAAATACATTATATGGATTAACATTACTAAATGTTGAAGCATATGGCTGATTAATATAGTTAACGTCTGTTGCCATTGGTAAGGTTACAATACCATCATTAACAACACCAGCTCCTGTATCACCTGATAGTCTTACTAGATTAGTATTTCTTTCATCAAACTTAGGTCTAAGTATTCCATTTTCTTTATCAATAGAACATTGATAGTCTGGATTAGAAGGATCGCCTATATTATGATTTGTAAAATTATCTACAATAAATCCATTTTTAAGTCTTGTAGCTCCTGTTGAATCTGTAATGTCAACTGAAGAAGCACTTTGTTCTAATAAGGAGAGTGATGTAAAGTATTCTAAATTTTTAATTCGTTTGTCTAAGCTTCCAATGTTTGCCATTGTAAATCTTTTATTTTCTATGAGCTTAGGATGAACTCCATTTAATGAAAAAACATATGGTGATAATCTTATATCATATATTCCCATTGCATCATCTGGAGTTGCTGGAGCTTTTGGATTTGATCCTGGTACTCCTGTTTCTATTTTAAATTCACCTTTTCTTGTAACATATAATTTATCAATTCTTGGCAAGAAGTGCGTAAGATCTGTTATAAAATTAGCACTGTTTACTGGAGGAGCTGAAAGTGATACATTACTACCTGAAGCATAACCTGTACCAGCATCGTTAATTCGTGGTCTAAAATCGATACAATCTCTTAATTGAACTGTTCCAATATTACCTGAGAATGATGGGATTTCAGAATATTCTGCATCATCATAAGAATCAACACTAAAGAAATCACCTGTACCTGTATGATCATACCATTCAAAAACAACATCAATTGCTCCTGGATCAACTTGGCCAGATTTGAGAGTAATTTTTCCTATATCATAGTAATTATCTCTTTGGCCATTATCTAATGTAAATTTATCCAATACACTTGTTGAGGTGCCTTGAAGATTAATTGAAGTAATCTTTTTAATATCTGCCTTTCCTAATGAAAGTACACCAGCAGTAAGTGATTGATTGCTTAAAGTTTCTTCTGTTTTTGTTTTTGTTTTTGGCTGTGAACCAGTATAAGATACATCTACACTAAATACAATTTGTTCAGTTCCTGATAAACTTACACCTGAACCGTTAATGGTTGTAAATGTAATTGTTCCACCATTGTTTGTTATACTTGCAGTAGGGCTTGCATCCAATGCTCCATATGTGCTTCCATCTTTTATGTAGGCAACAACAGTGGTATTATTAACAAATGTAGCTCCACTAATTGTAGCAGAAGCATTTGCAGCATTTGTTGTTCTTGTTTCTCTTACAACATATGATGTATTATAAGATGGTGAGGCGATTGTAGATCCTGGATCTCTTAAAGTATCAACAGCTGAATATGGTAATTTATAAACTAATGAGTTAAAATTTGAACCATATATTGTTTTATCATTGGCAGCATTTAAACTTCCAGTGGTTGTAATTAAATTAGCTCTAAATTTAACAGTACCACCATCATCCCATTCAACTGAATTAACATCTGCCATTGTGTTTGAGCTAGATGTAAATTTAATATCAAAAATATACAAATATAATTCTGTTGAACTAGAGCCTTGGCTGATTCCTCTTGCTCTACATGTACCAAGTGAAGAACCACCTCCATTAATTCCATCATATAAATCTAATGTTTCAAAGGTTGTAATATCTGGTGAACCAATCGCACCAGTTTCATTTAACTTAATATAGTTACCAAGATTTAATGTTTGTTGTGTTTGATTAATATCAATTTTAGCATCAGCACCTCTTGGCTTATCAACTGCTAAATATTTTGTTGTTGTATTTTCTACTCTAAAACCTTTTACATAAGCTGTATTTGGTTCAACTCCAATTGCAAGTTTAGTAGCACTACCACCATTTCCTGATGTTAAGTAACCATTATTAGAACCATTATCTAAATGTTCTCTTACATTTAACTGATATGGATTAACTGAATAATCGCCAGATTCTTCAAATGTTCTTCTTGCTAATCTTTCTGTTAATTCAGTTTCTTGGTTTTTATCTGTTTTATCAACAGCCGATTTACCATCTTCAATAACAACAAGAGTAATATAATCTGTTTCTACTCTTGATGCCAGATTTAATGGCTCTTTAATTAGGGTTGTTGAAATGCGATATCTTCTTGCACCAGGAGCTGCAGTATTTGGAGTTCCTTGAGCATTATCTAGTAAACTTGTATCTGATCCTGAATCAACAATATCTTCTGTAACTTTTAAACCAACAATATAATTTGGAGTGTTTGTATATTTGTCAAGTATCAAAGAACCTGCAGGAACATAAACAAATGTACCTGAAATAAAGTAAACACCTTCTTCAATGTTTACTGCTGAACCTAAACCAATAGGTGTAGATATAGTTGAAGCAGTATTTGATCCATCAACGTTGGATCCACCACCAACCATTGCATATCTTATAGGACTTCCATTCGAGCTAAGTTCCTCACCTGCAACAAAAACTGATGTTTCATTATCAGTACCTGAATTAGTATATTTAACATAAAGCGTAGCAGGATCTCCATCACCTGCTGCAATAACTGCTTGTACAACTGCAGTCACTCCGCCTGTTGCTCCTGTAATCGTAGTACCAACAAATGCAGTTAAATAATTATCTGCATTTAAAGGACCAGCAGTTGAGTGAGTGAATGATGATTCTATTTTAATAAAATCATATTCTACATTTAAAGTAACTTTACCATTTACAACTCTTGAACCATCTTTAAAAGAATACTGACCGTGTCGATCTATTTGAGCTTGTAATGCTGTTTGTAATTGTGTAAGTTCTCTTGCTTGAACCGCGTATCCTGGTCGAAAAAGAACTCGATGAAAATTCTTTGTTTCATCAAAATCGTCTAGTGTATATCCACTTGGTAAGTTTACTATTGTTGTTGCCATAAATCTCTCTTCCTAATATTATTTATATTAGAATTCTATAATTACTTTTATATCTTCAATCTGTGTTGTTGTTCTGCTAATAGGATCTCTATTTTCTAAGAATAAAATATCACCACTTAATCGATCCACTTCTGGAGCACCATTTGCTGATGAGGTAAGTGTAGCACTTGTATTCGATGTTTGCCCTGTTACAACTTCGCTATTTTGAAAAGCAGTATATCCAGTCTTAGAATTTTGATGGTATCGTATACGTGAATCATCACCATTAAGTTCTACTACATAGGCTTGAGCACCAGATGTTTGACCAACAATTAATTCATCAACTGTAAAAGCAGTAACAGCTGTACTTGATTGTAAATAGCTTGTTGCTTTTAATGTATTTGCTGTTGCTACATTACCAGCTAATGGTGTAGCATTATAATCTCTTGGTTCATCAAGTAAAATAATTTGTCTAAAATCATTTCCTACTGTTAAGTCTCCACCATCGTTACCATCTAATTTAGTATTTAATGAAATAAAGAATCCACCAAGTTCTGCTATTGGATCAACGCCATGTCCTGCTTTTGGAGTAAGAACTCCTCTTGCAGCTGCGTCTGAACCACTGCCGCCTGAGAAAGTAATATCAACTACTCTATAATTTGTTCCTTTACCTGTGACTGTCACTGCTGTAACAGCTCCGGCTGAAACAGTAGCAGTAGCTGTTGCACCTGAACCATCTCCTGTGATAGTAACTGTTGGTGCAGATGTATAACCTGTACCACCTGCTGTTACCTCAATTCTTTCAATACCTGCAGCCGTTGAAGAATCTCTTGAAGCTTTTTGGTTTAAATATTGAGCGTAATCTGCTTCTGATAATTGTGCCTCAGCATCAGCATCTGATGCCCATGCAAATGTAAGAATATCTGCAGCAGTTAATGTTTGAGCAGTTGATAATGTTAATACTGAACCGTTAATTACTTGAACAACTGGAGTACCACTTACATTTGTACCAGATACTGTCATTCCAATAGTAATTTCATCTACAGTTTCAGTTAGTATTGCTGTTGTTGATGATGAAGATGAAACAGCTAAAATAGCTTCAGCAGCTAATGAAATAGTTTTAACAGGCATATAACTATTTGTTAAAAAGTTTTCAGCATCTTGAACACCTGTTGTATACATATACTTCCATATATAGCCATCTGATTCTGCAGTTGGGTCAGTTAGTGTTTGTGTTGGTTGAATACTTGAAGCACCACCACCAGCTTTAATACACTTGTAAACTTTAAATTCTGATGTAATAATATAAAATGCTTTATCAAAAATAGATGCATCATCTGAATCCCATGCGTAATATGAATTACCTGATGTCCATGTATATCTTGGAATAACGTGAGAAATTTCTGTTCCTACTATTTTCTTTAAACCAATAAGATTTGCTCTTGCTTCACCTAATTGATCAAGAGTATCTGCTGGAGTAAATGGTGTTGTGTCTGTTGTATCAGATGTTGTCAAAGACCATACGTCCGACTTACCTATCCCTACATAAACACTTGAGCTACTTACTTGTTGCTTTAACTT
>ENA-OWPI01003627-OWPI01003627.1-marine-metagenome-genome-assembly--contig:-NODE-3627-length-12963-cov-4.351855_pt1 | contig 12963 bp, 10 predicted proteins | sample MGYA00238138_ERZ651775 | MGnify/ENA primary metagenome ERZ651775 (study PRJEB26906, sample SAMN06265043) | marine metagenome | isolation source: Helgoland LTER site | place: Germany:Helgoland, sampling...
CGTTAACATTTGTATTTGCAGATCTTCCTTGGTACTTGTATTGTGGACTTTGGACGCTTACAGGTTTTGGTATGGCTGGAATAGGACTTTCGGTAATGCACGATGCTGTGCACGATACATTTTCGAGCAATAGAAAACTGAACAATTTAGTAGGTCATTTTTCTATGTTCTTTATCGGAGGTTTTGCCGAAAATTGGAGAATTCAACACAACCATAAGCATCACACTTATACTAATGTTGCGGGCGTTGATGAAGATATCAAATCACCCATTCCAGCATTGCGATTCACCCCTGATGTTCCAAAACGAAGCATTCATAAATTCCAGTTTCTATATGCTTGGTTCTTCTACGGATTAATGACATTTATGTGGACTTCTTCAAAAGATGTTAAGCAATTGCTCCAGTTTAAGGCTGAAGGGTTTTATGATGGACGTAATAAAGCATACCGAAGAGAATTAACGCGTCTGGTAGTTTGGAAGGTGAGTTATTACTTGCTTTACCTGGGAGCTCCAATCGTCTTTACCGATTATTCTATTTGGCTTATTCTAGCAGGATATTCTTGTAAGCACTTCCTTGCTGGGCTAACATTATCTGCTGTTTTTCAGCCAGCACATGTTACAACGAGAACTGAGTTTCCTAAAATTGAAGCGGACAACACCATTGCCAATAGTTGGGCAGCACACCAAATTCTTACTACGCAAAACTTTGCCATGAAAAGCAAATTATTTTCTTGGTATGTAGGTGGTCTTAATTTTCAAATTGAACATCATTTGTTTCCTAACATATGCCATGTTCATTACAAAAAATTGTCTCCGATAGTTCAAGAGGTTGCGAAAGGTTTTAATCTTCCTTATTTTCAGCAGCCTACGTTTGCTTCTGCGATTTATGATCACGGAAAAATGCTCTACGATTTAGGTCGTAAAGACTAAAACATTGCTAATTTCTTCCCCAGTAATTTGCTAATGTATCCTTACCTTTGCAGCCACATTTATAGGCTTTATGGCAAAAGGATTTACATCAAGAGAACAAGATTATTCTAAATGGTACAATGAGTTAGTAGTGAAAGCCGATTTGGCTGAAAACTCTGACGTTAGAGGTTGTATGGTTATTAAGCCTTACGGTTACGCTATTTGGGAGAAAATGCAAGCAGAATTGGACAGAATGTTCAAAGCAACCGGTCACTCCAATGCTTACTTTCCTTTATTTATACCAAAATCGTATTTGAGCAAAGAAGCAAGCCACGTGGAAGGTTTTGCAAAAGAATGTGCGGTTGTTACGCATTACCGACTCATGAACAATCCTAATGGTGATGGTGTAATCGTTGATCCTGATGCAAAATTGGAAGAAGAACTGATTGTTCGTCCAACTTCTGAAACCATCATTTGGAGTACCTACAAAAAGTGGATTCAATCTTACAGAGATCTCCCGATTCTTGTAAATCAGTGGGCAAATGTGGTGCGTTGGGAAATGCGTACTCGACTATTTCTAAGAACAGCCGAATTCCTTTGGCAAGAAGGCCATACTGCACATGCAACGGAAAAAGAGGCTGTAGAAGAGGCAGAACAAATGCTTCGTGTATATGCTGAATTTGCAGAAAAGCATATGGCTATGCCCGTAATTCAAGGGGTAAAAACGGCAAGCGAACGTTTTGCAGGAGCATTAGAAACCTATTGTATCGAAGCCTTAATGCAAGATGGTAAAGCACTTCAAGCAGGAACCTCTCATTTTTTAGGTCAGAATTTCGCAAAAGCTTTTGACGTAAAATATGCCTCTAAAGAAGGAAAAGAAGAATTTGTATGGGCAACCAGTTGGGGTGTTTCTACTCGATTAATGGGTGGTCTTATTATGACACATTCCGATGATCATGGTCTTGTACTCCCGCCAAAACTAGCGCCAATTCAAGTGGCAATTATTCCAATTTATCGTCAAGACGATCAATTGGAAGCAGTAACTGAAAAAGTACTGCCTATCAAAAAAGCCTTAGAAGAAAAAGGGATTAGTGTTAAGTACGACGATAGAGATACTTATAAGCCAGGTTGGAAATTCAATGAATATGAATTTAAAGGAGTTCCAGTGCGTTTAGCAATGGGTCCGCGTGATATTGAAAACGGAACTGTTGAAGTGGCTCGTAGAGATACCTTAGAAAAGGAATTAGTTTCTTTAGACAATGTCGTTGAGCACGTAGAAAAATTAATGATTGAAATTCAGGAAAATCTATATAAAAAGGCGGTCGATTTCCGTACTAAAAACACAACTGAGGTGAGTACCTATGACGAGTTTAAAGAAGTGCTCAAAACTAAGAGTGGATTTGTTCTTGCTCATTGGGATGGCACTCCGGAAACCGAAGAGCGCATTAAGAAAGAAACCAAAGCCACCATACGTTGTATCCCATTAGAGGGTGAAAAGGTTGCTGGTAAGTGTGTTTTTTCTGGAAAACCTTCTACTCAAAAAGTGCTATTTGCAAAAGCTTATTAATGTTTATTCGTTTTTTTTTACTGTCGATTTTAGTAGGTTCTTCCTTAAATGGAATGTCTCAAAAATCCATACATAAAAAGTACGACTTGTTTTTCTCTTGGGGATACAATCGAGCGGCATATACAAAAAGTGATTTTAATATTTCTGGTGTTGGATATGACTTGACATTCAAGGATGTTAGGGCAGAGGATTATGTGACTACTTTTTCTCTAGAGAATTACTTTAAACCCGCAAATCTGACTATACCGCAATATGTGGGACGACTTGGGATGTACTTGAACGAACGGACAAGTATTTCAATTGGCGTTGATCATATGAAGTATTACATGATTCTAAATCAAAACCTTGAAATAGAAGGGCAAATTTCACCGCAGGCAAGCGAAAAATATGCGGATACTTATAATAATACGTCACATGATGTTCCGTTTCGATTTTTGTATTTCCATCACAGCGATGGATTGAACTATGCTAATATTGAGATTGAATACAACTTTCCACTTTGGACTTCTTTGAATATGAAGCATTCTTGGGAAGTTGTTGGGAATTTAGGAATAGGCTTAGTTGTGCCAAAAACATACGTAATGATTTTAAATAACGATGTTGATAATAGGTTTCATATTGCTGGTGGAGGTATAAGTGCCAAGGTCGGAACTCGTTTCAATTTTTTCAAGTATTTCTATATTGAAGCGGCGAGTAAGAACGGATTTGTCGTTATGCCAAATGTTTTGGTAAATAATGAAAAAAATGCAACTGCAAATCAGCGTTTTGGTTGGACTCAGTTCTATGGTGCACTTGGTTTTAATATATCTTTGAGCAGAAAGGAAAAAGACAATGTTGAAAGCCCTTAATTCACTACTTTTTATAATGCTGGTATTGGTTGCAACTACTAGCTGTCAAAAAAAGACCTGTGCAGACTTTAAGGTAGGTAAATTTGAAGCACCTGACGAGACTATTTCGGATATTAAGATCACAAGAACAGAAACGCAGCAAATTGAAGTAAGCGAAAAGAGAGGGTTTAAGGATGTTTACAATATATTTTGGGCAAATGAATGTGAGTATCATTTGGTATTGAAAGAAAGTAATAACCCAGATAAGAATTTATTAAACGAGCTTGATACGCTCAAAGTATCCATTACCGCTATTGAAGGAGATACCTATCAATATACGGCAGTGTTAAATGGTAAAGCCTTTATGGGCGATTTAAAACAAACAGAAACGAAATAAATAAAAAGTTATGGCTGAATTTTATCAAGAAAACACAGAATTTAATTTTAAAAAAATAGGTCCAATTGCGGCACTAGTGTTAGCATTAGTATTGTTTTTGGGACTAGGGAATCGATTGTTTTTAACTATAGATGCCACTGAAAGAGGCGTTATGTTTAAACCCTTTGGTGATGGTCTTGCGAGAGATGAGGTTTATTCACCGGGCTTTCATATTATCGCTCCTTGGAATAAAATGTACATTTTTAATGTGCAGGAGCAAAAAAGTGAAGAGCCAATGGACGTGTTGGACAAAAATGGTCTTTCGGTAAATATCGATATAACCGTTCGTTTTTATCCTACTTATACTCGAATAGGCTACCTGTATGAAGGGTTTATGAAGGATTATGCAAGTTTATTGGTTATTCCTGAAGTTCGTTCAACGGTAAGGCAAGTTGCTGGACGTTATACTGCTGAAGAAATATATTCAACAAAACGATCGGAAGTTGAGCAAGCTATTATTGACGAAGCAGGAGCAAAGCTTAAAGAGAATAATATTGAGATGAAAGCATTGTTAATTCGCTCGATAAATCTTCCAAATGAAATTAAAAAAGCAATTGAAACTAAGCTTACTAAGGAACAAGAACAACTTGCTTATGAGTTTAGATTGAAGACTGAAAAGCTGGAAGCAGAAAGAAAAAGAGTAATGGCTGAAGGTGAAGCTGCGGCAAATAAAATTGTAAACTCGAGTTTAACTCCGGAGCTTCTAAAAATGAGAGGGATAGAGGCTACTTTAGACTTAGCAAAATCACCAAACTCTAAGGTTGTAATTGTAGGTTCTGGTAAAGATGGTCTGCCTTTGATTTTGGGCGGAAACAACTAGAAAAAGAAAAATACAAAAGCCCAATCGAATCAGTTCGGTTGGGCTTTTTTTATGCTAGAATTACAGGTTAAATAGGCTTAACGTAGTTTTCGTATGGGGCATTCAGAATTTGTTTCAACAGCTCATTTTTGTGTTAGAATTCAATAACACTATAACCTAATTGTTGAATCTTCTCCCTTTCATTAATGGTCAATTTCTTATCGTAAGCAATGTGATTTGTAAAAAACATAGTTTCAATTGGGCGCTCACAATTCTCAATAACTAAGTTTTCAGTACCGTTTTCTTGGAGTTCTTGAATACGATGCATGTATAATGGTATTTGGCTATTTGCTTCACTAAATGGTTTTATGCGTTCAATTGAATACCTAATTGGCAATAGAATTAGCAGCAGTAGTATTGTTTGGGCCATAATTCGACTTGTTTTTTTCGAGAGACTCGCAGCTGTAAACGACAGGTATCGTACAAATAAACCAAGCATTATAAATACAGCCGGAGCAATAAACAAGGTGTAGCCCTGCATTTTGGTTTTAGAAATTGAAAAAAACAATAGTGGCAGAAGTATCCAAATGATTAGGGCCATTTTTTTTCTATCCACCCAATTTTTCTTTCTCAATAAGAACCAAAGGAATGGGAGATACATTATTTCTCCATAATGAATCCTAAGCTTAGAGAAGAAGTAATAATAAGGGCCGGTTTGCTCGTCTAAAACAGTTGTAAGATGCAACCAGTTAAAGTGTTTTTCCCAAACATTTTCAAGGGGGAATTCATAGGCCGTATATAATTGCCATGGAGCACTTATCAGGGCGATGGCTGCTACAATAATTACCAAATTTAGTATCGTTTTTTTGTCAGAAAAGGTCTTGTAGTCTAGCACCATGAAAATAGGCAATACAATAAGGGCAGGAAGCCATTTGGTTAGTACCGCGCAGCCCGTGCAAAATCCAATTAATACCAGGTTCCAAAAGTTTCTTTTTCCTTGATAAAGTATTACAAACCAAATGGAGAGTTCGATAAAAAACAAAAAGAAAATATCTACATGATCCGTTGCAATACGTCCTCCTGTTAACTCAATAATTAACCCATTTATAGCGTGTAGGTAAGCTGCGATTAGACCAGTTTTTTTATCAAACAGTTTGGCTCCAATTAAAAAAGTAAGCCAAACGGCAAGAAGAGAAAAAATGATGCTCGGAAATCGAAACCCAAATAAATTGACTCCGAATAGTTTCATGGATGCTCCCATTATCCATAAAGGTAAAGGTTGCTTATGCAGCCAAACATGATTTCCCACCCAACTTTTATAGTCGTACTCTAAAAGAGGAACTTTGTACAATGTTGGTTTCAGAGGATTGTCAATTGTATTTTTTGCTACTAAGGCATGATAACGCTCATCCCATTCATGAAGAAAAGGGTCGGTTGATACAAAAACCCTTAATATTAGCCCCAGTAAAATGGTTAATAGGAGTCCGCGATTGTAGTTTCTGGAATTTATTTGTTTCCATATCAAGTAGGTAATTAGCCCAAACGAAAGGAGTAAACAGCTGCCAGAAAGTATAGGGTTAAATCCAAACTCCATAATCCTATAAAATTCTCATAAAATCAACCTTACTTGCCATTGTAATATTCTTTTTTACACACAGATAAGTCTCCCATAAATATTGAAATTAAAGCACAGGGCTAAAGAAGTCTCTATGGTATTCAAACAACTAATATAATCACAGTTTTATTCTCAATCTTATGAATTTGATTTTTCAATTACTAATAATAATAGCTTTGAACGCTTGTATAAAATAGTACTGATCATATTTGCTGCAACTAGTTCATTGCCATGTTTTTCTCAAAACAAATGGTTTGAGTATTCTGATACGCTTAATAAACCTCGGTTAATTAGTGTTGTGAGCGGTGCTTCTGCAATTACTATCGGAACAATGCTTACGCTAAACGAATATTGGTACAAAGACTTTCCTCGATCTCCCTTGCATTCTTTTGATGATAGCAAGGAGTGGGAGGGAATGGATAAAGTTGGTCATGGGTTTACTTCATATTATTGCGGTGTTCTGGGTTATAATGCTCTAAAATGGTCTGGGGTTTCTGAAAACAAAGCACTCTTGTATGGGGCTTGGGGATTCATGTACCTGGCAGGTATTGAATTTCTTGATGGATACAGCGCTCAATGGGGATTTTCATGGGCTGATATGGCGGCCAATACCGCTGGTTCTGCATTTTTTATTGGACAGCAATTGTTGTGGAAAGAGCAGCGGATAATGCCTAAGTTTTCGTATCAATCTACTTTACACACCAACTTAAGGCCTGAACTTTTGGGAAATGGGGGAGTTCAAGAAGTGTTGAAGAATTACAATGGCCAAACCTATTGGTTATCCACTAATATTCACTCCTTTTTAAAAGAAGAAAGTAAGTTTCCAAAATGGCTTTCCTTCTCGTTAGGTTACGGAGCAACCGGAATGCTTGGAGGGCACGATAATCCCAAATTGAACGCCAAAGGAATAGTGCTACCTCAAACGCTTCAGCGTCACAAACAATATTATCTTTCGTTAGACTTTGATTTGCACCGCATTAAAACTAAATCGGAGTTATTGAATGGAGTATTAAAGGCAGTTTCTTGGTTTAAGTTTCCTTTACCAACAGTGGAATTCAGTCAGCGTGGAGTTTTCTTTCATCCAGTTTATTTTTAGTAAACAACTCCTTACCCAGAGGTCATTGCAGCGTTGATAGGAATTTTTTAGGTAGAGTTATAGAATAATGTGAGAAGTTTGTCATTCTTAGCTTGACTGGGAATCTGCAAATGCTTAGAGATTCCCGATTTCTCCGGAATGACGGGGATGTAAACTTTGTAATAGTATATCCCACATTATTCTATAACACCGTTATTTTTTATGCTAATTCATTTTCATTCTCGGTTGTTTTAAGAGTATTCAATGCTTTTAAATTAGTTTTCTGTCCAATGTTGATGATTTCAAATCAATTTTTTTAACTTCTTTAGCTTCTAAATTGACCTTTTCCATTCTAATTTAGTTTCAAAATTTTTATACAATGAAAAGCCACGAATTAGATTATCAAATACACGGTGACGATATGCAGACCGTTGAAATTGAATTGGATGGAAATGAAACCGTAATTGCAGAAGCCGGTGCCATGAATTGGATGGATGATGGAATTGATTTTGAAGCCAAATTGGGCGATGGATCAAAGCCTGATCAAGGGTTTTTCGGAAAATTAGTTTCAGCAGGTGCTCGAGCATTTACGGGTGAATCTATTTTTATGACGCATTTTACGAACGTAATGGGGGGTAAACGTAAAGTGGCTTTCGCAGCTCCATATCCCGGTAAAATTGTTTCGCTAGATTTAATGGAAATTGGTGGAAGTATCACTTGTCAGAAGGATGCTTTTTTATGTGCTGCAAAAGGCACTGAAGTAACGATTACTTTCAATAAAAAACTAGGTGCAGGTTTTTTTGGTGGAGAAGGATTTATTCTTCAAAAATTGAAAGGTGATGGAAAAGCATTTTTACATGCAGGAGGAACTATCGTTAAGAAACAACTGAATGGTGAGACCTTAAAAGTGGATACAGGCTGTATCGTTGCTTTTTCTCCTGGTATCGATTATGACATTCAGAGAGCAGGTGGATTAAAATCTATGTTTTTTGGAGGCGAAGGATTGTTCTTGGCGACATTGAGAGGACATGGAACAGTTTACTTACAATCACTTCCATTTTCTAGAATGGCAGATAGAATTTTAAAACATGCGCCTTCAGCGGGTGGCAGAGATAAAGGTGAAGGTTCTGTTCTAGGTGGACTGGGTAGAATGATAGATGGGAACTAGGCTGGTAGAAATTGAATAACTAACTTCGCAAGCGTGAAAGAAACCCAACAAAGCACAGATTTAATTGAGCTAACAACTCGTTTTATAAACAGTACCGGAGGTCACGTATTTCTAACTGGGAAAGCAGGCACGGGGAAAACAACTTTCCTGAGAACTCTTGCTCGTAAGACGCACAAAAATTTTGTTGTTGTTGCTCCCACTGGAATTGCTGCTCTAAATGCTGAAGGAGTTACCATCCATTCTCAATTTTTATTTCCATTTGGAAGTTTTATACCTGATCGCTCACCTGATGGAAGTTTTGGACAAGATGCTCGCTTTTTTACTCAACACACCTTGGCAAGAAAGCATCCGCTAAATTCAATGCGCAAACAAGTCCTCCGCGCTGCCGATCTATTAATTATTGATGAAGTGAGTATGCTTCGTGCTGATTTATTAGATGCTATTGATTACCGAATGCGCAGTGTAAAGTCAAATTTCAACCGAAGTTTTGGAGGTGTTCAGGTATTGTTTATTGGAGATTTGTATCAATTGCCACCTATCGTAAACCAAAACGAATGGAATGTATTGAAGAACTATTATAAAAGCATGCACTTTTTTGAAGCACATGCCTTGAAACATGACCCTCCAACTTATATTGAATTGGATAAAATTTTTCGTCAAGATGATCAAGATTTTATTAGAATATTAAATAACCTTCGGAATAATTGTGCAACTGAATCGGATATCAATGAGCTCAATAAGTTTGTGAAAACGGAAAAGCAAATTGATAAAATGGAGGGCGTTATAACCCTTACTACGCACAACAATAAAGCCGACCAGATTAACAGAAAACAGCTCCAAGATTTAAAAGAAAAGCTATTTCTATTCAAAGCCAAAGTCTCGAGAGATTTTCCAGAGCACATTTATCCCGTAGCCCAAGAATTAGAATTGAAAGTAGGTACTCAGGTTATGTTTATTAAAAACGATACCAGTGCAGATAAACGCTATTTCAATGGTAAAATCGCTCGAGTTTCAACCCTAACTAAGGATGAAATTAAAGTAATATTAGATGGCGAAAAAGTGGAATATTTGCTACAGACCGAGGAGTGGGAGAACAAAAAGTATACAATCAATCCAAGCAATAAAGAATTAGAAGAAGAGGTGGTCGGAACTTTCACTCAATATCCAATAAAACTGGCGTGGGCAGTTACCGTGCATAAAAGCCAAGGACTAACTTTCGAAAAGGCCATCATTGATGTTGGGCAGGCTTTCGCTGCTGGGCAAGTTTATGTTGCTCTAAGTAGACTTAGAAGTTTGAAAGGGTTAGTGCTGAGAAGCCCTATAAACAATAGCGTGGTTGTTACCGATAAGGAGGTTAATAGCTATGTGGAGGTTCAAGAAAAACCGTCAGAACTAGGAAAGACATTGGAGATTGAGCAAAGCCGATATTTAGAGCGTGTTTTACTCAATTCTTTTGATTTTGAACCAATTGAAAAGGTGCTGGAATATCAATTGCGAAATGCAAAAACTTCTTTGGAGTTTGAATTGGATAGCTTGCGGACAACTTTACCCAAAATCCAAAGTGATTTTATTGGTCAAAAAGAAATCTCGAGAAAATTTAAATCCCAAATTTCTAGAATCCTTCAGTCCGAAGACCATAAAGTGCTCATGGATCGATTGGAAAAAGGGAGTAACTACTTCCTAGATTTTTTGAGCGAGGTTCAAAAAACTTTACTCAATCACTTGGCAGAAGTCGAGCAATTGGCAAAAGCTAAAACCTATCGAACTTTTCTAGAAGAATTGGATCAATTGATAATGAAGACCATTTCAGAAATTGAAAAGGCCGCCATGATGGCACATTGTGTATATACCAAACAACCAATACCTAAAGAATCACCACATGGAAAGAAGCGCATTGATAAAAGGAAATCAATTTTAGAGGCAGCGCGACAAAAAGCAGCTACTAATCCGGATTTGCAAAAAACAAAAACAGGTAAAAAACGAAAAAAACCACTAGTTGTTGATGGCGAAAAGCCTCAAAAAGCAGAAAAGGGAAGTACCTATAAAGAATCCTACGAATTGCTCCAAAGTGGAATGTCAGTTGCTGAAGTTGCAAAAAAACGAGATTTGGTTGCAGGAACTATTGAAGGCCATGTTGCTAAGGGGATTGAAGCAGGTGTGTTGAAGCTAGAAGACCACATGGACAAAAATGAAATTGAGATTTTGAGTCTAGCTATCAAAAAAGCAAAAAGCGGAAGCGCTGGAATTTTTGCTGCTTTTAAAGGAAAATACTCTTACGGTAAGATTAGAATGGTGCAGGCGAGCTTGAAGGATTCTGATAGTTAATTATGCGATATTTGTAAACTGAACTATTTATTACTTCATGAATAAGCTGTTTTATTTACTGGTCACTTTTTTCTTGATCAATTATTGTGCGTTTTTATCTGCGCAAACAGGGCCGGGAGGTATAAATTCAACGAGTTCGTTGAGTATGTGGTTAAAAGAAGATGATTTAAACTTAACGGACGGAGCGGCTGTTTCTGCTTGGGACGATGCAACATCAAATGGGAATGATGCGGGTCAAAGTAGTTCTGGTAAACAACCTAGCTACGTAGCTTCCAGTTTGTTGAATGGTATGCCTGCAGTTTCGTTCTCCGGTGGCACGAGTAATAGGACCTCAGACAATTTGGAAGTAGCTGATAATTCAAATTTGGATAATAGTCAAGGCCTTACTTTTTATTCTGTTTTACGTTTAAATAGTGTCGGCTCTCCTAATGTGCAGGCCATATTGGGTAAGAGAATTAGTTCTGGAACATCTTCTGAATGTGCCTATACTTGGTATTTCTACACTTCAAATCGTTTGTATCTTGATTTAAACTCCCAAAACAACCGTTTTGGAACCCCTAGTGGCTATAGTAATAACACGAATTATCTATTGAATATGAGCTTTGATGGTTACCGATCTGCTGCAAATAGAGCTAGAATATATACCCAAGGATCATTATCGACAACAGCAACTGAATCTAGTACTTCTATTGTAAATATTGGCCAACGCTTATAATAGGTACGATGAACCCAAATTATGGCAAATACTTCTCGGGATTAATGGGAGAAATTATGGTTTTTAACGATACCCTTAGCACTACTCAGAGAATAATAGTGGATAATTATTTGTCGGCTAAGTACAATACTGCCTTGAATAGCAACGATCTCTATACTCATGACAATTCGGGAAATGGAGATTTCGACTTTGATTTAGCGGGCATTGGTCAAAACTCGGATGGTACGAGTAATACAGATGCGCAAGGAACAGGAATCGTTCGCATTAATAGTGCAAGTAATCTTGGCTCAGGAGAATGGTTGTTTTGGGGGCATGATGGCGCTGCATTAGATTCATGGTCGGTTGTTGATACACCAGTTAATGTGCAAGCTAGAGTTGCTAGAGTTTGGCGAGTAGATCAAACCGGTGATGTAGGAACTGTTTCACTTTCTTTTGATTTAAGCGATGTGGCAGGATCTGTTACAAGCTCTGATTTGCGCTTGTTAATTGATACGGATAACGATGGTGTTTTTTCTGACGAAACTGTTGTTGGTGGAGGTGTAATTTCTGGGGCGACTAATACAAGTGGAAATGTCTACCAATGGACAGGAGTAGCTATAGACGATAACGATCGATTTACAATTGGTTCGATAAACGAATCTCAAACACCGCTTCCGGTTGATTTGGTGAAATTTGAGGCAATTCCTAACGCAGATAAAAAGGAAGTTCATTTGCTTTGGATAACGGCTTCAGAAATCAATAACGATTATTTTAAGGTAGAGAAAACCGAAGACCTTTCTGAGTTTGAATTGATTGAAGTTGTGCCTGGAGCGGGAACTAGTAATGAAAAACACGAATACGAAGTTACTGATTATCATCCCAATACTCATTTGAGTTATTACTGCTTGTCTCAAGTAGATTTTGATGGCAATGAAACCAAATTCCCAATGGAAAAAGTTGAATTTGAAAACAAACTTGTAAATGGACCAAAGACAGATATTGGAATAATGTTTCAAGACAATACTCTAGTTCCTTGGCGAACTGTTAAAGGTAATATTGAGCTACAACTAGAGTTAAGAGGGTTAAATCTTAAAGATTATCAAGAACAAATTAATAACATTTTAAAGTCTGTAAGTTTAGAGGATTTTGCAGAAAGATTTCCCAATGAATTATCAGGAGGTATGCAACAGCGTGCTGCTTTTTGTCAAGCAATGATACATGATCCAAAAATAATTTTACTTGATGAGCCTTTAGGTAAGTTAGATGCAATGACTAGAGAAAAAATTAGAGCAGATTTTCAAAAATTATGGATGGTTAAAAAACCAACAGTTATATTTGTTACGCATTCTATTGAGGAAGCAGTACAGCTATCTAACAGGGTTATTTTGATTACACCAAGACCTGGTAAAATTGATAGAGAGATAAAGATAGACCTTCCATATCCAAGAGATTTAAAGATTAAAAGATCACCTAAATTTACTGAGTACGTCAATTCAATACAAGAAGTTTTCCATAAATATGGTGTTATTTAAAAAGTATTATTAAAATG